>Ga0209400_1003893_pt1 | contig 10721 bp, 12 predicted proteins | sample M_130807_EF_Meta_FD_187313 | JGI IMG/M metagenome (GOLD analysis project Ga0209400, IMG submission 187313) | Freshwater microbial communities from Lake Montjoie, Canada to study carbon cycling - M_130807_EF_MetaG (SPAdes) (version 2) | ecosystem: Environmental > Aquatic > Freshwater > Lake... | reverse complement strand
CTTCCATCTGTTTTCTCCAAACGGAAAACCTCCGCTGCCAATTTCATGGAATGATCACCTCCAACCCCTGGGGCACGACTTGAAACTCCACCGGTGTCTTGCCGCAATACTCCCCATCCACCTCGAGCGCCACCGCTTTTTCAGCTTCCACCTTCAGGGATGGCACCTGCAAATAAGCGACTTCAGGAAGCGAATTCGGTCCCCCCAATAAAACCGCCTGGAGATACCAAAGAAGGTCCAACGGACCCGATTTGGGAAAGACACAGACATCGAGCTTCCCGTCCGCCATTTCCGCCTTGGGGAAAAACTGAAAAGGCCCCCCGTAGTGCTTTCCATTACCGATCAAAACCATCGCCCCACGGATTTCTTTTTTCCCGGGAACCTTCACCCGCAGAACCGGAGCCGGTGCGACCATTAACTGCGCCGCCGTCAGAAGATAGCTCCAAGGACCCCAGGCCCGCTTCGCATCCGGGTGCGTCCGGCGGACGGTCTCGGCATCCAAACCAACCCCGGCTAACTGGATGAAGCGGCGGCGGTTGGCTAAACCCAGATCCAGTTTTTTTCTTTTCCCCGCGCGAATCACTTCCAGCGCCTTCTCAAGCCCGGGAGGGATCCCCAACTCGAGAGCCAACACATTCATCGTACCCACCGGCAAAACTCCCAACGTGCAGGTTTTCGGATCAATGCCGTTTAAAACCTCGTTTACTGTTCCATCTCCACCCGCCGCCACGATGGTTCGATAGCCCTTATCCACCGCCTCCCGTGCCAATTTTTCGCCATGTCCCGGCCTTTCCGTGAGATAAACTTTGGCTTCGGGCACCAGTTTGACCATCTGGTGAAGTGTTTTTCTTGCCTGATCCCCCTTGGCGGCGGGGTTCAAAATGATGCATAACTTGTTCTGTGAGGAAGAAGCCATCTTTAGGTGATAGGGAAGAAAAGGCCCCGTGTCATTCTCGCCGAGGGGGTGGCTTTCTCCGGATCACTGCAGGCGTCCACCGGAGTCGACGACTCCTCGTCCCCAATCTTCCCGGTCTTCGTCCCGCCCAGGACCGCGTCCGCGCCGCCGTTTTCTCAGCCCTAGGTGCCCTCGTTCCTGAGGCCCGCGTTCTTGATCTCTTTGCTGGTACGGGATCCTACGGAATCGAAGCTCTCAGTCGTGGCGCCCGATCCACACTCTTTATTGAGCAGGACTCCCGCACTGCCGAAGCCCTTCGCCAAAACCTTTCCTCTTTGAACTATGACTCGCCGATCCTACAAACCCCGGTCGAATCCTGGCTTCCGCGGGGAACGGAATCGTCCTTCGATCTCATCTTTCTTGACCCCCCTTACGACCAAACGGGCGCTGAACTTTCCCGATGGAAGGTGACCCAGGGGCTCGACCGACTTCTCGCCCCCGGCGGTCGCATCATCTGGGAACATCATCCTTCCTCGAAATGGAGCCCTCAGACCCCTCTTTGTGAAATTTGGCATCGTGAATACGGTAGAAGCTCCGTCTCTTTCTTGGCGCATCCAGTCACGCGTTGACGCTCTCTTTCTCCTTCGCTACGTTCAGTCCTTCTATGGCAAATAAAAAGATCGCAATCAATGGGTTCGGCCGAATCGGCCGACTGGTTTTCCGGGCTCTTTGCCAACAAGGGCTCCTCGGAAAAAAATTCGATGTGGTGGCAATCAACGATCTCGTTCCGGCGGATAACTTGGCCTATCTCGTCAAATACGACTCCACTCAGGGGCGTTTTCATCTGGATGTCTCAAGTGCAAAATCCTCCCCTTCCGTCGCTGAAGACGATGTCCTTGTGGTGGATGGTCACAAAATCAAATGTCTCGCCGTCAAGGAAGGTCCGACCGCCCTGCCATGGAAAGATCTCGGCATCGACTACGTGATCGAATCGACAGGCCTCTTCACAGAAGCTGAAAAAGCCAAAGGGCACCTGACCGCAGGCTGTAAGAAAGTCATCATCTCCGCCCCCGCCAAAGGCGAAGACATCACCGTCGTGATGGGCGTCAACCACACCAAGTACGACAACGCAAACCACCACATCATCTCGAATGCCTCCTGTACCACAAACTGTCTGGCCCCCCTCGTCCATGTCCTCCTCAAGGAGGGTTTTGGAGTCGAGGAAGGCCTGATGACCACGGTTCACAGTTATACCGCCACCCAAAAAACCGTCGACGGACCTTCCCGCAAGGATTGGAAAGGCGGTCGTTCCGCCGCCATCAACATCATCCCGTCGACCACCGGTGCAGCCAAAGCCGTCGGGCTCGTCTGCCCGGAAGTTCAAGGAAAACTGACCGGAATGTCGTTCCGCGTCCCCACCCCCACCGTCAGCGTGGTCGACCTCACCGTCCGCACCACTAAGGACACCTCCTACGAGGAAATCTGCCGGGCCATGAAAAAGGCCTCGGAGACCTATCTCAAAGGAATCCTCGAATATACATCGGACGAAGTCGTCTCGACTGATTTCATCCACAGCCAATACTCCAGTATCTTTGATGCCAGTTCCGGAATCGGTTTGAACAAGCGATTCTTCAAACTTGTCAGCTGGTACGACAACGAATGGGGTTATAGCAATCGCTGCGTCGATCTCCTTCGCCACATTGCAGGCTGATTCCGTGGCCAAACTCACCGTTCAGGATCTCCAACCCAAGGATCAGCAGGTTTTGGTCCGGGTGGACTTCAATGTCCCTCTGGAACCCTCTCCCGAAGGGCTCCGCATCTCCGACGATACCCGAATTCAGGAAACACTCCCCACACTGAAGCTGCTAATCGAAAAGGGCGCATCGCTTGTTCTGGCCAGCCATCTGGGTCGGCCCAAAGGCAAACCCGAAGAGAAATACTCCCTCCGGCCGGTTGCAACCTATCTCGCGAAACTGCTGAATAGCACGGTTCATTTTGCATCGGATTGCGTGGGCCCCCAAGCCGACCAAGCACGGGCGAATCTCAAAGCCGGAGAAATCCTTCTCCTGGAAAACGTCCGCTTCCACGCCGAGGAAGAGAAGAATGATCCCGACTTCGCTAAAAAGCTCCTCGGGAAAGCCAAAATCTACGTCAACGATGCCTTTGGGTCCGCTCACCGTGCCCACGCATCGACGGAAGCTTGTGCACGACTTGCCACCCATGCCGCGGCGGGCCTTTTGATGGCAAAAGAACTGCGTTATCTTGGGAGTGAGTTGTCCGACCCCAAGCGTCCCTTTCTTGTAATTCTCGGGGGCGCCAAGGTGGGAGACAAAATCGGTGTCCTTCGGACTCTCCTCCAGAAGGCCAACACCATCCTTATCGGGGGCGGAATGAGCTACACTTTCCGTCTGGCCCAAGGTCGCAAAATCGGCAAATCCCTTTGTGAACCGGACAAAGTGGATTTAGCGAAGGCAATTCTCGCCGAAGCCCAACAACGGGGAGTCAAACTTCTCCTGCCCGAGGACACTCTGATCGTTCAGGAACTGGACTTTGCCGGACGCAAGGTTTCCCCCGGAAAATTCACTCAACCTGGCGAGGATATTCCCGACGGCTGGGAAGGCGTCGATATCGGCCCCAAAGCGCGGGAGACCTACGCCAAGGAGATTGCCACCGCATCAACGATTCTTTGGAACGGACCGATGGGCGTTTTTGAAATTCCCGCTTGTGCCGAAGGCACCTTTGCCATGGCCAAGGCTGTCGCCGCGAATTCGAAGGCGGTTTCCATCATCGGGGGCGGAGATTCCGTGAAGGCCGTGAAAAAAGCTGGGGTCGGCCAAAAAGTTACCTTCATCTCGACAGGAGGCGGCGCCTCGCTTGAGTTCCTTGAAGGAAAAACCCTTCCGGGAGTGGCGGCACTTCAGGATCGCCCATGACGAAGAACAAAACTAACCCTCGTCGACCCCTCGTCGCCGGAAACTGGAAGATGCACCGCACCGCATCCGACACCCGAGCACTCATCCAGGACATTGTGAAAAGAGTCGAACGTGTTGCGTATGCCGACCTGGTGGTCTGCCCCCCTTTCACCTCACTCCCGGCAGCCCATGAAACTCTTGGCCGCCACAGTATTCTTGCTCTCGGTGCTCAAACCATGCACCAAGCGAAAGAGGGCGCTTTTACAGGAGAAATTTCAGGGCCCATGCTCCGGGAATTCGGTGTCCGCTACGTGATTCTGGGACATTCCGAACGTCGCCAATTCGACAATGAAACGAATGAAAAGGTCGCGGCAAAGGCAATCGCGGCCGTCCATTATCATCTGCGCCCGATCGTTTGTGTGGGAGAAACTTTAACCCAGCGCGAAGCGAAAGAAACAACCGCCGTTGTCGAATCCCAACTCCGCGAATCCCTGAGAGGCTTTCCCTTAGAACAGTTCGAAGAACTGGTTGTTGCCTATGAGCCTGTCTGGGCCATCGGCACAGGCAAAGTCGCGACCCCTGCCCAAGCCAATGAAGTCCACGAAAAGATCCGAAAACTCCTGATTCAGATCTTTGGGGATCACGGGACAGGAATTCGCATCCTCTATGGAGGAAGTGTGAAGCCGGAAAACGCCCCCGACCTCATGGCGCAACCCGAAATCGATGGCGCTTTGGTCGGCGGAGCAAGTCTCGACGCGCGGGCCTTTTTTGATATTATCGAAGCTGTCCGACCTGCTCGGGCATCCGAACATGATTAACCTAGCCATCTATATTCTTTTGGGGGTCAATATCCTCGTCTGCGTACTTTTGACCCTACTTGTCCTCATGCAAAAGCCCCGCTCCGAAGGGTTGGGTGCCGCTTTTGGCGGAAGCTTCACGGATTCCATTTTCGGAGCCCAAACTTCTGATGTTTTGACCAAGGGAACGATCTGGCTTGGAGTCATCTTCATGACCCTGACCCTCCTGCTTGGGCTTCTGTACAGCCATCGCCAAGTTGGGAGTAACAAACTGCAGGAAGAGCTGAAAAAACCCGTCGCTACAGTTTCGACCAATTCACTGCCCACTCCCGCACCTTCTTCCACCTCCTCGACCAACACCCCCGCGACCACTCCCGCTGCGCCGGTCCCCGCCAACCCCTGATGAATTTCTGCCGGGGCATCCCCGGCCTCACCGGCCTTTTTCTTTTCTCCCTCTTTCTTGGGGGATGCACCACTCGCCCAAGGGCGGATCTCATTATTTGTAATGGCGCCGAGCCACAAACCCTCGATCCCGCACTCGTTTCAGGTCAACTCGAAGGCCGCCTTTGCTCCGCCCTTTTGGAAGGCTTGCTTCGCCGGGATGCACGAGGCAAAGCAGTTCCCGGAACGGCAGAAAAATGGACGACCAGTCCGGACGGAAAAGTATATACCTTTACCCTCCGCCCCAATCTGCACTGGTCGAACGGAGATCCCTTCACCTCGTCGGATTATCGATGGAGTTGGCTCCGGGCGCTTGATCCCGCAACAGCCTCCCCGTATTCGGAGATCTTCTACTTTATTCGTGGCGCGGAAGCCTACCACTCGGGTAAAAGTCCTGCGGATTTGGTGGGAGTCGAAACGCCGGACGAACGCACCTTGGTGATCCATCTCGATCACCCAACTCCGTTTTTCCCCGCCCTGACCGCTTTTACGACCTACCTCCCCGTCCATCAGGGCACGGTCGAAAAATTCAAAGACGGATGGGTCCGGCCGGAAAACTGGGTCGGGAACGGTCCATACCGGTTGCTGGACTGGGAAATCAATGACCGGGTTTCCCTCAAAAAGAACCCCCTGTATCACACCCCGGGCCGCGTCCAAATCGAACGGATTGATGCTCTTGCAGTCAACCGCGCGAGCACGGCATTCAACCTCTACTCTTCAGATCAGGCCGATGTCCTTCTCGATAAAGGGATGATCCCGTCCATGATCCTCCCCGAACTCCGCGGAAGATCGGATTTTCACCCCGGGCTCCTGCTGGCCACATATTTCTACCGCTTCAATGTCACCCGTCCCCCATTCAATGATGTGAGGGTACGTCGTGCCTTTGCCCTCGCCGTCGATAAAGAAGTCATCACGGAAAAGATTACGAGGGGGAATGAACCTGTGGCGCAGTCCCTCACCCCGCGAGGCGTTGCCGACTATCTTCCACCCGAAGGACTGCCGCCGGACCCAGAAACTGCCCGGGGTTTACTGAAATCGGCCGGTTTCCCAGATGGCCATGGTTTTCCGCGCGTTTCCCTTCTCTACAACAAATCAGAACTCAATGAGCAGATCGCCGTGGAGATTCAAGCCCAGTGGAAACGAGTTCTTGGAGTCGAAGTCGAACTTCGCAACCAAGAATGGGCCACCTATCTCAGATCCCTCGACACTCTGGATTTTGATATCGCCCGTTCCAGCTGGGTGGGCGATTACGATGACCCGAACACATTCCTCGACTGCTTTGTCACGGATCGTGGAAATAACCGAACCGGATGGAGCAACCCCGAATACGATTCGCTACTCACAAACGCTAGGGCGGAACCCAACCCAGCCCGACGACTGCAGCTTCTTCAAAAAGCGGAAACTCTTCTTGTAACGGATGCCTTGCCCATCATTCCCATTTATCACTTTGTCGGATGCCTTATGTTTGATCCCAACAAGTGGGGTGGTCTTTACCCCAACCTTCTCGATGAACACCCGTTTTCGGAAATCACCAAACAGAATCCCTGAAGCATGTTAACTTTCATCATCCGTCGTCTTCTTTCTTCAATCCCCGTCGGAGCGGCTGTTGTGGTGATCTGCTTTACCTTGGTTCGCCTTGCCCCAGGCTCTCCTTTTTCCTCCGAACGGGCCCTGGATCCCGCCACTAAGCAAATGCTGGAGTTGAAATATCATCTGACGGGATCCGTTCCCACCCAACTTTTTTGTTACCTGTCACAAATTGCAAAAGGAGATCTCGGAGAGTCGTTGAAATATCGGGGTAGAAGTGTCGTCGAAATCATAGGACAATCTCTTCCCCGCTCCATTCTGCTGGGCTCAATTTCCTTCCTTATTTCCCTTGGCCTTGGCATTCCCCTGGGAGCCTGGTCGGCCGCCCGGAATCGCGATGAGGTTGGATCCATCCTCAATGGATTGGCCATCCTCAGCCTTTCTGTCCCCACGTTTATTTTAGCTCCCACCACCGTTCTTTTGTTTTCCTTTTACTTTCAGCTTTTTCCGCCTGCCGGATGGGGCGAACCCAGTCAGTTGGTTCTACCCGCCTTTGCCTTGGCTCTTCCCTTTGTCGGCGTCTGTGCCCGCCTCGTCCGGTCCGGTCTCCTGGAAACTCTCGGATCTGATTTCATTCGGACGGGCCGCTCCAAGGGCCTTTCCGAATCCAAGCTCGTTCTTCTCCATGCTCTTCGACCCGCGATCCTTCCCTTGATCTCCTATGCCGGGCCTCTCGCAGCGGGTATCCTGACGGGTAGCCTGCTTATTGAAGAGACTTTTGCCATTCCAGGAGTTGGACAGTTTTTTGTTAGTGGAGTGATCAACCGGGATGTCTTTTTGGTATCCGGGGTTGTCCTCGTCTACTGCGCATTTCTCCTCTTCTTCAATTTGGTGGCCGACTGGTTGACGGCTCTTTTGGATCCCCGGATCCGCCTCGATTCATGAAACTCCGCATTCTCCTCATCGCTTTTATTCTGATCGGTGTCGCAGCCATCGTCGGTTCATGGATCAGTCCGTATGGGGTAAGTGAGGTCTCTTCCGCCCGCCTGGCCTCCCCCGGTTTCACTCACTGGCTTGGGACGGACCTTCATGGGCGTGATCTGCTTACCCGGCTTCTTTACGGAGGGCGAATTTCCCTGCTGGTGGGTCTCGTCGGTGCCACTGTGAGTCTTTTAGTCGGCGTTGCCTACGGACTGACGGCCGGCTACCTGGGGGGTCGCATCGACAATGCCATGATGCGCTTGGTGGACACACTCTACGCGCTCCCCCGGATTGTCCTTGTGATCGTACTGATCAGTCTTTTTGACATGAAATTGAAGGGCTTTCTTAATACAACTCCGATTGCCTTCCTCGCTCCCCATGCCCGACTCCTTCTCCTGTTCGTTGCCTTGGGCTTGGTGGAATGGCTCACACTGGCCCGGATCGTTCGGTCTCAAGTTCTCAGCATCAAGGAACGCCCCTTTGTTCTCTCCTCCCGCCTCATCGGGCAAACCACTCCGACCATTCTCATCCGGCAGATTCTTCCTCAGGTTTTGCCGATTGTGTTGACCTATTTGACCCTGGCTCTGCCTGCAGTGATTCTTGAGGAGTCGTTTTTAAGCTTTCTGGGACTTGGTGTGCAGGCTCCCCTCGCCAGTTGGGGAACGCTTTTGGCGGATGGAGCGTCTCTCCTAAATCCCATTCACACCCCTTGGTGGTGCATCGTATTTCCTTCCTTTGCACTCGCCAGCTCACTTCTCCTTTTAAACTTCATCGGCGATCAGCTGAAGAAAGAAGGACGGTAAACTCGGATTTGACATCTTTCGCCTTGGCCGTAGGTATCTCCCATGAAATTCATTCTATCCATCCTTGCCTCCCTTATCCTCACCCTCGCACCAACGTACGCCCACTGCGGAAACTGTGGTTCCGATAACACCAGCCACAACTCTTCTTCCAAGAAATGCGGAAAGTGCGGGAATCCGGAAGGCTCGGATAAGTGCAAAGAAGCCTGCAAGGCCAAATAAACAGCCCTACGCCTCCCGAAAAAGATTACTCCGCAGCCTCGCGGTTGTGCGCAGGCTGCGGCATGTGCTGTGACGGCACCCTTTTCCATTCTGTCCTTCTACAATCCGGTGATCCCTCACGGAAACTTGCCTCCCTCGGACTGAAGATCAAAATCAAGAAAGGGCGATCCTACTTTTTACAACCCTGCCCCGCCCACGAAAAGAACCGCTGCCGGATTTATGAGGATCGTCCTCTCCGTTGCCGTATTTTCAACTGCCAACAGCTCCTTCGCCTATTTTCAGGCGAGGCAACAGAAGCTCAAGCCCTCTCCAAGATTAAGGAAGCCCGCCGTCAGGTCGACCGCGTGAATCACCTCATCAACCATTTATCCGAAACGAATCAAAAAAGGGGCCTGACCCAACGCTGTGCCCAAGCCCTTCAGACGGATGTAAAGACAGCCCGTCACGCCGAACTGGAAACAGCGATGGAAAAACTGGCCCTTTACCTGGAAAACGAGTTTCGGGTAAAACCGGAAACGAATCTGGTTTAGCGTCGACCCCCACCCCCGCGGGCCCGGTCAGCCCCACGATGATTCCCTCGGTCCTGGTAGCGACCATCGGAATAATTGTTCCAATCCCGACCTCTTCCAGCGTACCCACCATATCCGTAATACCCTCCGGCATAATAATACCCGTCATATGGATAACCGTCGTAATCGCTTCCGTTATCAAGGGGAGGCGGAGGAGGATTCTGGGCCCATACATTGACCGCAACCAGGCTGGCAAACAGGAGGATGGTTTTCTTCATGCGAATCAATTTGAGGCATCACCCCGTCCACCGACAAGTCCGAATTGAATTTTCCAAAGCCCTCCTATTTGATTGTTTCACCTCAGAAAGATGGCCAAATATATCCCATGCAAAGATCAGCAACGAACTTCCTTCTCGGGACGGTCCTCTCCTTCCTTTTCACCTCACTGGGTTCAGCCCAAGTCCAGGGAATCGGAGGCAGTGCTTACCAATCAAGTGTTGGTGGTATTTCCAAGAACTCATCCGGATCCGGAGTTAGCGGCGTTTCAGCGAATAACTACCAGTCCGGCGTGCAGGGCCTGAGCAGTCCTACCTCAACAACCCAGGTTTCGGCGACTTCCTCTTCTTCTGGAGCAACAGCTTCGGGAACAACCTCTGCCGCCGGAGGCTCCTCAACGAGTTCCGGCAACGCTGCCACATCCCCTTCCGGTTCTGAACCCACAAAGGCGGAGGACGGATCCCCGTCCAAACCCACTTCGGGTACGGGCAAGTTCTTTACCTGTACCCGGTGCGGAATCGAAGGCGCAGAAACTAAGGGGTACTGCCTCGGTGCTTTTGGAATGCTTTCGGACACCAATGGCAAGCCACTCCATCACATTAATAAGTAGTTCCAAATCGATTTAGCGGATTTCACTACCCCGGACTCGACTCCGCACTTTCACCTCACACCCGAAAAGTTCGGGTCCGGAATCTACCCGACCCTATTTTCCCTTCGTGGTTACGGCAGTAGCATTGGAGGAATTCTTTTCAAAAGTATAGGTTGTGCCGATTGCGGACTGACTGACACGGTCTCCATACGCATTGGCCAGTGCATGTAGAGCCCGCCATCCCGTGCAGTGCCCGGTGATGATATGAGAAATATCAAACGGCTTTAGCCCCTCAACGGTCTGCGGGATGATCTTTTCCATCACTCCCCCCAGATGGAGCCCTCCCATGACCGCATAAATGGGAATGTCGGGGAAGAGCCTCTTCACCTCCGTGCAAACATTCACAATCCCGGCATGGGAACAGGCGCTGAAAACGACCAAACCAAGACTCTTCACATTCACCACCACCATTCGCTCGTCCATTAGTAGGGGGTCCGGATGCCAAGCCGAATTGTGCCCTGATCGGCACAGGTGGTCTAGACGCCCTTTTTCAAACGAGGAAATCCGCGGAATCTCCCCGCTATAATAAAAATGCTCATCCAAGAGACCCCTCGCATTAGGGTCATTCACGACTTTGGCCCCCAAAGCCTCCATGCTGCTCTGGGTGATCACTTCTTCTACCGGGATAATTTCTTTTTTGGAGAGTTCCACCCCACGCTCCACAAACATGTCCTGATTCACGTGAATCGTTACATTCCCACGGCCACGTTTG
>Ga0209400_1003891_pt1 | contig 10729 bp, 2 predicted proteins | sample M_130807_EF_Meta_FD_187313 | JGI IMG/M metagenome (GOLD analysis project Ga0209400, IMG submission 187313) | Freshwater microbial communities from Lake Montjoie, Canada to study carbon cycling - M_130807_EF_MetaG (SPAdes) (version 2) | ecosystem: Environmental > Aquatic > Freshwater > Lake... | reverse complement strand
ACTGAGCGGCACGGTGCGTGCGCACAATGCGGACGCGCAGGTGTTCTTCGACTACGGCACGGATGGCGTGACGTTTCCCGTCAGCGTCACGACAACACCGGTCATAGTGACTGGAGATGTGGACACGCCGGTGACGGGCAGCCTGCTCAATCTCTCCCAAGGCGTGTCCTACTACTATCGGCTGCGCGCGGTGAATGCCGGCGGCACCACGACGAGCACCGTGTCATCCTTCAAGCTGGACTTGCTACTCGGCCTAACAAACACCTATCCCTCCGCACCACCTTTATCGGAAGGCTTCCTCATCGTTAACCTCACGCCCGCAGGCATCCTGCACGGCTGGCGCTTCGTGGGCGAGCAGCAGTGGCGGCCCTCCGGCGTGCCCGTGGCCGGTTTGACCACGTCGAACCGCGAGATCGAGTTTCGACCCGTACCCGGCTACATCCAGCCGCAGCCGGAGCCTGTCACCATCGTCAGTGGTGAGGCCGCGCCGCCTTTCAACTTCGAGTACCTCAGCGGCGGAGCTACGGGCAGCGGCGGGATCATCATCACACTCAAACCGGACAACCTCTCCACCGGCAGCGGTCGCGCCCAATGGCGGCTGCTCGGCGAAAACGACTCGCAGTGGCGTGACAGTGACACCGTGCTTACAGGAAAGCTTCCCGGCAGTTACCTCATCGAGTGCAAACCTGTCAGCGGCCGTGCCACACCGCCGAATGTGAACGTCACCGTCGTCAACGGGCAGACCGCCGCGGCCACCATCACCTACTTTTTGCCAGACTCCGCCACTGGCACACCGCCAGCCGTGCTTTCCTTTGAAAGCATCACCACAGACAACAGCAAGCCCTACGCCCATGTCGGTCAGATCCGCAGCAATGTGGGCAGCAGCAGCGGTTTCGTCGTCAAACCGCGAGTCGTCGCCACCGCCGCGCATGTGGTGTGGGATGATGGCACGGAGTCCGCCGTGCAAGGCCTGCAATGGCTCTACCAAAGGTATCGCGGAGTGTATGAACCGGAGGCGATCATCCCACGCGGCCACTACACCTTCGACGGCTACGCCGCGCAGCGCATTGCCGATAAATCGCCCGGTGATTCGTCACCGCAGTCGCAGCATCTCGATGTCGCGGCCATTTACTTCAATCAAAACGCCGGACGCGGCGGCTACAGCGGCTTTTTAGCTAGCGATCTCTCCAACAACGAGTTTCTGCTCTCCAGCGCGAACAAGATACTCGTCGGCTATCCTGTGGATGGCATCAGCGCCACCAGCCAGGGCCGCATGCACGCCACCGCGCCCTTCAATGTTGTGTTCAACGCCGCGTATGGCCGCACCTTCACCACCACCGACATTCGCAGCAGCGGCGGGAACAGCGGCGGCCCGCTTTGTGTGCAATTTGAAGGCGGAGCCTACTATCCGGCCGCCATCTACCTCGGTGGCGACAATCAAACCATCGTCCGCTCCATCGACAGCAGCGTGATCGACCTTTTCAACCGCGCAGAGGTCAGTGGCAACGGCGGCGGCAACAATACCGGAGGCGGCATCACGCATACGAGTGTCAGCGGCACCACCAGCAACAGCACCGGCAGCGTACAGATTAACATTGAGCCCGAGCAGGCTCGCGCCCTGGTGACTGTAGTAAACGGTCAGATCCTTCCCCAAGCGGGCTGGAGGCTGGGAAGCAGCGGCAGTTTCCGAGTTAGCGGTGCCGTGCGCAGCAGCATCACCCCAGGAGACTACGAACTCAACCTGACCACTCTCAGCGGCTTCCAGCCGCCTTTGGCGCAAACCATCACCGTAACCGGCGGGATACTCCGCGCCATCACCTTCACATACGCCGCATCACTCACAGCGCAGGAAACGTGGCGGCAGAGCTTCTTCGGCATCACCACCAACACTGGGAATGCCGCCGACAATGCCGATCCCGATGGCGATGGCATGAACAACCTCGCCGAGTACACCGCCGGCACCAATCCCAACAGCCGCAGTGATGTGTTCAAGGTAAGCAGTCACCTGAAGAGCGGCGGCGGTAGCTTCACGCTGACGACGGCGGGCAAATCCGGCCGCACTTACATCCTGCAGCGCAACACCACGCTCGACTCCGGTTCGTGGAGCACGGTGACCAGCCAAGGCCCCCTCGGAGCCGATGCCAGCGTGACGCTCACGGATTCCGCCAGCCCAGCGGGTCGGGCGTTCTACCGCATTCGGGTCACGGGGCCGCAATAACTACGAGGAAGCCTTCACTTCATGTCTCACACACTTCTTACTCTCCATCTTCGCACCTCCGCATTCATCGTGGCGGTGATGTTTGTAACGGCACTCTCTTGCCCTGCGCAGGTGTACGAGAAGTTTTTCAGTTTTGGAGAGGCGCAGGCTGCCCAAGACACTTCGGATCGGACTACCGGACGCAATCCGCAATCCGGCATGATCCTGGCCAGTGACGGGAACTTCTATGGTACCACGGCTTCAGGGGGAGAGTATGGATCTGGCACCATCTTCCGCATGACCCCTGCGGGCGAATTGACCACTTTGGTGGTGTTCACTGGCAACGGCACCATCAACAAGGGAAGATTACCCAACCGCCTGATGCAGGCAAGTGATGGCAATCTATACGGCACCACTCGTGCAGGTGGCAGTGTTGAGAATGGAACGATCTTTCGCGTCACAACGAGTGGTGTGCTGACCACACTGCGCGAATTCCAAAAAGATACCATTGCCGAAGGAGCGATCCCTTACGGGGCGCTGATTGAGGGAGCCGATGGGAAGCTATACGGAACGACCACCGTTTCATATGGTGGGGGACTTCTGTTTGCCATCACCATGACCGGCCAGTTTTCCCACCTCATCCCGACGGGAGTCATTCCTGCGACTGGATTTGTTAGTGGTTCACAAGGGGCTTTATCGGAAGCCTCACCAGGTGTTTTCTACGGCACCAGTGCTTCCGGACGACAAGTTTCAACCGGTGGTTCGGCTTTGGGGACGGTTTTCCGCTACACGCTCGGATCACAGATGGAGATCTTGGCGGGTTTCACGGGCACAGGGGGACAGACTCCGGGAGCCAACCCGCAATCGACCCTGATCAAGGACGAAAATGGGAATCTCTATGGCATGGCTCGCGCCGGAGGTGCCAGCGATTACGGGACCATTTTTCGCGTCAGCCCATCCGGGCAAACGACCATCTTGGTGGAGTTTACAGGCAATGGTCCGGTCAACAAGGGGCGCAGGGCTGATCGTGGACTGTTGCGTGGACGCGACGGGAACTTTTATGGGGTCACCTATGGCGGAGGCGCGGCTGATCTGGGCACCGTGTTCAAGATGACGCCCGGCGGGCTTTTGACCACGCTGGTTGAATTCACGGGTGGTGGTACGACAAACCGCGGGGCACATCCTATCTGTGATCTCGTACAGGGATTTGATGGCCATTTCTATGGGACCACGGTTGCGGGCGGTGTCGTCAATCAGGGTACCATCTTCAAAGTGACGGGTGAGGGTGTGCTGACAACATTGGTGGAATTTAATGATCCCATTTCAGGGTCTGCGCCGAGCGGTGCCCCGAGGCGTGACCCGGGAGGCCGATTCTATTATGGTGTGACTGAACGGGGTGGAGCGAACAACATGGGGGCACTGTACGCGACCACCCCAGCCGGTTCTCCCAGAATGGTTGCAAGCTTTTCTGGAACTGCGGCGCTCCCTCGTGGCGGCATGCCGAGAGGCACCCCTGTTTTGCGACAATCAGGTGGAAGTTCGACAATTTTTGACATGATTGGCGTCACCACTAGCGGTGGATTTTGGGACAGTGGCACTCTTTATCAAGTATCCTCGACGGATCAATTTACCACGCTCTTCGACTTTTATGGCAGCAATGGTCGTGCCCCGGTGGGCAGCCTCCTGCCCAATTCTACGATCCCACAATTTATCACATCCGTCCTCGGGGTGACCTCAAGTGGTGGCTCCAGCGACTTGGGAACTGTTTTTCAATATGCGTTCGACGGGTCACTGACGCCACTTACCACACTGCACCATTTCAGTGGCAATGGTGCCAGCAACAAAGGAGCGTTTCCTGAAGCCGGTCTGGTGCAAGGAAGCGACTACTTGTACTATGGCTGCACCGTGCGGGGGGGCAGCGGTGATTTTGGCACGATTTACCGGGCCGACGGCGTTGATTTGCACACTGTAGTCGAGTTTACAGGCAATGGAGCGGTGAACAAGGGCAGCCACCCCAAGGCTGAGATGACCCTTGGCAGTGATGGCAATCTCTATGGTGCCACCAGCCGAGGGGGCGCATATGATTGCGGGACGATCTTTCGACTCACCCCAGATGGCGTCCTGACGACATTGGTGGAGTTCACTGGGAATGGTGCCATCAACAAGGGGCGCGCACCCGAATGCGTTCTCCTTTTGAACTCCAGTGACGGTTATTTTTATGGCAGTACCACGAGAGGGGGCGCGTATGACCGAGGCACGTTGTTTCGGATGACAACCTCGGGTGAGTTGACGACCCTCGTGGAGTTCACCGGAAATGGAACTGTGAATGCTGGTGCAGAACCGAAGGGGAGCCTGCAACGGCGTACATTGGGCGGTGTCAGTTTTATCCTGGGCACCACTGTTCGGGGAGGTGTCAGCAATGCGGGCACCTTTTTTGAGCTACAGACTCCAGATGGTCCTCTTAACACTGTGACGGACTTCAACGGCACTACGTCCGGAAGCATTGGAAGTTCCCCTCGTGCGGCGCTGTGGCAGGATGCGGAGGGAAACTTTTATGGAGTGACTGCGGAGGGCGGCAGCGAAGGCCGAGGCACTGTTTTCAAGATGTCCTCAGAACGCCGACTGACAACTCTGGCAGAATTCACGGGGACTGCTGGTCCTGCAACTGGCAGCCAGCCTGAAACAGCCCTTGCCCCAGGCAACGATGGTGCCCTCTACGGTGCCACGCTCACGGGGGGGCAGCATGACTACGGCACAATCTATCGCATAGGACTCGACGGGAGTTTCACCAGTCTGGTGAGCTTTACGGGCAATTCCGGCGCGAATCGCGGCAGTTCGCCCAAGGCCCGTCTGCTCCGGGAGGTTTCGGGGACTTTTCTTGGAACTACCAGCTATGGAGGGAGCAATGGCCTGGGGACGATTTTTCGGCTGACTCCAGGTGGAGTGCTAACCACTCTCGTTGACTTTTCTGGACAAGTCGGCACGACCAAGGGCAGCTATGCTCAAGCTGAACTTATTGCCGGATCAGACGGCAATTATTATGGCATGACCGCATTCGGTGGGGTGAGTAACTACGGCACCATTTTCCGGCTAACCCCAGCCGGAGTATTCACCACGCTCGTCGAATTCACTGGAAATGGAGCCGTCAACAAAGGACGGAAACCCAATGGAAATCTCGTTTTGGGGGATGATGGAAATCTGTATGGAACCACGACTTATGGCGGCTCAAACGACACCGGCACCCTTTTCAGAATGACGTTGTCTGGAGAGCTGACCACACTTGCCACTTTGGATCGCTGGCCTGGAGCAACGTTGGTGAAGGGGCCAACTGGGGAAATCTACGGAACTTTTGAGCAGTACACCGACCAAAGCACCGGTCCCGACACTGTCGTCAAGATCAGGTCCACGAAGTTGTTCAAGCTCTTGTCCTCGGGTTCGATTGTCAGCCTGATTGATTTTCCAGGGGACGCTGAATCGATGTCAGTGCAATCCGCCATGATGCTTGGGGCGGATGGTTCGCTCTATGGTTGTGCTGGTGGCGGCCATGGCAGCATCTACCGCATCCTTTTCCCAGGAAGGCCCGATCTCTCTGCTCCGTTGGCGCAAATTCAAGGAACCACGAGTGCGGTCATCGCCATTCGGGTGAATCCGAGGGGTTTTGACAGCAACATGACGCTGGAATTTGGAACGGATAGCGCAGCGCTAACGAACAGCGTGGATCTAGGAAGTGTGCTTGGCAGTTACCAAACACAACAGATTGGCACGGAGTTGAGCGCCCTCAGTCCCGGCCTGACCTATTTCTATCGTTTCCGCGCCGTTAGCAGTTCTGGGACGACGCTTTCAACCGTGCAGAGTTTCTCCACTCTTGCCGCACCACTCGCATCACCCGCTGCTGCCAGTGATCTGGCCCCCGCCAGCGCGCGGCTCAATGGCACCGTCAACGCGCGCAACTACGACACCACGGTGCGTTTCGAGTGGGGCATGGACGGCAACAGCTTCCCTAACTCCGTCCTGGCGACACCATTCTCGATCACGGGCAATACTCCCGCTGGCGTGTCCGCTCCGGTGGCTGGACTCACGAAGGGCACAACGTATTACTACCGCGTGTTGGCCACCAACGCTGCTGGCACTGTCGTCAGCGGCACGCAGAGCTTCCGCACACTGACGGAACCCACGGCGAGCATTGGCGGCAACTTCGCCCTCTCAACCACCAGCGTGCGTGTCGAGGGTGTGGTCAATGCTCAGGACTCTGACAGCAGCGTGGTCTTTGAGTATGGCACCGATGGCGTGAACTTTCCCAACAGCGTCGCGGCCACGCCCACCAGCGTGACGGGCAGCGGCAGCACGCCCGTCTCGGCCCCGCTGACCACCCTCTCACAGGGCACGACGTATCATTACCGCATCAAGGCGACGAGCGCGGGCGGTGTGGGCACGAGCGCGAGTGCTTCCTTCTCCATGAACGTTCTTTCGGGCTTCGCACAGGTGTTCCCAAGCTCACCGCAGGCGGCGGAAGGCTTCCTTTCGGTCACACTCGCTCCTTCCGGCCTGCTCACCGGCTGGCGCTTCATTGGCGAGCAGCAGTGGCGTGCTTCCGGCGTGCCGGTGGGTGGCTTGACGACCGGGGATCGCGAGATCGAGTTCCGACCGGTGCCGGGTTACATCCAGCCGCCGCAGGAAACAGTCAGCGTCATCAGCGGCGAGGCGGCGACGGTGCTCACGCGAGATTATTATGAGACGGCGACGACTGGCAGCGGCGGCTTGAGCGTGACACTGAAGCCGGACTCCATCCTCAGCGGCAGCGGTCGTGCGCAGTGGCGTTTGCTCGGCGAGAACGACACGCAGTGGCGTGACAGTGGCAGCACGCTCACGGGTTTGATCCCGGGCAGTTACTTGATCGAGTGCAAGGCGGCCACCGGACGTGCCACACCGCCACCAGCGAATGTGATCGTGAGCAACGCTCAAACGGCGGTACCGACGATCACCTACTTCCTGCCGGATTCACAAACCGGTACGCCGCCATCGGTGCTCGCCTTTGAAACCGTCACCACGGACGAAACCAAGCCGTATGCACATGTCGGTCAAATCCGCAGCAATGTGGGGTCGAGCAGCGGGTTCGTGGTCAAAGCCCGCGTGGTCGCCACGGCAGGCCATGTGGTGTGGGATGACGGCTCGCTGTCGGCTGTTCAGGGCCTGCAATGGCTCTTCCAACGCCATCGCGGCACCTATGAGCCGAAGCCGATCATACCGCGCGGCTTTTATCTCTTTGATGGCTATGCCGCGCAGCGCGTGATTGACAACTCACCCGGCGACTCCTCACCGCAATCGCAGCATCTCGATGTGGCGGCGATGTATTTCAATGAAGACGCCGGACGCGGCGGCTACGGTGGCTTCCTCGCCAGTGATCTCGCGCAAAACGAGTTCCTTCTCTCCAGCGCGCAGAAGATGCTCGTCGGGTATCCGGTCGATGGCATCGCCTTGACTAGCCAAGGCCGCATGCATGCCACCATACCCGCCAACATCCTCTTCACCGCCGCTTTTGGCCGAACCTTCACCACCAGCGGCATCCGCAGCAGCGGCGGCAATAGCGGCGGACCGCTGTGCTTGCAGTTTGAAGGCGGGAACTATTATCCCGCAGCCATTTACCTCGGCGGCAGCAATCAAACTGTGGTTCGCGCCATCGACAGCGCAGTGATTGATCTTTTCAATAGGGCGGAAGTCAGCGGCAACGGCGGCGGCAATAACACCGGCGGCGGCATCACGCACACCAGCGTGAGCACGTTTGGCAGTACGTCCAACCCAGGCTCGATCAAGATCTTGATCGAGCCTGCGGGAGCCATCAGTGCCGGTGCGGGCTGGCGCTTGAGTCCCGAGACGAGCTATCGCGTTAGCGGAGCGCAGAAGAGTGGGCTCAATGCAGGCAACTATGTGCTGCAACTACCCACCGTACCTGGCTACGACGTGCCAGCGTTGCAAAGCGTCACCGTCAGCGGTGGGCAGCTAAGTACACTCACCTTCACCTATGCTGCGGCTCTCACAGCTCAGCAAAGCTGGCGGCAGACCTTCTTCGGGATCACCACTAACACCGGCAATGCTGCTGACAACGCCGATCCCGATGGCGATGGCATGACCAATTTGGCCGAGTACGCTGCCGGCACCAATCCGAACAGCAAGGCCGATGTGTTCAAGGTCAGCAGCCATCAGAAGAGCGGCAGCACCTTCACCCTGACCACCGCAGGCAAATCCGGCCGCACCTATGTCCTGGAGCGCAGCACGAGCCTGGCTTCCAACAACTGGAGCACGGTGACCACGCAAGGTCCGCTGGGCAGCGATGGCACGGTGACACTGACGGATTCAGCCGCACCAGCCGGTTCCGCGTTTTATCGCATCCAGGTTAACGGGCCATGAAAACTCTCAGCCACGACCAACACGGTCGATGACTTCCCGAATGGCTTGAGCGCGATTTTCGACGCCGAGTTTTTTCAAGATGCTCTCCACATGCTTGTTCACAGTTCCCGTTGCGATCGACAAAATCTCGGCAATTTCGCCGTTGGTTTTGCCATCGGCCAGCCACTGCATGACGTCGGCTTCGCGATCCGAGAGACCGAGCAGTTGCAGCATGGCTGCGGCGAAAACGGGAGTTTCCAATGTGCACAGGAGAAACCACTCCGACGATGACGCCTTGATGCAGCGTAAGACGAGCCGGGATCCTTCATCCTCCGCCACAAACGGATCTGCCTGTGCGTTTTCGCAGGCCAGAGCCGCCGTGGCGGTGCGCAACCATGCCTGCATGCGCGGCGGCATCGCGGTGTAGGGATCGGCAGGCTTACGGAAGAACTTCTTGAGCAGCAATTCCCACGCTGCGTCGCCGTCGCGGATTTGCAGTTTCTCGTTCACTCGCAGCACAATGCGGCTGCCAGCGCCGAGACTCGGGGCGAAAACGGCGGTATGGGGCGAGATACCGCTCAAGGGGTGGAGCTGACGTGCGGCGCGCTGGCCCGGCCAGCGGAAGACCAGCAGCGCCTCTCCCAGCCGCACTTCATCTTTGTCATTGAGCGCGGTTGGCTGCCGGATGCGGGCACCATTGAGCAGCACGCCATTGGTGCTGCCTAGGTCAGAGATGAAATAGCCGCCGCTCTGGGGGTATATGAGGGCGTGACGGCGGGAAACTCCCTCTGAGGTGAGGCAGATGTTGTTGTCCTTGTGCCGCCCGAGGAAGACCTCGTCCTCAAGCACGTGTTTGGTGTCCTGATGTTCCAGCCATACCGCCATGGTGTTCACGCTATCTTGACTGCCTGAGGCTGCAAAGCGGATTTTGCATGCCCGTCCCTGGCGGAGGGCCGCAGCTCATCGCAGTTTTCATGGGTAAGCTTACCCATACCCGGGTTTTCGGCCCTGCGGGAGGATGGGCGTGTTCACCGAACACTTCACCACACCAAGCACATGAAAACATACATCCGCCTTTCTGGAATCCCCCGCGACTCAGCCGCCCGGCCGTCAGAGCTGTCCCTGCAAGACTGGCCGCGCTATGAAAGACAGCCCTACCTGACACGGCTCAAGCACATGCGCCCATTCGTCGAATACTCGCGCCCAGTTGCTGCTCCAGCGCGCTCTAGCTGGCTGCGTTTCTTTTCCCTGACCCGCCGCGTGCTGCTTGCAGCCGCTGCGGCCACCACGCTTGCAGGCGCAGCGATAGCAGAGCCTGCGAATGAAGTCCTGCCATTCGGGCAACTGAGAATGAATGCGGAACAGTTGCAGTGGCTGATTGCCAAAAGGACACGGCGGCTCCAATCCACGCAGGAAATGCAGGTTTTAAACCAGCCAGTCCAGGCGAGCGCCAGGCTGGTGCTGGACCAGATTTCAGCGGTCCGCAGGGTCTTGGCACCCGTGCAACCAGCGACCACCCCTGCGGCGAAGCAGGCGACGGCCCCTGCGGCGAAGCCATCGACCACCCCGACGAACTCCCCTTCGTCCACACCAACGACGACTCCGGTACAAAACAACGGCGTGAGTTCACAGCCTGCGTCAGCGGAATTGGGAGAGACGCCCGATATCCGCTTCACGGCGGTTGACGGGCGCGAGGTCGATCTCGCCAGTCTGCGCGGCAAGGTCGTACTCATTGACTTCTGGGCGACCTGGTGCGGCCCTTGCATGGGAGAAATCCCGCACGTGGTGAACACGTACAACACATACCATGACCAGGGCTTCGAGATCATCGGCATCTCCTTTGACACCAATGAGGCCGCACTGCGGCAGGTGATGCATGACAAAGCCATGCCCTGGCCCCAGTACTTTGATGGCAAGGGCTGGCAGAACGCCTTCGGTGTGAGATACAGCATCCATGGCATCCCCACGATGTGGCTGATTGACAAGCAGGGAAAGCTCGTTACGAAGAATGCCCGCACCAACCTAGCTGATCAAGTGGCGAAGCTTTTGAACCCTAACGCTGCGGCCCCTGTGATCGCAGCCTCTGGCGGCACCCCCGCCGCCCCCGTGGTGATGGCCAAGCCCGTGGCACCAGCGACACCGGCGGTC
>Ga0209400_1003887_pt1 | contig 10734 bp, 11 predicted proteins | sample M_130807_EF_Meta_FD_187313 | JGI IMG/M metagenome (GOLD analysis project Ga0209400, IMG submission 187313) | Freshwater microbial communities from Lake Montjoie, Canada to study carbon cycling - M_130807_EF_MetaG (SPAdes) (version 2) | ecosystem: Environmental > Aquatic > Freshwater > Lake... | reverse complement strand
CTGTCCTTGGCGGCCTGGTAGACGCCAGTACCGGTACCGCCCGCTGCGGCAAACACCACGTCAGCGCCCTTGGCGAATTGGGCTTTGGCCAGTTCGCCGCCGCGGGTCGGGTCGTTCCAGGCCGCGCCGGTGGTGCCGGTCATATTGGCAAAGACCTCGGCCTTCGCGTTGGCAAATTTGGCACCTTGCTCATAGCCGCATTGAAAACGGCGGATCAGCGGAATGTCCATGCCGCCGACAAAGCCGACTTTGCCGGTCTTGCTCGCCATAGCCGCCATGGCACCGACCAGAAAGCTGCCTTCCTGTTCCTTGAACACCACCGATTGCACATTGGGCAGGCCGACCACCATGTCGACGATCACGAAGTTGAGTTTGGGGAATTCTTTGGCCACTTTTTCAATCGCAGATGCTTGCGAAAAACCCACGCCGATGATGGGGCTGGCACCTTTTTCGGCCATGCGGCGGATCGCCTGCTCGCGCTGTGACTCGTTGGCAATCTCGAATTCCAGGTACTGCTTGCCGGTTTCTTTCTTCCAGTTTTCCATGCCCACATAGGCCGCTTCGTTGAACGACTTGTCAAATTTTCCGCCCATGTCGTAGACGATGGCGGGTTCGGCTGCTGCTGCAAACGATGCCGCAAGGGCGGCGGCGAGCAGGCTGAGGCGGGCGGTGTTGGAAAACGGCATAAAAATCTCCCGGAGAGAAGGTGGATGAACAAAGGGGCGCGCCGCAAATAGTACCCATAAATTCACGCCACGCTTGCAAACTATGGCCCCAGCCGGGCGTGGGCATCCGTCACAATCGCTCGACAGCGCTGCGACTGCATAGGGCACAGCGGCATTTTTCACCGGAAAGTGGCCTCCATGATTCTGATCGCCGGTTCTTCCAATCTGGACTTTGTGGTGCGCGCGCACCACATTCCCGCGCCGGGTGAGACCGTGCTCGGGCAGGATTTTCAGACCTTTCCCGGCGGCAAAGGGGCGAACCAGGCGGTGGCCTGTGCGCGGGCGGGCGGGGCTGTGACGCACTTTCTGACCGGCCTGGGCGCTGACGCCTTTGCGGCACCCCTGGAAGCCTCCTTGGCCGGTGCGGGTGTGCACCTCCATGCCGTGCGACCCGAGGGCCAGCCGACAGGAACTGCGTTCATCTGCGTCTCAGAAGCAGGGGAGAACGCGATCACTGTTGCGCCCGGCGCCAACAGCAGCCTGCAGCCCGCGCACCTGCCGCCTTTGCAAGGTTTCAGCCACCTGCTCATGCAATTGGAAATTCCGCTGGACACGGTCCAGGCCTACGCGCAAGCCGCGCATGCGGCCGGGGTGACCGTGGTCCTGAACGCCGCACCGGCGCGCGCCCTGCCGCAAGCGCTTCTTGACGATGTGGATGTGCTGATCGTCAACGAAGGCGAGCTCGCGGCGCTGACCGGTCCCGTGGGCGATACCGCGCAACGCGTGGCCTTGCTGGCAGCGCCCACGGTGGTGGTGACCCTGGGCGCGCGCGGCTGTGTGGCGCGCCACCAGGGCGTGTGGTTGGAGCAGCCTGCCTTCGTGGTCGATGTGGTGGACAGCACCGGCGCGGGCGACACCTTTTGCGGCGCGCTGCTCGCCGCCTGGAGTGCGGGCGCTGACATGGCCACCGCCTTGCGCCGCGCCAGTGCCGCCGCGGCCCTGGCCTGCACCCGCATGGGCGCGCAGTCCAGTGTTCCTGCGCTGGCCGAAGTCGATCAATTTTTGCTAAACCACCCCCAGTTATGACCGCTTCCCGCACCGTTTCCCGCACCGCTTCCGCGCCCCGCAAAGTGGTGTACGACACCGACCCCGGCGTGGATGACGCCATGGCGCTGTACTACGCGTTGGCGCATCCCGGCATCGATGTCCTTGGGATCACCACGACCTTTGGCAACGTGACGGTCGCGCAAGCCGCGACCAACGCCTTGTACCTGTGTGCGCTGGCCCAGCGCACCCTGCCCGTCACCATGGGCGCGTCCCGGCCCTGGGTCAAGCCCGGCGAGGCACCGCCTGCCCATATCCACGGCGCGGACGGCTTGGGTAATTTGCCGCAGCGTGCGCCGCATGCGCTGGTGCTGGATCCGCGCCCTTCGGCGCAGTTCATCGTGGACATGGCGCGCGTGCATCCGGGGGAGATCACGCTGGTGGCGGTCGGGCCCTTGGGCAATCTGGCGGCTGCGCTGCTGCTGGAGCCGCAGCTGCCGCAGCTGGTGCAGGAGGTGATCATCATGGGCGGCACCGTGCTGGAGCCGGGCAATGTGTCGCCGGTGGCCGAGGCCAATGTCTGGAACGACCCGCATGCCGCCGATATCGTCTTCAACGCCGGCTGGAAGCTCACCATGGTCGGGCTGGACGTGACACACCGTTTGATCCTGCCGGTCAGCCTGTTTGCGCGCATCGCCGCGCACCACCAGCATCCCGCCACCGACACGCTTTTGCACGCGGTCAATTTTTACGCCGGTTTTTACAGCGACTTGTATCCCCATGTGGCGGCCATCCACGGCTGCTTCGGCCACGATGTGCTGGCCTTTATTTACCTCAGCAACCCGGAGCTGTTCACCCTGGAACACGGCCGTGTGCGCGTGGTCACCGATGGGTTGGCGCAAGGGCAAACCGTGTTGCGGCGCAAAACCATTCCCTATCCGCAAGCCGGATGGGACCCGCAGACGCCCGCCAGCGCAGTGTGCATGCAGGTCGACCATGCCGGCGCGGCCGATGTGTTTACGCGCACCATGCTCGGCAACTGGCTGCGTCCCACCAACCCGGCCTGAAGGCCCGCGCACCATGCATATGCCATCTCACGCACCGAACCCGCATCTGCCCATCGTGGACTTTGCCGCCGCGGATGCCCCCCGCGCTTTTGTCGCCAGCCTGCACCACACCGGTTTTGCCGTGCTGAAAAACCATCCGCTGGAGCAGGCCTTGGTTGATGGCATTTATGCCGAATGGTTGGACTTTTTCCACAGCGCCGCCAAGTTTGACTATCCCTTTAATACCCAGACGCACGACGGCTATTTCTCTACCGCCGTCTCAGAAACCGCCAAGAACCACAGCCACAAGGACGTCAAGGAATTTTTTCACATCTACCCCTGGGGCCAGTACCCGGCGCAGGTGAGTGACGCCGCCTTGCGCTACTACGCGCGCGGCAAACAACTGGCGACCACCTTGTTGCAGTGGGTGCAGGACGGCTCACCGCCGGAGGTGCAGGCGCGCTATTCCCAGCCCTTGCCCGAGATGCTGGAAGGCAGCGAACACACGCTGCTGCGGGTGCTGCATTACCCGCCGCTGACCGGCCGCGAGGAGCCTGGTGCCATGCGGGCTGCGCCGCACGGCGATATCAATCTCCTGACCATCCTGCCCGCTGCCACCGAGCCGGGTTTGCAGGTACTGGGCACGGACGGCGGCTGGCACGATGTGCCCTGTGACTTCGGGCTGCTCATCGTCAACATTGGCGACATGCTGGAAGAGGCCTCGGGCCGTTACTTTCCTTCGACCGTACACCGCGTGCTGAACCCGGTGGGCGAGGCGGCGCGCAAATCGCGGGTTTCGCTGCCGCTGTTTTTGCACCCGCGCAAAGAGGTGGTGCTGTCCGAGCGCTACACCGTGGGCAGCTATTTTGAGGAGCGCATCCGCGAGCTGCGGATCAAGGGCTGAGCGCCGCGCGGGCGGCGCACTCAGCCCGCAAACGCCGCGATGCCCGTCATGGCGCGCCCCAGGATCAGGGCGTGGATGTCGTGCGTGCCTTCATAGGTGTTCACCACTTCCAGGTTCACCAGGTGGCGGGCCACGCCGAATTCGTCGCTGATGCCGTTGCCACCCATCATGTCGCGCGCCAGGCGGGCAATGTCCAAGGCCTTGCCGCAGGAATTGCGCTTGAGGATGGAAGTCACTTCCACGCTCGCCGTACCCTCGTCTTTCATGCGGCCCAGGCGCAGGCAGCCTTGCAGGCCCAGCGCGATCTCGGTTTGCATGTCGGCGAGCTTTTTTTGGATCAGCTGGTTGGCCGCCAGCGGACGGCCGAACTGCTGGCGGTCCAGCGTGTACTGGCGGGCGCGGTGCCAACAGTCTTCGGCCGCGCCCAAAGCGCCCCAGGCAATGCCGTAGCGCGCGCTGTTCAAGCAGGTGAACGGGCCTTTGAGGCCGCGCACTTCGGGAAATGCGTTTTCCTCGGGGCAGAACACGCCGTCCATCACGATTTCACCGGTGATGCTGGCGCGCAAACCCACTTTGCCGTGGATGGCTGGCGCGCTCAAGCCCGCCATGCCTTTTTCCAGAACAAAGCCACGGATAGGCCCCATCGTGCCGCCCTCGGTCACTTCTTTGGCCCAGACCACAAACACATCGGCAATCGGGCTGTTGCTGATCCACATCTTGGAGCCGCTCAGCTTGTAGCCACCCGGCACTTTTTGCGCCCGGGTCACCATGCTTTGCGGGTCGGAGCCGTGGTTGGGCTCGGTCAGGCCGAAGCAGCCAATGGTCTGGCCGGTGGCGAGCCGGGGCAGGTACTTCTGGCGTTGCGCCTCGGTGCCGAATTCGAAAATCGGCAGCATGACCAGCGAGCTTTGCACGCTCATCATGGAGCGGTAGCCGCTGTCCACGCGCTCGACTTCACGGGCGATCAGGCCGTAGGCCACGTAGTTGAGCGCCGGGCCGCCATAGGTTTCGGGAATGGTGGGGCCGAGCAGCCCGAGTTCGCCCATTTCCCGGAAGATGGCCGGGTCGGTGGTCTCATTGCGAAAGGCCTGCGTGACGCGCGGCAGCAGCTTGTCCTGGCAGTAGGCGGCGGCGGCGTCGCGCACCATGCGTTCGTCATCGCTCAGCTGGGCGTCCAGCAAAAAGGGGTCTTGCCATTGGAATGCGGCGTGGGCCATGGGGTGGTTCTCCGGGAAAGCAAACCTGCCAAAGGGGCGGGTCGTGCTGTTGGTTGGAGTTTACTGAGCTACGCAAGCGCATAGGCGACACTAGTGGTCTGTCACCCAACACCTTCGTGCGCAACCTCTTTGGATCTTTGCAAGGCGCCGCGCTGGCGCTGTGCTTCGCGGCCGCATTGCTGTCTGGCCATGCGCAGGCCTGGGGCCCTGTGGGCCACCAGACCGTGGCCATGGCCGCCCGCGCCCAGCTCACGCCCGAGGCCTTGTCCCGCTTGCAAGAACTGATGTCCCTGGAACCCGGCAGCACATTGGCGGACATCGCGACCTGGGCCGACGAACACCGCAGCCCCGAGACCGCGCCCTGGCATTACGTCAACTTTCCACCGGCGGACTGCAATTACCGGCCCGCGCGTGACTGCCCGGACGGCCAGTGCATCGTCGCGGTGCTAGAGGCGCAGTTGGGGATCTTGGCGTCCCGCGCTTCGCCACCTGAGCGTTTACAAGCGCTCAAATGGGTGGTGCACCTGGTCGCCGATGTGCACCAGCCGCTGCACGCCGGTATGGCCGAAGACCGGGGCGGCAACCGCTACCAGCTACGGTTTTATCTGCGCGGCAGCAATTTGCACGCGCTCTGGGATTCGGGCCTGATCCGCCACATGGGCCAAGACGCGCCGACCCTGGCTGCGCGCCTGGCCCGCCAGTTCTGGCCCTCTTCGCCGGGCAGTTTGGGCGTGCGCGCTGCCGCCGAGGAGTCCTGCCGGATTGCGCGCCAACCCGGCTTCTATCCGGACGCCGAGGTCGGTCCGGACTACGTTGCCGTATACAGCCCCGTCGTGGAGCAACGACTCTGGCTTGCCAGCGTGCGACTGGCCGCAATTTTGAACCGGGCTTTGCGGTAGATTGGGCTCTTCAACCCTTGTGAGCCCTTTATGACCAACGCAACGACCTCCACCGACTCCGGCATTGTCCAGCTCACCATCAGCCCGCGCATCCGGCGCTCGCCTTTTTACGCGGCCACGGTGCGCGACGGGGTCAGCCATTTCACGGTCTACAACAAGATGCTGATGCCCCTGTCCTTCGGCCATTTGTCGGCCGAATACCAGCGCCTGATGCATGGCGTGGCCATGTGGGATGTGGCGGTGGAGCGCCAGGTGGAAGTCAGCGGCCCCGACGCGCACGCCCTGGTGCAAGCCCTGAGCGCGCGCGACCTCAGCACCATGCAAGTCGGGCAGGGCAAATACGTGGCCATGTGCGACCACAGCGGGCGCCTGCTGAACGACCCGGTGTTGCTCAAGCTGTCCGATCGTTACTGGTTTTCGCTGGCCGACAGCGACATGCTGATGTGGGTGCGTGCGGTCGCCGCCGAACGCGGCTTCCATGTCCAGGTGTGCGAGCCCGATGTGTCCCCGCTGGCGATCCAAGGCCCCAAGGCGGACGCATTGGCGGTCAAGTTGTTTGGCGCGCATGTGCGCGCCATCAAATACTTCGGCTGCATCGAGACCGACTTGCACGGCATCCCGCTGGTGCTGTGCCGCTCGGGTTGGAGCAAGCAAGGCGGCTTTGAGCTGTTTTTGCGCGACGGCAGCCGGGGCGACGAATTGTGGGAAATGGTCAAAGCGGCGGGCCAGGAATTTGGCATTGGCCCGGGCGCGCCCAACCACATCGAGCGCGTGGAAAGCGGCCTGTTGTCCTGGGGTGGCGACACCACGCCGGATACCAATCCTTTCGAGGCCAATATGGCCAAGTTTGTCGATGTCGACTGCGCGGCCGACTACATCGGCAAAGCCGCTTTGCAAAAAATCGCCGCGCAGGGACCGGTGCGGGTGATGGTGGGATTGCGCCTGGACGGGCAGGCCCCGTCGGACTGGCCCTTGATCGAGCGTGCGCCGGTTTTGCTGGACGGCCGCCAGGTCGGCACCATGTCGGCGGTGGTGTTTTCACCCGCTTTGCAATGCACCATCGGCATTGCCCAGGTCCAGCGCGAAGTGGTGCAGGCCGGGCAGCGTGTGCAGGTGGCCACACCCATAGGCCTGCAGGGCGCGGTGACCCATGCCCTGCCCTTTATTTAGCCGCCGCGTCCAGACGGCGCGGCCAGGGCAGCGCGCCCCACATGCCGCTGGACATGGACGTGCCCGCCACGATCACCAGCGCGCAGGTGATCATCCAGGGCGTGACCACCTCGCCGAAAAACACCACGCCGTAGAGCACCGCGAACATGGGGATGGCAAAGGTCACCGACAGCGTGCGCGCGGGACCGGCGCGCTGAATCAGCCTAAAAAACAGCAGGTACGCGGAACCGGTGCACAAGACGCCCAGCGTCAGCGCTGCCAGCCATGCCGCGTTGGACGCCGGTTGCGCAGGCCAGTAGTAAAGGGTCAGGGGTGCTAGCGCCAGCGTCGCGCCGAGCTGGCTCCCGGCAGCCATGACCAGCGGCGGCACGCCTGTGGCAAAGCGTTTGGTGATGCTGGCGGCCAGGCCGTAGCAAACACAGGCAAACAGGCAAGCCATGACCGCCCACCCGGTGGCGGTGCCACCGGCCACCGGCTGGAAACTCACCTTGTCCCAGGCCAGCATGGCCACGCCACCAAAGCCGATGGCCAGGCCCAGCATGCGCGTCGTATTCGGCCGGTCTTTCAGCCAGGCCCAGGCCACCAGCGCGCCGAACAGCGGAACCGTGGCGTTCAGGATGGACGACAGGCCGATAGAGATCGACAAGAGCGCAAAGGTAAAACAGGCGAAGGGAATGGCCGAATTCAGCAGGCCGATGGACAAGGCCAATTTCCAGTGCCTGCGCAAGTCGGGCAGCAGACCGCGCATGGCCAGCAGCGGCATCAACATCAGCGCGGCAATGCCCACGCGCAAGCCGGCGGTGGGCAGCGCGCCGAACTCCACCGTGGCAATCCGCATGAACATAAAGGACGCGCCCCAGATCGCCGCCAACACCACGAACTCGACCTGCCAGGGTGGCGAAAAATTCTTCAAGGGGAAATTCATAAAGCCTTTTCTAATTGCAGCAAGGCGATCTTGCGCTCCAAGCCGCCGGCGTAGCCGGTGAGCGCACCTTTGCTGCCAACCACGCGGTGGCAGGGCACGATGATACTGAGCGGGTTGCGCCCCACCGCTGCGCCCACCGCACGCGAGGCCGCAGCCTGCCCGAGGTAGCCCGCGATCTCGCCATAGCTTTGCGTCACGCCATAGGGAATCGCGCGCAGCCGCTCCCACACGCTTTGCTGAAAGGGCGTGCCCAACGACAAGTCCAGCGGCAGCTCAAAACGTGCGCGCTGCGCGGCGAAGTAGGCTGCGAGTTGTGTGGCGGCGGCTTGCAAAACCGGGTGTCCGGGCTTGACTTCCCAGTGCTGCGGATCGGGCTGGTGCGCTTGCCCATCGAACCACACGCCACACAGGCCCTGGGCGCTGGCGGCCAGGGTCATGCTGCCCAGAGGGCTGTCGTAGCGCCTGCGCACGATAGGGGCGGGCGATGTGGGTTGTGTCATGGGGTGTCTGCTCCAGTCGGGGTGGGCGCATGCCAGGCGCGAATTACGGCGTAACTGCGCCAGGGGGACCATGGCGCAAAGGCCTTTTCCACCGCCCGCGCCGGCGCGGGCGCAAGCCGCACACCGAGGGCGTGTTGCAGCGCTACATCGTTGGCGGGCAGGGCGTCCGGCCAGCGCAGCGCGCGCATGGCGATGTAATGGGCAGTCCAGGGGCCTATGCCCGGTAGTGCCTGCAGTTGCGCCAGCGTGCGGGCGACGTGGGCGTCCGGTGTGAGCTCAAGCTGGCCCTGGCATACCGCCTGCGCCAGCGCAATCAATGCCAGTTGCCGCTGCCGCACCACGCCCAATTCGCCCAGCTCCGCAGGCTTCACCGCGGCAAGTGCGTGGGCACTGGGAAACAACTTGTGCAATCCGGGCCAGGGCGTGGCCACATCCTCGCCCCAGCGTTGCACCAGCCGCTGGGTCAGTGTGCGGCCCGCCGCCACCGTGACCTGCTGGCCCAGGACGGCGCGCACGGCCAGCTCGAACCCGTCCACGGTGCCGGGAACGCGCAGACCGTCCAGGCCGGGAAAGCGTGCGCCCAGCACCGCGTTGATGGCCAGCGGGTCGGCGTCCAGGTCCAGCCAGGCGCGCAGGCGGGCCAGAACCTGCGGCAGGGCCGGTGCCAGCGCCGTGCTGATATGCAAGGCCACGCGGTGCTGCGCGGCATCCAACTGGCAATGCACCCATCCGCGCAGGCGGCCAGCGGGCGTATCGACCGCCATGGTTCGGGCGATGGACGCGGTGGCCGTGTCCACGTGCTCCACGCCATCCAGGCCGCGCTGCGCCAGAAAACCCAGCATGGCGGCGATGTCGTAAGGCGGGCGGTAGCTGGCCTGCAGGCGCAAGCCGCTGGCTTGGGGGCCCGCCTTGCGCAAGACCGTGGGCTGCAATTGGTAATGCCCGACAAATGCCGCGTTAAAGCGGCGCACGCTGGCAAAGCCACTGAGATGCGCCACCTGCGCGACACGCAAGTCGGTGTCGGTGAGCAACTGCTTGGCGGCCAGCAGACGGCGGGTTTGCAGGTACTGCAGCGGGCTTACACCCCATTGCGCTTCAAAGATACGCTGCAGGTGGCGCGCGCTGATGCCCAGTCGCTGCGCCGTCGCCAAGACCGTCCCGCTACCGTGTACGCCGGTTTGCAAAGTGGCGTCTAAATACCGCGCCGCTTCGCGGGCCAGGATGGCCGATCCGTCCTGCGCTGACCAGTTGGCGCCTTCCGGGCCGTCACTGCGCGGTGCCAACTCCGGCCGGCAGCGCAGACAGGGCCGGAAACCGGCCCGCTCGGCTTGCGCTGCCAGTGCGAAGAAGCGGCAGTTATCGCGCTTGGGTGTGCGTACTTTGCATACCGGCCGGCAGTAAATGCCGGTGGACGTTACGCCCGTAAAAAACCGCCCGTCAAAGCGCGCGTCCCTGGCCTTGAGGGCCAGGTAATGGGCATCGTCGTTCAGCGGGGTGGGCATGGGTAAATCATACGCAGCCAGATCACCATTGCTAGCCGTTTTCGGACATGTGTCTGGGGCTGTTCGGATGGACCGGTGAAGGGCTGACACCATGGATTGGGTGCGGTATCATGAAACCCGTTGACCAAACAAGTACATCCATACCAGGGGGTTGCCATGACTGCCGCCAAATCCACGAGCAACAAACTCACCCGCCACCGTGAGCGCATGCGTGCCGCAGGCCTGCGGCCGGTGCAGTTCTGGGTGCCCGACACCCGCGCGCCCGAGTTCGTGGCGCTTGTGCGCTTCCAATGCCAGGCGCTGGCGAAGGACCCGGCGGAAACCGAGGTATTGGGCTTTACCGAGCAGGCGGCTAGCCTGATAGCGTCCTGGGAATGATGCAACGCGGCGACCTGGTCACCGTGTCCTTGCAGGGCGACTATGGCAAGCCACGCCCCGCGCTGGTCGTGCAGTCCGATTTGTTGGCCGACTTGGATAGCGTCGTGCTGTGCCCCATCACCAGCGAACTTCGCGATGCAGCCTTTCGCGTCAGCCTTGAACCGAGCCCCTCCAACGGCTTGCAAAAACTGTCGCAGGTGATGGCGGACAAACTGTCCACCTTGCCGCGCGCCAGAGTCAGCGAGCCTTTTGGGCGTTTAGATGACGAGCGCATGCGCGCCGTAAGCCGGGCTTTGTTGCTGGTGGTGGGTGTTATTTGATTTCTATGCAAAGAAAACCCTGTGGTTCGGGGTGCCATGCCTGTTGCCGCAGGCCAACCTAAAATTGCCTGGCTGCGATTGCATTTGATCGTTGCCGCACCTAAAAAGCTTGAAAGCTACGCATGCAACTCTCCCCCAGCATCTTCAAAGCCTACGACATCCGA
>Ga0209400_1003883_pt1 | contig 10743 bp, 11 predicted proteins | sample M_130807_EF_Meta_FD_187313 | JGI IMG/M metagenome (GOLD analysis project Ga0209400, IMG submission 187313) | Freshwater microbial communities from Lake Montjoie, Canada to study carbon cycling - M_130807_EF_MetaG (SPAdes) (version 2) | ecosystem: Environmental > Aquatic > Freshwater > Lake... | reverse complement strand
GCGTGAAGGGGGGGGTATCTCATTTGGGCTGTATGCAGGGGGCTTATAGTTGGGCGGGCTATTGTGAATGAGTCTGGGAGGTGCTTAATTAACTAAATGCGAAATCTCATCATATCTGCTTTTACTGTCACTCTTTTCATTTCCTCTCTTTCGGCAGAGGTGGTGGTTTTGCAAGACTCCTTTGACGGCAATTCACTAGATGTGTCTAAATGGAATACTCTTTTGCCTTATTCGAATTCAGTGGTTTCTGTGCAGGACGGGTTTTTACGAACTATAAGCCGAGGAGGAGTTGTAACTCAGTCCGATTTTTCTGATCAAATAATCGGCCCTATTATGATTAGTGGCTCATTTAGGCTTGCAAACTCATTCAGCGTTTTCGAGGTGTGGTTGCGGAGCGATGGTATTCTTATTCCTGGCAATTCAAACGGTTGGGTTGGTGGAATAATGGTTGGATTTTGGTCAGGTCCAAATTATTGGTCATCCCCAGGTCTCAAAATCGGCTACTCAGATTTAACGCCGAATATCTTTACCGACTCGATTACTTTTAATCCTGATCAGATCTACAATTTTAAAATCACTGATGGAGGTTCTTGGATATCTGTGGATATAGATGGAGTTCGTCGTGCCACCTTGCTTACCCAGTTTAGCACTGGTGGTAAAGTGGCTTTAAATGGTCGCCAGAATCTTGATGGTCAGGTAGGTCAGGTTGACGTATTTGGGCTCCAGATTATACCCGAGCCTTCCCCTCTTACACTCTTTGGGTTTGGATTAGCCTTATTGATTGCAAAAAGGCGGAAATAATATGAAAAGCAGGTATATCTTGCTGTCTTTTTTATATCTTCTGGCATTCATTCAAGCGAGCAAAGCAGAACCATTATTGCATCAGCCCGCTGTTACTGGTGGGCCTATAACGCCAACTACGAGTTTTCCATGGCTACCAGATGCAAACTTTCAGATTAGTGTTGTTCAATCAACCTGGAGAAATCTTGGAGGTGGTTTTAATGCTAATATAAGTCCAAGCGGAAATGTCACACCCCTAATCTATGCATTAACTCCCTATGTATGGTTCGCTGTTAATCCGTACACGAATTTCGATAATGCCTATATTTCAGGCCATTTACCATTTGCTGGCGGGTGGATGGGACGCGTTACAACTCACTCCGATTTCCAGATGCCTGAAAATAGCCCTTTTTATATCGGGGTTGCTTATGACATCGGAAACGCTGGTAGTCCGTATGCAAAAGACTTTGGGTGGGCAAAGCTGATCAGGAGCGGGACAGATGTTTCAGTTCTTGATAGTGCTATGTATACCGATAGTGGAATTGTTGTAGGGACTACGTCGACCGTCCCAGAACCATCCTCGCTATCGCTCTTGGCTTTAGGTGTGGTGGTAATGCTGGGCAGAAAAAAGCGACAGTAGTAATAATCTCTAAAGCTCACTCAAAGTAGAAAGGGAAAAAATGGCGTGGCTGTACTTACGACAAGCAATTCTAAACAGATAACCAAAGGAGTCAGGTAGAAACAATATGAAGAAAATAATGATAATTCTCGGATCATTAATTGTATTCTTAGTATCAGAAGGGAAAAGCTCAAACCTAGTGTTCTTCGACGACACGTTCACCCAAGTTAGTAAAGATGGTCTGCCGTTTGTTGATGTAAACGGCTGGAAAGAAGTTCTTGCTGTTTGGGGAACATGGAATTCATCCGATAGTGTATTTAGTCCATTTATCAGCAGCACTAATGGCCGCGGTTATATGTATCTTGAAAACGTCTATGGTGGAATAAACGAAATAATGGTTTCGATATTTAAAACTCATTTGGGCGGAATCTTTACTATCCCTACTGGAACTCCCATGAGCTTAGGAGTTTATGATCTTCCTTTGGATACTGCGTACCCTTGGAGTAATCAAGTAGCTATGGCGGTTCTGACTGATCCTAGTTGGTTAGCGCCAGTATGGAATTTATCAACAAGCGAAACCCGTTACTCTTTCACTACGCAAACGCAGGCTGTATTTGGAACATTTAATTATAATAATGGAAACGAAAAAATTGGTCTAACAACGCCTGCTATCCCCGAACCCTCCTCGCTTTCTCTTCTGGTTCTGGGTGGGGTGTTAATGGCTTTAAGGCGGAGGAGATAATGAGAAAGCTGCTTGGGGTGGCGTTGTTTTTGGCGGCGGGTTTTCAAGGGGCTTTTGGCCAGGAGCTTTCATTCTGGTCGCTTCAGGGAAATCAACCCTACCAGAAAGTTGATACACTATTAGTAGGCCAACAATATCTGCTTGGGATTGATTCTGCTCTCAATGTTCAGCGAGCTAATCTTGAGGCTAAAGGGTTAACTTATTATGGTTACAATGTTTATGGTAGCGGTGCAAAGAATGCCTTCTATCAGGTTGGTAATCTTCAAGTTAACAGTATTAACTTTAGCGACGGATTTAATCTAGACGCCCAGGCTTTAAGAAGCTTCACGTGGTCTACATGGTACTGGCAGGGCGCTGGCGACTTTCATGTCTACCCATGGGGAGAAATATACCCGACATTCAGCCCTATGAACTATATGGCTCATACATTTAACAGCGTAGGAACATTTACTGTAAGTATTGCGGGATATGGAGGTTATATGGTTGTCGATGGTAATGGTACATATGTCGGGACAGAGGATGTGACCGCAACAAAGACAATCTCTGTTGTTACATCAATCCCCGAACCCTCGTCGCTCTCGCTTCTGGCTTTGGGGGGGGTAGTGGTGGCTTTAGGGAGGCGGAAGAAAGAGTAGATCAATGAACAAACTACTCATCCTTAGTCTTCTGGCTTTGAGCTACCAGACCGCTTCAGCGCAACTTGTGACTGAAAGTTTTGGCAGTGGAGCCAATGCGTTCACGATGGATTTTGTAACGATTGGCAATCCTAATAACGTGGCCGATACAACGGGGAATCCTAATCCTGTGGGCTCGGTGCCCTACGCCTACAATCTGGGCAAGTACGAGGTGAGCAGGGATCAGATCGATAAAGCCAATGTAGCAGGGAGCCTAGGAATCACATTATGGGATATGACCAGCTATGGAGGCAACGGAGTAAATCGGCCTGCAACGGGAGTGAGCTGGTATGAGGCGGCTACCTATGTGAATTGGCTGAACACAAGCACAGGAGGGACAGCAGCGTATAAGTTTGTTGGTGGAACATTTCAGCTGTGGTCTTCGACAGATGCGGGTTACAACGCGAACAATCCGTATCGGAATAGCTCGGCCAAATTCTTTATTCCTAGCATGGACGAGTGGTACAAAGGGGCGTATGGCAAGCCTAATGGGATTTGGTCAACCTATGCCAACGGAAGCGATAACGCACCAACAGCAGTCGCTAGTGGAACAGCAGCGAATACTGCGGTGTATACGCAATCTGGCCCTGTAGCTTTAACTGGCCCTGCAGATATCAACAACGCAGGAGGATTAAGTGCATACGGAACGATGGCGCAGGGAGGGAATGTGTGGGAGTGGAACGAGGCAGCATATGACGGAAGCAACGACACGGCGGGCGAGAGTCGGGATGTGCGCGGCACCTCCTGGATCAACAACAGCGACGACTTGGGTGCCTCGATCCGCTACGCCAGCAATCCGTCGAATGAGTACGAAGACCTCGGCTTCCGCGTGGCCTCTGTCCCCGAACCCTCCTCGCTCTCGCTCTTGGCTTTGGGTGGGGTGGTGGTGGCGTTAAGGCGGAGAAGGTAGGTGATTCGACTTCTTGCCATACTTGTGTTGGTTTGGGCTTTGGTTTCTCCCTTAAGAAGCCAAATATATTTATCTTTTCAGTCGCAGAACCTTGTTGTGGTCGAAAACATTGCTGGTTGGGATGATGCACATGGGCGGTTGCGGGTAGAGCAGACATCAACAGAAAACTTTGGTCTTCAGGGGGATATTGCCTACGGCTACCATGGTGTTGGAAACGGCCTTGGTCTTGGGTCTGCGGCATTTGCAATTAAGCTCGATGATCAGCCAATTAAATTAGAAGGAAATATTCAGATCCAATGGTATGGAGTTTACCCAAATCTGTCTTATTATGCGGATTTCTTTGGTACTAGAAGGAATTGGCCAAATAATATTGCTTCATCTTGGATCTCTTTTGCGCGGAACGGCTATCTTGAATCTAAAATCACAGGCACTTCAGATGTGGGTCAAGTTGGATACTCGATTGATGAAGTGGGTTCGATCTCCAGTTTTATATTAAACAATGGGAATTTTGAGGAATTCTCCATTTTTGGACTACCCACAATGATTACTGGGGTTTATCAAAATAAAGTCGTTGGGAATTTTATAGAGCCCAATGCAACTTTTGGCACTCTCACAAAAACCTTTATCGCCTCAGTCCCCGAACCCTCCTCGCTTTCTCTTCTGGTTCTGGGTGGGGTGTTAATGGCTTTAAGACGGAGGAGATAATGAAAAAGCTGCTTGGGGTGGCGTTGTTTGTGGCGACGGGTTTTCAGGGTTCGTTTGCCCAGGGACTTCTGCAGCAGACCTTCGGAAGTGGAGCCAACGCATTTACAATGGATTTCGTGACGATTGGGAATCCTGGTAACGCAGCCGATACAACTGGAAGCCCCAATCCCGCTGGATCAGTGCCCTACACCTACAACATCAGCAAGTATGAGGTGAGTAGGGGAATGATCGAGAAAGCGAATGTAGCGGGAACGCTAGGGATTACGTTGCAGGATATGAGTTCTTTAGGTGGCAACGGAGTAAACCGCCCTGCGACAGGAATTAGCTGGTATGAGGCAGCAAACTTTGTGAATTGGCTGAATACGAGCACAGGAGGTACAGCAGCGTATAAGTTTGATGTGGGTGGGAACTTCCAGCTGTGGTCTTCGACAGATGCGGGGTACAATGCGAACAATCTTTTTAGGAACAGCCTAGCTAAGTATGTGATCGCCAGTACAGACGAGTGGTACAAGGCAGCCTATGGGAATCTGGATGGAACTTGGAATAATTATTCAACTGGAAGCGATAGCGCGCCAACGGCAGTCACTAGCGGAACAGATGCGAACACGGCGGTGTATGGTTGGCAATCTGGCCCTGCAGATATCACCAGTGCAGGAGGATTAAGTCCGTGGGGGACGATCGGGCAGGGAGGGAATGCGTGGGAGTGGACTGAGACAGCATTTTGGGGGATCAACGACATAGCGGGTAAGGATCGGGAGCTGCGTGGCGGCTCCTGGTACCACGCCAGCTCTGGCTTGGGTGCCTCAGCCCGCGGCCTTGATAATCCGCGGGTTGAGGCCGATTACATCGGGTTCCGTGTCGCAATGATCCCAGAACCCTCCTCGCTTTCGCTCCTGGCTTTGGGTGGGGTCGTAATGCTGGGCAGAAAAAAGCGACAATAGTTATAATCTCTAAAACTCACTCAAAGTAGACAGACAATGAAAATGGTTAATAGAATAATGATTCTTGGGATTCTGATTACATGCTTTGTATCCCAAGGGCGAAGCACATTCTTAAGCTTCAACGACGAATCATTTATGGAGGTTACTAAAGATGGTCAGCCATTTCTTCATATCAATGAAGAGAAAGATATTCTTGCCGTTTGGGGGACATGGAGTTCTTCGACCAGCATCTTCAGTCCCGTTTACAACTCTTCGACTGACTTCCCAGGGGAATTGTATTACTACAACTTTCCTGAGCAAGCCATGTAAGAGAGCAGTGGCAAGATTGAAGGAGTAGGGAAAGGGGGGGGGTCGCGTTGTGAAGGGGGGGTATCCCGTTTGGGCTATATTCCCGAAGTTAATAGTTGAGCGGTAGGGATTGAGAATTTGGAAGGGAAGTGCTTAATTAACTAAATGCGAAACCTCATCCTATCCGCCCTCCTCCTTGCCTCGGTCTTTCAGACTGCGATGGGGGAGCAATCTGGAGACTGGACTTACGCTGTTTCAAACGGCGAAGCCACGATTACACGCTACACAGGGACTGGTGGAGCGTTGACGATACCCAGCGTGTTGAATGGTATTCCTGTGGTTAAAGTAGGTAATGGCCAATTCAGCCTTTCTGGTAGCGTGGAAAACAATACAATAACCAGTATTGCTGTCCCCAACGGCGTGACGAGCATTGGAGATTTCGCGTTCGGGGGATTAACTGGCTTAAGAAACCTAATAATTGGCAATAGCGTGACCAGTATTGGTTATGCAGCGTTCAGTGAACTTCGCAGTCTAACCAGCATCACACTCCCCAACAGCATAACCAGTATTAGCAATAATGCGCTCCAAAACTGCGTCAGTTTAACAAGCATCACTATTCCCAACAGCGTGACGAGTATTGAGAATAGTGCGTTCTTTGGTTGCACTGGTCTAACCAGCGTCACCATCCCCAACAGCGTGACGAGTATTGAGAATAGTGCGTTTGAAGGTTGCACCAGCCTAAGGAGTATCATCATCCCTAACGGCGTAATTGGTATCGCGAGTAATGCATTTAAAAATTGTTCTGGGCTAGAGAGCGTTACTTTTCCCACTAGCTTGACGACTATTGAGAATAATGCGTTTGAGGGTTGCACCAGCCTAAGGAGTATCATCATCCCTAACGGCGTGGGCACGATTGGGAACAATGCGTTTCTTAATTGTACGAGCCTAACCAGCATCACGATACCTGATAGATATATCGCCCAAATCGCACAAATCGGAATAAGCGGGCAAGTAGCAACTGATTATTTGGTCAACGCCCTAGCCAACAACGATGCCTTCGTGACAGCAGTGGCGAACAAGATTAAGACCAAAAACGGAAACTATGGCCTCTCAACACAAAGCGGACTATCCTCTGCAATCTCCACAGCTGTTCAACCCCTCGCCACGAAGGCCGAACTAACCTCCGCCCTTACCGAAAGCAGAACAGCAGGGGTGAATAGCGTATTAAGCAATCCCAACCTTTGGACGCTCTATACTACAAGTCAGATTCAGAATATGGCGGTGGGTGACTTGGTTTTGACTCGGCAGGTGAGCGGGGGCTTTGTCCTTAACTACGACATCGAGCAATCTACCGATCTTCAGACTTGGACAACTTACGAGGCTCTTTCGTTACCTTTAGAAGGGTTACCTACGGACAAAGCGTTCGTTCGGATTAAGGCGAAGCAGTAATCGACAGTTTGAGCTGTCGGCACAAATCCTAGTTAAGGCAGTATATCCCAATAAGCCGAAGCCGTATTGGCGGGTAGAGACTTTCTGTAATAAACCTGAATCACGCTGGTGCTTGTGCCCATATGTTCGGCAAGCTTTGGGCGGTCATTGTGGATCGGAAGCCAATAGGAGGCATAGCAGTGTCTAAGGCAATCCTCGGGCCAATCCTTTAATTCAGTTTGGTTGCCCTCTATTGCCTTGTTCGGCTCCCAGACCTTCCACCCAGCGAGGTTCTTTATCCGATCCCAAGAGACCCGATACTCGTAATCGTTTAGAGGCACGATTGTTTTGGCATCACTTGGTTTATAGGCCCGAAGCCAAGCAAGGGCTGTGGGGTTAATTTGTATGTGGCGTGTGGACTTAACCTTCGATGTGGACCCCTTAATCTCAATCGACCCATGCTCCAAATCAATATCGCTCCAGTTCAGTAACCTTGCCTCTGTGGGACGAAGCCCAAGAAACAAGCCCAAAGCCAGGTACGGCACGAAAATATCAGCCTTTTCGTCCTTCTTGGCCACTTCGAGGAGCTTTTGGACTTCGGGTACTGAAAGGATCTGAACCTCGCGGATAAGGTTCTTACGGCGCTTTGTCTTGCCCCATGAACTCAGGGGATTGCCTTCGATCCATTCCCTTTCTAGGGCGTAGGCCATGAATTCAGACAGGAAAGCTCGATAGTGGATCTTTGTGACCTGTGAGAATGGCAGGTTGGCCAGAAACTCAGAAAGGTGCTTTGAGCCTATGCCTTGGATGGGCATTGAGCCTAGGGATTCAGCGAGGCGTTTAGCTCTGGATCTTGTGGTTTGGATGGATATGGCTCTGAGGTCTCCGCGCTCTGCCAGTCGCACCTTTTCGGCGACAAAATCCTGAAGGCATGCCTCCAGCGTCCTAGAGACCTCAAGTTTGAATTCCGTTTGCAGGTGCGTGACATAGAAACTGACCGCTTCGGTTATCGTCTTGCCAAAAGGCCTCAATTTTTCCAAACAGGCAGCGGTCTCGGCCCTGACGCCTATGGGTAGTTCCGTGGCTGTTACCCCAAAGTTTCTGCGCTCCTTCTTGTAGTGTTCGGCATCCCTTCGCGCTTCGCTTTCGTTGGTATATTTGGGAATCCAACGCTTGCCCTCTTTTTTCAGGCCACTGATCGTCCAGTACCTGTAGGTTCTACCGCGCGACTTCTGTACCAGTTCACGCACTATGATCGTCCCTTTGGGAGAGCGCTGTCTTTCTGAGAAGGAACGTTTTCCCCTTAAGGCAGGGTAATTTTGTGTATCTTGTTGCATCCCGTTTCGCCCATTGAGGGCATAACTTGGAGTCCTCTGGCGTTGCCGTTATGGATGCGGAAAGAAGTGCAACACGCTGGAAATAAAGGAAATGGCTACTAGCGAAATACATGGTCCCACCCCGAATCGAACGGGGATCCGCGGTTTAGGAAACCGCTGCTCTATCCTCTTGAGCTATGGGACCGATAATGCCTTGCCGAAGTAGTTTCTAGGGTTTGATAGAGGGTTCCCATACTCCCCCCTGATAAAAACCGTCGCAAGGCGGAAGAGTCAGGAAAGGGTGGGGTAGTCGGTGTAGCCCTTGGGACCGGAGGCGTAGAATGTTGCTTCGTCCGGGGAATTGAGTGGGGCGTTTTTGCGGAGCCGTTCGGGAAGATCCGGATTGGCCAGGAAGGGGACGCCATAGCAGATTGCATCGGCCCAGCCTTCGGTAATCGCCTGTTCGCCAAATGGCCGGTCGAAACCACCAGCTGTGATCACGTGTCCTAGGAAAAACTTCCTCAACTCCTTCGGGCCAACACCTTCTTTGGCTCCATGACGGATATCCTGAGCGGTGACGCGGGTGATGTGGGCGTAGAGGAGGTGAAGCTTGCTGAGTTCTTTTAGGAGGTGGCCGAAGGTTTCCATTGGGTTCTCGTCGTGCATGTCATTGAATACGCCCGAGGGGGAAAGACGAATTCCCACTCGGTCAGCTCCCCAAACCTTGATGACAGCTTGGGCAATTTCGATTGAAAGACGGCATCGGTTAGCCACGGATCCGCCATAAGAGTCGGTTCGGTTGTTGGTACCGCTGCGTAGGAACTGGTCGAGGAGATAGCCGTTCGCATTATGAATTTCTACGCCGTCGAAGCCGGCCTCCTTGGCGAGTTTCGCTCCGTGGACGTACTCGGCAACGATTCCGGGAAGTTCAGAAGTTTCGAGCGCACGCGGGGTGACGTAATCGACCATCTCTGTACCTGTGAAGACCTGTCCTTTGGGTCGGATGGCAGAAGGGGCGATCGGAAGAACGCCGTTGGGCTGAAAGCAGGGATGGGAGATGCGACCAACATGCCAGAGTTGGAGGAAGATGCGGCCCCCCGCGGAATGAACGGCTTGAACGACTTTTTCCCATCCGGCGACTTGTTCGGGGGTGTGGATTCCGGGGGTGTTCGGGTAGCCGTAGCCGAACGGGGAGACGGAGGTTGCTTCTCCAATGATCAGTCCGGCGGAGGCTCGTTGGCGATAGTACTCGGCATTTAGTTCATTGGGGACGTTGCCTGCCGAGGCTCGGCACCGGGTGAGGGGAGCCATCAAGACTCGGTGGGGGAGTTGAAGGGGGCCAAGTTGAAGGGGTGCGAAAAGCGGGGACATTCGAGGGAGGGTAAAAGAGAGATAAAAATAAGGAAGAGCGGAGATATCTCAGGTTAGACTTACCACGTGAAGAATCTGCCGAACCATTTGGCTGAGGAGGTGAGCCCTTATCTTCTGCAGCATGCCCACAATCCCGTTTTCTGGATGCCGTGGGGAGAGGAAGTCTGGAAAAAGGCGAAGGCGGAAAACAAGCCGGTGTTTCTAAGTATCGGTTATTCGACGTGTCACTGGTGTCATGTGATGGAACGGGAGTCGTTTGAAAGCGAGGTGGTGGCGGAGGTGTTGAACCGGGATTTTATTCCGGTGAAAGTCGACCGGGAGGAGCGGCCGGATGTGGATCGGATCTACATGACGGCGGTGCAGGCGATGACGGGTCAGGGGGGATGGCCTCTTTCCGTTTGGGTCACTCCGGAAGGGAAACCGTTTTATGGGGGCACCTACTATCCTCCATCCAGCAGTTATGGGAGGGCCGGATTTATCGATGTGTTAGGGCAGATTTCCAGCGCTTGGAAGGATCGAAACAAAGAAGTGGTGGGCTGGGCGGAGGAACTTTCCGCAAGAATCCGATTGTTGGGAGAAGGCACGGGAGGTGGGCCGATTGCCGATGCGGAGAAGATTCTGCAGACGGCTACGGATCAGCTCGCGATGGAGTATGACCGAAAGAACGGCGGGTTTGGAGGGGCCCCAAAATTTCCGAGACCCAGTCAGCCACTTTTCCTTTTGCGAAGGTCCTTCCGAGAGAGGGATGAAAAAATTCTGGAGATGATAAGACACACGGGGAGGGCGATGCGGGCGGGTGGAATTTATGATCAGATCGGAGGGGGATTTCATCGGTATGCGGTGGATGGGGAGTGGGCGGTCCCACATTTTGAAAAAATGCTTTATGACAACGGTCAACTCATGGGGCTGTATGCGGAATTGGGAGCGGCCACGGGAGAAGAATGGCCGTGGGAGGTGGTGGCCGGGGTT
>Ga0209400_1003881_pt1 | contig 10745 bp, 9 predicted proteins | sample M_130807_EF_Meta_FD_187313 | JGI IMG/M metagenome (GOLD analysis project Ga0209400, IMG submission 187313) | Freshwater microbial communities from Lake Montjoie, Canada to study carbon cycling - M_130807_EF_MetaG (SPAdes) (version 2) | ecosystem: Environmental > Aquatic > Freshwater > Lake... | reverse complement strand
GGATCCAAAACGCCGCTTAGTCCTAGAACACGGTCTGAAGTCTATGGGGTCTTTGGGGGTACTCGTTTTATTACTGACCGAGAGCGAGTTAGTAGGCGCCAACACCGCAGCAAAGTTAATTGGTGTACGCATTTGGCCTTCGGAAGATTACACCCGCATTACCTTAGAGTCTGATCAAGTCTTACCCATTAGCCATCAACTCTTAAGTGGGCCCGATCGCTTGGTGGTGGATATTGAGGGTCTGCAGCTCAACCCAACCCTGAAAGATCTGGTGGCCAAGGTCAAACCCAATGATCCCTATGTGTCCCAAATTCGGGTGGGGCAGTTTCAACCGACGGTGGTACGTTTAGTCTTTGATCTCAAAGAGGCTGTAAAGCCTCAACTCTTTAGCTTGGACCCCGTCGCGGAGTATCAACACCGCTTGGTCTTTGATCTCTACCCCACTAATCCCCCTGACCCTCTCATGCAGCTCGTTAAGGAGAGTGCCAAGAAAGAGAAATTGTTGCTCGAGGCCCAGGGTAAGAAGGATGATGACCCAATCGCTACTTTTGCTAAGTCAGGAAGTACGCCTGAGCATAAATCTGAAAAGGGGGTCAAGCCCTCTGTGCCTCAAAGCGCTGGCAAAGCAAATGATCTGTCGGGGGCCCAACAGCGCATTCCATTTAAACGCCTTGTGACCATTGCCCTAGACCCCGGTCATGGCGGTGAAGACCCGGGAGCGATTGGTGCCCGAGGTTCTCATGAGAAACATATTGTTCTGTCCATTGCTAAACGCTTAAAGGGCAAGATCGATCAAGAAGCGTCAATGCGCCCGTTTCTAACCCGCGAGGGAGATTACTTTGTGCCACTGCACCGTCGGGTCTCTAAAGCCCGCCAAGTGGAGGCTGATCTCTTTATCTCGATTCATGCCGATGCCTTCATTGAGCCCCGTGCAAGGGGGGCATCGGTCTTTGCCCTCTCGCAACAGGGAGCAACGAGTTCAACGGCGCGCTGGATGGCCAATAAAGAGAATTCCTCAGACCTAATTGGAGGTATCAACATCAAGGTCAAGGACAGGCAGGTGGCTCACCTACTTCTGGATATGTCGACTACTGCCCAGATTAATGACTCCCTCAGGATTGGTAACTCGGTACTACGTAATATTGGTGATTTTGCCCCCTTGCACAAGAATAAGGTCGAGCAGGCTGGCTTTGCGGTTCTCAAAGCCCCGGATATACCTTCCATCCTCATAGAAACGGCCTTTATTAGCAATCCCCAAGAAGAAAAAAGGCTTAATGACGAGGGTTATCAAGACCGAATTGCCTCGGCAATCCTAGCGGGCATTAAGGACTATTTCTCTAAGAACCCACCAATGGCAAGAAGGGGATAAATAAATCGTAAGGAACAAAATTACTGGGGTGACCACAGTAAGACCTCCTAGGCGCGACCCAATATCTTGCTATAATTTGATGTTTGTTAAATGAACGATTACAAAAACAATCAGTTCTGATAGCAAAAAATCCAACAACAAAGTTGGTTAATAGTATTAGATTGCAATGAAAAATGGGACGGTAGCTCAGTCGGTAGAGCAGCGGACTTTTAATCCGTTGGTCGCGAGTTCGAATCTCGCCCGTCCTACCATTTGGCAGAGGTGCCTATTAAGCAAATTTATGTACCTACCCCAAAAATTATTTATAACTTTGGTGCCAATACTGGGGACGATATCCCTTATTTTCTAAAAAAAGGCGATGTTGTTGTTGCGGTAGAAGCCAACCCTATTTTGTGTCGTGAAATACAAGATAAGTTTTCTAATGAAATTGCCCGAGGCAACCTTTTTGTTGAGAACTGTGTTCTTACTTCAGATCAATTTTCGGGAGACGTTCCATTCTACCTTCACAAACATAGTCATATTATTTCGCAATTTCCAAAACCTTGCAATTCAGAAATTGTAAATTTTGAAAAGATCATGTTGCCTAGTAAAACTGCTTCAAGCATCATTAAGCACTATGGGGAGCCCTTCTACATAAAAATAGATGTAGAGAATTATGATCACGAAATATTGCGGGATTTATTTAAAAATGAAATTTATCCTCCTTGGATATCGGCAGAGTCCCACACCATTGAAGTCTTCTGCCTGCTTGTTAGCACAAAAGTCTATCTGTCTTTTAATTTAGTCGATGGCCCATACAACGAAATAAAATTTAAGAATTTTCCGATTAAAGCTAATTTAGGAAAAGAGTTTTATTCATTTCCCGGCAATTCATCTGGCCCCTTTGGGGAAGATTTACAAACACCCTGGATGACTGCAAATAATTTTTTTGAATTCTTAGCATTTGAAAAATTAGGTTGGAAAGATATTCATGCTAGCAAATTAGAACTTGCTGCTAATGAGAACCGCGCTTTATTTAGTCAATACTGTCGAAAATTTATTTTAAAGAAAATAACGCCAAAAATACTTCGCCCTTTCTTTGAAAGCCGGAATAAATAAATTCTGTAAAACAATGAAACCCTTTAAAAATTCTTTGATAGAGCATTGTCGTTTACCAATTTCACAAGCAATAAGAATTGTTCAAAAAAAAAGGAGGGGTATAAATGAGAAATTTAAACAGTTATGTAACTGTCCATTCACTATTTCCGAATGGTACGGCAGAATGGGAAATAACGTACAACAAATAAGCATGGGGATTATGTATGCGAAAATAAATAGAGAGCGATTTATCAGCCCTCATCATGAGCTAATTAAAAAAATATGTTTTAACTTTCCAGCCTATTTACTAGTATCCCCAAAACGTAAAAGTCGTTTTTATTCATTTATTGGGACGGAAGCCACACCAGATGTACCGCTTGAATACGAATACATAAAAAAGCATATTTATGAAACCGTTCAAGAATATATTAAGCCAAATTTAAAGGTTCCAAAATTAGAGCCCTTGGGTGACGATTATTTAGTGATACACTTGCGCGGCGGGGATATATTTATTCCAGATCAAACTCATCGCGATTATGTTCAAAATCCACTTAGTTTTTATCTTGAGTTAATTCCAAAATTTAAGAAAACTTTAATTGTTGCTGAGCCTGGAGAAAAAAATCCTGTTCTCGAGATATTAAAAGCAAATCACCCAGTTATTATTCAAAGTACGTCGGTTGCAGAAGATTTCGCCACTCTAATGTGCGCGACTCATTTGGCAACGTCTGGTGTAGGTACTTTTGCAATCGCGGCGGCTATGTGCTCTTCAAATCTGCAAAATTTTTATTGCTCAGATCGGTATCTCAAAGAACACCTTAACCCCGAAATGCTCGGACAAAAAATTAAAATTCAGACTACATCACTACCAGAATATATCAAGCCTGGAGAATGGAATTTAAGCCATCAAATGCTAGAAAAATTAATACACTATAAGATTAGGTAATAGTTTTCATCTGCAAAGGCTGGCTAATATCAACAATACCAGTTCCACTCCAATGACCAAAAGAAGTCACATCCAATTTAGGCGACCGAATATTAACCCACAAATCAATCATATTTACAAAACGAATATCGTCTATAACAAGTATTTTATCCTTCTTAGGAGATAAGCGACTTAATAATGGGATAAATTTGTATTCAAAGACACTATCCTTCGGTCCATCTACAAAAATAATATCGGCCTCATTAAGTATGGCAAGATTTTGATTAAAATGATTAACGTCAGATAAATCAGTTATACATTGACTAATTGAATGACTATCAAAATATTCTTGAGATAAGTTAGTTGGTAACGTATTCCATGGAACAAGATCGTAGGTAACAACACGACCGTTTAACAGACCTTGCATCAGTGCAATTGCTCCCAACCCGGTGTAAGTTCCAATTTCGACTGCCAACTTAGCATTTAAAATTGTTGCGATAGCCTTTAAAAGTCGATAATGTTCACCGGGGCATATATTGAGATAGATTGAGTCATGTGTTGCATGCTCTGGTAAATCAATTTCATCTCTCCAAGATTTTTTTACAGCTTGTGAAAATAAATTGACTAAAAATTCATTTGCGACTGTCTCTGTCGGAGAGAAAATAAAGCTTGGCTCATAATGACGTATTTCCTTACGCATCTTTAAAACCTTGCGAGCAGCCTTGTTAAACAAATTCAACCAAAGTGTATTCATATTTTGAGATATTCTTCTTTCAACTTAAAGCTACAAGATCTGGACAATGTTATTGAGTCATAATATCACCATGAGTTTCCACTACTTCTCAGTATCGCTAGCAAACAATATCAGAACAGTGATAGCATCCCATATTTTCTTCTCACAGCAATATCCAGGTTGCCATTTCCATGTGATTTGTCCCAGTACAGAGACAGACCATTTCAGAGCCGCCCTTCCACACAAAAATGTTGAGGTCATTGATGAAGATAATATTATCAGGTATTCAGACTTTATTGAGATCTATAATTTATATGTCAAACAGTATAGTATTTCAAATAAGTCTGAGAAAAGGATGGGGTGGTACTATCAGCAGATACTCAAAATTTCATTTTTTTTAGAAAAGATCACAGAGTATGGCGCCCTTCTTCTTTGGGAAGCAGATTCTCTTCCCATTAAAAAAATCAGTTTTTTTAATAATAATCAACCAATTTCTTATGGGTCTTTGATGGAATTTCATAAACCGTATTTTGCAACTAAAAATACTATTTTTAAGATACTGCCGTCCTGTTATTATGCATGCACAAATAATTTTATTGCAGCATCGAAATATGAAATTCACCACCTCACCAAATTTTTACATAACTATTTTCCAAATTCACAAAATTTACCTACTGGTCATTGGATTAGTCATATTGTTTTAAGAAGTGTTTTAGATACTCACAAAGACTTTACTCATTCTGAATTTAGCGAGCAAGAGCTAATTGGATTAGCAACTTTACTATATAAAAATCAAAGGCAGTACCCAATTAGACAGGTTCGCTGGGGCCTAACTGGCATCTTGAATCAAAACCAAATTAATTTGGCTAAATTATTTGGTTTTAGTTATATTAGTTACGAACAACGACAATTACTAAATGAGGCCCCACAGCATTGGATAAAATTAATTAAAATTTTACTAGAGCAACGTTGGACACAACGCAAGATTTTGAATTCGAAGGTGCCAATTAAAATGCAATTAGCATTATTGGCATCGCGATTAGTAAAGCCTTAAAAATAATCAAAAATTTAAGTGTAAAATTTCTTTTTTAATCTTTTTAGACTACATAGATTTTTAATGATGAATTTTAGATAGCCATAAAAATCACTTTTAATTAATTCTGATATTAAAATTTTTCCATTCGGTGCATCTTCATTATTAGTATAGTTATTAGCCGTATGATGTATAAGTGCATCTCCATCAATTTGCATGCTTGGCATTATTACTCCAACAACATTGCGCGATAAAAAGCCTTTGGGGACACAGAAAAATGTCAAGCCTGCTGCTGCCTTAGCACGAATATCCCACCGTCCAAAATCTGGATTAGAGGACTCTCCGCATAAATGCTCCTCCATTAATTCACGATCCATCAGATAACATGCTTGATAGGCGTTATCTAAATTCATTAAAGCATAACTATTTTTAAAATTTAGTTTAGGCATAGTATAAAAATTAACCGGGGCAATAAAGTCGGCGGCATAAGGATCACTAGTTTGTTTTTTATACTCAAACCGAACAAAACTAGGAACCAAACCATAAGGCTTTAATAACTGTCTGCACCATTGCCAATACATCATGTTTTCTTTTGTAATGCGAATATCATCCTCAATATATAAAAAGTGGCTATAGGTTTGATCAGAGAAATATTTACGAAATATGTCTAAATGTGTCCAAGTTAACAAGTATGGGTGCCCCAAATACTGGGGGGTCACAATCTCATAATGATCAACACTAACCTCATTCATCAAAAAGTGGATCTCATCCAACTCTGTTGTATTAAAAGTATTGGTTACGATAAAAACACTTACACGATGCGCAAGGCTCGCAAAATGCTGACTCACTTCTCTTAAAAATTGTAGTCGGTCATTTACGTAATGAAATGTTACGCATATTAATAATCTATCAGGCAAGCATATGTTAGCGTATCTTTCATTAAACATTATCAAGTAATGGCTCCTTAAAGTTCTATGCTTTTGTTTTCATGTTTTTTTGATACAGAAACTGCGACGGCACCAAAGGTTATCCAAAACATAATTGCTTCAAAGAATTGTTTATAAAAAATCTCTGAAATTAATCCAAGTCCAAAAATTGCTAAACAAGTCCATCCAGCAATTAGTGATAGCAGTTTTTTTTGTCTGAATCCCTTATAAATAATAAAAAATATAGCACTCCATAAGATCAGCACCCCTGGAAAACCAAAGGCTAATCCAAAATCAATCCAGCCCATATGCGTTTGTCGATTTGTTTGATGATCAATTCCAAGATAATCAAGCCATCGCTCAAATGATTGATTCACCAAACCATACCCCAATGGGTGATCTGTAATAATTCGAAATCCAACACTTGCCCACGCTACTCGCGCATAGGTATTTGGAGCAGTAACATTAGAGGGAATACCTTCCAGGGGTTTCTTCCATTGTTGATATTGATCAATTTGTAGTGCGACCCGAGAATCTGAAAAAAAGGTAGCCCAACCCGCAGTAGTCTTAAAGTACCAATACCCAAAGATAAAAATACTTATGATTAGGGACAAAAAAATGACGCCTACTTTAATTCTGTAGCGTTCCCGCGACATCTGAACAAAAAATAGCCCAGCAAAAATGCATGCCAAGGCTATTCCAGCAACTATGCCATTTTTTGCGCTAGTCAATAATGATGAAATTAGAGCTACTATAACTACATTTATCCATAAAACAGTATATTTCAATCGATTAATTGTTTTTGGATGACTTATTAAATACTGTAGGTTGGCAAGAGCATAAGCAATCCAAAGAGAACCCCAAAAGACTGTCTCGATCTTATGAAACGGTCGGCCCATGACCTCTCCTGGCAATAGAAATCGCTCAACTTGCAAGCTATAGAAAACATAAAAACTAATATTGATTAATACGGTAGCCCCAACACAAATGCCAAGGAGTAATACAGATTGCGGATTAGTACTTAAATACAATGCTAGGCTCACAGCCATCAGCATGGCCAGTACCGAGCGAAGCCATAAACCACTTAATTCTTTTAGTTGCAAATTGGGTTCCATTGAAATAAATAGATAATGGAAAAAAACCCAGGTTAACAATAATCCCAGCATCTTAATTGAAAAATTATTAAGAATACTTACTAAAAATAGATTTCGATAAATAATTAAAACAGAAAAAATACTACCAAAAGATAAAAGCAAATTACGCCACAATATCGTGTTTGGTATTGTCCAAATTACACACAAAAGGCAGCAAAGAATAAAGTTTACATTAAGATAAAGATTTTTATTGATCATATTCATAATTATTACTTAAATATACTTTTTGAAAAAAGAGATAAAAAATATTCTCAAGATTTATAATCGTTGAATCTTCAAATAACAAAAAGATTTAAATATCAATACCATCAAGTAAATAAAATTATACTAATTAGCGCTCGAAGACTAAAATAAAAATTTATATACAAAAAATAATATGCTTTTAATTATCTTAAGTTTCTATATAAGTAAAAATATTCTGAATTATAACTTGCAATACCTCTGAAATCAGAAGTTACAAAAAAAATAGATACCATTACGATAATTAAATAAAAGCCTTAAAGATTTTCAGGCTGGCTAGTATTGGAATTTTTTTAAAATGACTACTTAATAGCACAAAGACTAATTATTTAGAGAATTACAGTATTACAAGATTGGAAATAGCTAAATGCAAATATTTCGCTTCCACTTAACAGTCTATATGGCATTCCCCCAATATCGTAGACACTTTTCATAACGCAATTTGACGTTGTTCGAACGCCAATGGACTTAATTGAGATAGGTGCTTGTGACGCCTTATCCGGTTATAGAACTCTTCAATGTACTCAAAGATTTCTGATTTTGCTACAGATCTGCTTGGGTAGATCTTTTTCTTAATTAATTCGCTTTTGAGGCTGCTAAAGAAGGATTCAGCGACCGCGTTATCCCAGCAGTTACCCCTTCTGCTCATGCTGGGGCTCAAGCGATTGTCTTTGCGCCAGCGAGCAAATTCATCGCTACCAAACTGCCTGCCTTGATCGGAGTGGATAATGAGCCCATTTTTGGGCTTTCTGCGCCATACCGCCATCGTTAAGGCATCGAGTACCAAGCGGGTTTCCATGCGTGCTTGCATACTCCAGCCAACCACTAATCTGGAGTGCAGATCAATCACCACAGCCAAGTAAAGCCAGCCTTCATGGGTGCGGATATAGGTAATATCAGTCACCCACGCCTGATCAGGTGCATCATGGGTAAATTGACGCTGTAACTGGTTGGGGGAGACCAAAGACGGTCTACCAATCCGATAACGTGGGCGTTTATACCCGCGGATCGAGCGCAGTTGTGAAGCCTTCATGAGTCTTGCCACGCGGTTCTCACTACAACCAATCCCTGCTTCTTTAAGATCATGATAAATCCGTGGGCTGCCATAAATCCCCATACTTTGATCATAGTAATAACGGATCTGTACCGATAACTTGGCGTTCTCCAGAGCCCGGGGTGACTGGGGTTCCTTGAGCCAAGCGTAATAGCCACTGCGGTGCACCTTCAGAACCCGGCACATGCTCAAAATCCGGAACTCCTGGCGATGCTCTTTGATAAACGCGTACTTCACTCGGACACTTTGGCAAAGTACGCGGCGGCCTTTTTTAGGATGTCGCGCTCTTCGGTATTTCGTCTGAGCTCTGTTTTGAGTTTGGTCATCTCGGCTTGCAGGGCTTTGACGTCTTCTATCGGCTGCTCATCTGGCCCCTTGAGCTTTCGAGCCCAGTTATACAGCAAGCCCACAGGAACGCCTAAACGACTAGCAACATCTGTGGCTGAATGACCCTTTTCAAGAATTTGTTTAACTGCCTCTAATTTGAACTCAGCGGTGTATTTGGTTCGCTTCATAAACACTCCCTCGACTCATTGTTGACAATATTAACTGTCTACCGAATCGGGGAAATGCCATTTTTTAGTTCACCTTATTCGACTTAAGCCATAAGTATAAATATGTCATTGGCATAGATAATAAAAAAATTAGGTGCAAATAAATATTCGGGTGCTTAAGACAAAATGCTGCTGGAATTGAAAATAACAAGGCGCTTATGCAAAATCTTTGCCGGAGTGTCCAAATATCAAAATTATTTTTAGCCTCATTAATCTGCGACTGCTCAGAATATCGCGGATAAGAAAGTAAAACGATTGCGAGCAAAAGCGATGAAAATGCTGTAAATGACCAACTGCTTATGTATGGCGGATAAAACATGTACATCAGTTTTCCGTTATACTCCCATCTCCCTATCATAGAAAAAAATCCATTTGCATACATGAGTACATCAGTATTGTGTTTAAAATAGTTGGTGATATAGCTCAGAAAAAAATAGTACAAAGCTAATTCGTATAAAAGTATAGTTTTTAGTCTTGAGTGGGATAGTGAAGCATTTATTAAAAATGGAGCTAAATAAATTGTCCATTGAGGATGCCAATCAATCATCATAAATACTGATGCAATCGCGGCAAAAGCATAATAATTTCCATATTTAAATTTTTCTGACGAATTATCCGTTTTAAAAAAATATGCAAAAGCACATATCAAAACATATGCAAATATAAAAATATGAATTTTATCGCTACCGAAAGTTCCAATTGATGGCGAAAAAAGTTTTGTATTTGAAATTGGATAATTTAAAACTGAAGCTTGAAAACCAGGAGAGCCAGAATAAATTAATCTCTCAATTAAATATGGTGAAATAAAGATAACTATATTAATTATTAGTTTTGGTATTGATTTTACATAAACTAGTAGAAAAGGCAAAAAGACAATAGCTCCAAAATACTTGAATGTAATTGATATACCGAAAAATAATGAAGCTTTATTAATTTCATTTTTAGAAAAATATAGTGCTCCAAGTACCATAAACATTAATGGTAAAATGTCATATTGACTAAATATTAATAGGCTATATAAAAAAAACGGTGATGTAGCCAATAGAGCATAATAAAAATAATTATTTTTATCATATCCTAAATATTCTGCAGTCTCTTTAAATTTCCTTAATGTGTAAAAGCCGCAGATAACTAACCCTAACTTGAACCATAAAATAACTGGGGTGGCAATAACCTGGTCTGTTGTGAGCCCTAAAATATTCGGAATAATTCCCCAGAATGCTTGCGCGAAATAAAGAGACGGAAAATAATTTGGGGCGTAACCTGCAGATCTTGATTTATCTGCCCCATTAAAGTAATCATAAAAATCTAAGATATGCCCACTCAAGAATGCTTTAACTTGGCTTGTACTAATTAATAAATCTGTATGTACTGTAGACAAAAATAGGTAAACGATCATCATCAAAAAAAAGAATATATCTATCTTTTGAATTTCGTACTTAGAGAATATCTCAGTTTTGTTAACATTCATTTTATTTTTCCTATCACATGTATCATTAGATTGCCTACTCCCTATACATTAGGGTTGGGAATTAACTAATAGCTCAAATCCAATTGAACTGCTGTCAATTTAGGTCCACGACCAAAGAGAGTTTTTCTATAGTAAATCATTGCAGCAAACTAGGTTGTTTTTAATTATATGCGGCACTTGGTTTTGGGGTGCTGGTGGCCTTTAGCCTAAGG
>Ga0209400_1003879_pt1 | contig 10748 bp, 19 predicted proteins | sample M_130807_EF_Meta_FD_187313 | JGI IMG/M metagenome (GOLD analysis project Ga0209400, IMG submission 187313) | Freshwater microbial communities from Lake Montjoie, Canada to study carbon cycling - M_130807_EF_MetaG (SPAdes) (version 2) | ecosystem: Environmental > Aquatic > Freshwater > Lake... | reverse complement strand
GATCTCTCCTATGATCTTGTCAAGGTTGTTCATGGTCCACATCATAAACCCATTGTTTACATCATAAAACGGCACTAGATTTTTTGGACCTAAGTTACTCGGTGCGTCTGTAAACAACTTTGTGGCCTTGTCTTGCCACTTGCAACAAAGGTAGAACCAAGTTCTTAAATCTAATACAGACTGTATTTCAACTCCACTCCAAGAACAAAATTCCTCAACAAATTCCAAAGTCAGCATCTTGTTCGAACCTATACGATCTACTGCCCAGTCTTTCCAGGAACCGTGCAGACGATCTTTGTTAGCGGCATAAAAACTATCATCGATTACTCCCCATACTGTATCTCCAGCATCTCCACTTACTGTAAAAAGTTCTGCGGCCTGAGTTGGCCAGTCTGCAGAATCAATAGTTTTAATTCGGTCTTTGATGATGTCTTGATAAAATGTTGGGTACTCATTGATGCTGTATTGATTACATACCACTCTCATGCGATCAACTGGCACAGTTTGAAGCAATGCCACCAAGGCTGTTGTGCTATCAATACCACCGCTCCAGGTCACTGCTATGGGTTTGTCGGTTGACTTGGCAATCTGTTCAGCGGCAGCCAAACAAGTTTGATCAAATGATTGGGCATAGTTCCGATACTGATACGGAGTGCGAGTCAACACATTAAATGGGTGTGCCACATGTCCAGATATATCGTGCAACATTCCCCAGGGACAGTTGGAAAATAGTTCATTTATCTTTGCTAGTGATTTGTATTCAACACTGCCTAATAAGCCTTCGCCAACGCCTGGCGTATTTCTTTTTTTAGAAACATACGCACCAACATCGTAATAGTTGTACCAAATAAATTTCATATTTGTTCAATGAGTTTTCTATAGAATTCATAAGCACTGGAAATGCCATTGGTGTTGGTGTTGTACACTTGCTTCAATCGAGTGATTGCATGATCTATGGTCAACAAAAGATATTCTAATCTACGTTCCACATCCTGTCCATCGGCCTTGATTGTTTTCATCTTGTCCATGCATTTTGAATTTAGATCGTATATAAAATATGCCTGATCTCGATAACACTGGTCTGGGGCCGGAGCCACATAAGTCATGTCATGATACTTGGCAGTAGCAAGTCCAGTAATACTTACAGAAATGCGCGGAGTAAATCCCATGTTGGCGGCACAATGTGGTACACCATAGTCCCAACATGCTATGTCGCCGGCCCGCCATTGCTTCCATACACTGGCACCAAACACAAGTGAATGACCCCAATTCCAATCTTCTAACGCTATCAACACTCTTCTGATACCTTGATCCTGTCCAATTTGATCTTCAGAAAAGTTTTTTGTACTCTCAGGTAAAAACTCATGTGCTGGACTGAATATGTCAGTGTGCCATGCAGTAACTTCTCCAGGAAACTGTACATGATATCTAGCACAGGGGTACTCTAATCCCAAAACATCTGCCAACTGATAAAACACACTGTCCTTGGCACAAGTTTTGATTCTATACATAGGAGCATCGGGCATGTATCCGGCCTGTAACTTGTCATTTTTTTGTCCGGCCATGATATTCAATTGCTGTGCCCCCATGTTGGCCACAGATTTTTCTATTTGTGCTACGCTTTGATCGTTCCAGGTTGTTTTTATCTCATTGAGATTTTGTTTGATTTCTGCCAACTCCGAATCAAAATTTTGCACAAGATCGTGTAAAACTCTAAACTCTTCCTGTGTTGAAGACTTATTATAATGAAAGAGGTTTAATGATCTTACAAATAGTTCTCTGGAATCAAAGTCTTTGTAGGTACTCATAGTTATATATTTATTTGGACAAATAACGCCAGATTTAAATAAACTGTTTAATCGGAGTTGATTCTACGCTTGATCCACATGCCAAACAAGGTGCCGCAATAGGCACCAGCCAGTGCCGGAATCAATGCCCAATGATCCTGAGTATAGTTGATCACTGCTACACTGGCAGTAAAGGTCACTGCCATGCTCCACCAGGCAGCCATTAGTGGACGATTGTCCTGAATTGACTTGACAAAATACACATAGATCAAGTCTGTAGCAAATACTGCAAAGAATGTAATGATATATTCTAACATGGTGTTTCCTAGTGTGGTGCCCCGGGGGTGAATCGAACACCCGACCTCGGATTACAAAACCGATGTTTTACCACTAGAACTAACGGGGCAAGTGGTTGCGGGAGACGGAATCGAACCGCCGATCTCTAGGTTATGAGCCTAGTGAGTTACCGCTTCTCCATCCCGCGGTAATAAGGTGCTCTGACGTCCCCCGGCGGTAATTATAGTGCATAATTGAATACTAGTCTAAACGACTAGTATCACGCACCCTCCACCCGCTTCCCGACAGGGACCGTTCTCGTATTGCTAACGCCGGTTGAGGCTAGACCGCAGTATTGCTACTGTGAAGATTCAACTCTTCAGAACCGCCCGTGTGTGTCATCACACTTCTCATCCTCCGGGACCAGAGTATCCAGTGACGCTGGAACGTTTGGAACACTGGGTAGGATTCAAACCTACGGCTTTACGGATTTGCAATCCGTTGCATTTGATCACTCTGCCACCAGTGCGTTGTTTCTATTTACATGTATTATACACAATTTGGCATTGTGTGTCAAGTGGTGGAGGTAGATGGATTTGAACCACCGAGGTCCCTTGGGACGCAGGATTTACAGTCCCGTGCAATCGACCGCTATGCGATACCTCCATGTTTGGCGACCCCGAAAGGATTTGAACCTCTGACATTTGGTTTTGGAGACCAACGTTCTGCCGGACTGAACTACGGAGCCAAAGTTATACACATTTAAATGCCATTTAACTGTAGCACTTTTAACATGCGGTCGTCGACCTTTTGATTTTTGATTAGATTGGATTCAAGCACACGACCCATCATTGATTCTTGATCAGTTTTGATTCTCACAATCTCTTCATGGCTCAGCCCTGCTGTTCTCAAGTCCGGGTAATGTCCTTGATTGGTCTGCATGCCCAGTGGCTTTTGAGAGTTGATCCATTGAGCCAGTTGATCTACTTCTTTAAAAGTGATACCTTCGGAATTGACCCAATCGTCTTTGCTGGTCCAGGTGATCTGATACTTTTCGTTGTCTAAACTGATGCTATGGAATTTGTTTAATATGCCAAAGTGATCTGGTGGTGAAATCCACATGGGAGTAAAACTGTAACTATACAGTAGGTCAGTATTCTTGCACCACTCCATTGTGTTTAGGATGCTTTCTCTAGGTTCAAACGGCAACCCTGCAATAAACAACCCAGCCGCCAGTGTTTCATTTCCCCAGGAAGTTTTTAAACGTTCTAGAGTTTTTAAAATTCTATCACGACCTAGTCCTTTTCCTACTTTTTTACCTGCACGATCATGCAAGGTCTCAATACCAAAACTACCTAATCTTGCACCGCTGGCCTTGAGGATATCGGCACTTTCTGGATCTGCCCAGATCATGTCCAGTCTCATGTAACTGGTCCACTCAGCACGGAAAGGTAACTTGCTCCAGACCTTGTCGTATAGTTCGCGAACTTTTTCTTTACTGTCGTTGTACAGGTCGTCTAGTAAGTTGTATTTGGTAATGCCAAAGTGTTCATAGTTATACAATAATTCTTCACGTAGAACGTCAGGATCTTTGTAGTTGTCGACGGTGGACTTTCTGTCGTAATCACAATATGCACAATTAAACGCACACCCTCTACTGATCTCTAGTGGCAACCAATCGTCGGAGGTTACAAAATCATAATCTCGCCAGTGCATCTTACTGAATTTGTAGTTGTGATTGTCATATTCAGAGTTGTTGTTCACATACTCAGGTAGAACATTTCGGTCTACAGATCTTTGTGAAGTCAAACGTTCCACATACAATTCTGCTTTGCCAGACACTATGAAACAGTTGTTATCAAGATCGGACAGGTTTCCATTTTTAATTGTGGTAACCCATGCACCCCCAATCACAAAAGGAACACCATAAGTTTGTTTGAGCCAATTGCCAAGGAAATTGAGTTCTCTTGTGCCCCATGCCAGTTGTTTTTTGGCTTGATAAAACGAAAGATTTTGTCCAAACAACACATTATCTTTCATGATATGATTTGAGTCATCTGCCCAGGCACGTTGATATTGATCAACATTGTCAGTCTTTACTGTAAGAAAGGTGGTACTAATTCCCACCCACAATAGATCTCTGGAATTGTTTTTTACAATTTCTTGCAGGCCTGAAAAACTGTATCCCAGGCAATTAGACACCACTAACACTGAGTAACCATTTTCTCTCAGATGCGAAGCCACTTTGTATGCACCAGCGGCAAGATTGTACATTTTATTTGTCCAACCTATTTTGTCAAACCCTGAACTTTCGGGTGATCGGTCAGTGAAAAGAATTACATTTGCCATAGTATATACTTATATGCTATCACAGCACCTTTGCTAACTTCCAATTATTTTTGGCTCCCCGACCTGGATTCGAACCAGGCTTCACGGATTAACAGTCCGCCGCCTTCACCTAGATTGCTCTCGGGGAACAATTTTTACTAATTTTGCATCTTGATTACGTATGGCCCACTCAGAGGAACCCACTCGCACATGCATACAATGTGGGGTTCGTCTAAGAACTTGAATGCTTTGCCCTGATCGAAATCCCATGGACTTCAATCTATCAGTGTAACTATGACCGCTCACAATGTCGGCAATGGTAGCAGTGACACCGGCTGACAAGTTATTTAATGTATCGGTCACAGTCAACTCCTTAAAGGGGAGAGCCACGGTTGCAGGACCTAGTGCTCTTACGAGGAAGTATCCAGGCGATGTGGCTCTCAAAAACTTGGCGGTCCGAACGGGAATCGAACCCGTCTCCTCGCAGTGACAGTGCGAAATACTAACCGATATACTATCGAACCAAATATTATAGTCAAGCACCGAGAATGCCAATTTAGGAGTCCTGCGCTAACAGTTCCAAAGCCGATGCAGTTATATTAGGATCAGTCGCCGGCCGCTGTGACCCGAATAGTGTTGGCGTCCCAACACGATACCTTATCGATGCTTGACTATAATATCAACCATATAGAAGCACTCTCGAATGCAGGCCTAGGAGGGGACTTGCACCACTGAAACTTTTGCATCTGCAGATACTAGGCTTCTTCTCCCGCTTTGACTTATGCCAAGAATACTTCTATATGGTAACCATATAAAAACACACTACCTCTCTTTATGGTCGGAGCCCATGGTAAAGACGTCGCTCCTCGGTAATGTGTTTTTATATGGTAGTGGGTACCGGATTCGAACCGGTGTGAATGCCGTGAAAGGGCACTATCCTAGGCCTCTAGATGAACCCACCATATGAAAAAACATTTGGGAACCGTTGTGGATCTCGTTCTGCTTGGCTTGCGAGGCCAAGTCACCACGGTCATTACTGCCAGACGATCCGTCGCTTTTCTGGATCTACTGCTTACAGTAGAGAGCCGGCTTCATGACTGATAGCAAGTGGACACCCGCCGGTGTCAATTCACTTCTACCAATGCCTCTAACGGGTCTGGTAACCCTAATGTGTTCTCATATAGTGCCTGCGAACAGGACTACATGAAATGAGATTTTTAAAGATCTTTGCAACTGTCTCGATCGACTTTGTTGCTTTGTTAAGTTCTATTGTAGCATCAACTAGTTTATTGGTCAATGCTGGGTGTTGTATTTTGACAACGTTCATTGTACGTTATCTTGAATCCATTTCCAATATTCTTCTTCAGTCATTTTGTTCTCCTATAAAACAAAAAACCCCAGGGTTTTTAATCCTAGGGTCCTTTGAAGTTTGAGTATGTTGTTGAACTATACTCTGTCTCCTCGGACCCTGTTATTATCTGATTCACTGCCATTGTTCTCGATCGTAGACCACAAGGCGGGGCAGGTGCCTAGCCCTAGTGTCTGTAGATAATTTGAATAATGTGCGGAATGTTTCATCATTTGCTTATTGTATAGATTTATTTATGACTTGTCAACCTACATTGTAGGCCCATTGCCGTTCTTAAATCCTACCGAACCACCTTCTGCTTCGATACGTTTGATCACATCTTCAAACAAGATAGGTGTAAAGTCTGTAAGTTCCACACAAACGCAATGGTACCTTGGATCAATCTCCTTGCCGTACAACACAGCGCCAGTCTTGGCATCCACACCACGGGCTTTCTTAACACGACTGGCATGTAAGTGCCCGTGAATGTTAGTACCAAAACGGCCCAAACTAGCCTCATGCACAGGAATGTGACTCAAGATCATGCCATTCATCACATGGCATGCACGAAGTTCGCGGAAGTATTCACGATATTCATCATCACGGAAGATGTCGTGATTGCCACGGATCAACACCTTGTCACCATTCAACCGAGCCAAGGTCTTCAAAGCCTTGCGGTTGATAACAACATCACCCAAGTGGTAGACCTTGTCGTTAGGACGCACACGATCGTTCCAACGACGGATCATTTCTTCATCCATCTCGTCAGCATTGTCCCAGGGACGCAACTTCACTTCAGGATCGTCTGGGTGGGTAAAGCGACACACACCGGCATGGCCAAAATGCGTGTCGCTAACCAAAAATACTGCTGGCATGTGTTTCTCCTCTTCTAGTTAAACGTATATTATAGCAGAAGAATCCAAAATTGTCAACTGCTACTTTAGTATTAACTATTTAAGATTACAACTGCTGGTACTCTTCTTTGCCGCAACCACACTCTGGACAGTTATAGTATTTTGGCAAATCTTCAAACTTGCCATCTGTCTCTTCATTGTGGACATGTCCACATACAGTGCATACGTATTCCATGTCAACTCCTTATTGTGCTTCTTTGTGAGCAGCCAATGCTTTGGTGAAACGGTTGGCATGCGAACGTTCAGCCTTGGCCAAGGTTTCAAACCAATCAGCAATTTCATCCAAGCCTTCGTCACGGGCAGTTTTAGCCATGCCAGGATACATGTCGGTGTACTCATGCGTTTCGCCGTGAATTGCTGATTCTAATGCTTCAGCAGTGGTCTTGGCTGCCATGCCTGTGGCAGGATCTCCTGAACCACCATCAATTAAGTATTCCATGTGACCGTGTGCGTGTCCAGTTTCGCCTTCGGCTGTGCTCCGGAACAATGCTGAAATGTCATTGTCGCCGGCTACGTCGGCCATGTTTGCAAAATACAAATAACGGCGATTGGCCTGGCTTTCTCCGGCAAATGCCGCTTTCAAATTTTCTTCGGTAAGTGTACCTTTTACAGATTGTGTCATGTTTCCTCCTTGTTGACAACACTATTATATAGTATAGTCGTAGCCTAAGTCAATGGATTTTGCTATTGTAATTTTCTATGTTGACTATAGAAAAATTTAGTCTTTAAGGGCTAACACAATCCAACCTAGTCTGAACAAATCCTCTCGTATTTGATCAGTCACAGTACCCTCTGATACATGTCCCAGGTCTACCCAGTCCGCATCAGGCTCGCCTTGAATGCCCGAGCAGTACCACTCAACATAGTCGCCTTCTTCACGCATGTCAGCAACAATACCCCCAGCATGACGCCAACTGCAACCCCATATTTTATTTTCAAGCCTGGGCCATACTTCATTTTTTTGAAAGTCATTGTTGCACAAGGCCGCATACAAGTTTTGAGCGTAGGTCTTGGTACTTTTGGCACTGTCGCAGATCCATTTGGTACTACGCAAATCCCATTCCAAGTTGTCTTTCTGCCATTCAGGGTTGGCCAAGTTCTTACGATCTTGGTTCCGCATGGATTCCAACACCTCAGCCAACTCATCACGAGAGTGTTGAAATGTGTGTCGTTGGGGACTAGAATTTACTTTAGTCATGTTGACCCTATTTAGCGTCAAGCCTGTATCCAGTTGACCCTGTCTCTTAATTCGATGCTTTCGGCACCGTCGTGTTCATTCACACGAAAGAAAGAGCCTTCAGGAATCCACTCTATTTTCAGTCCCACTATGCCACCATCATAGATGTCGGGGTACCGGAGAGTGACATATACTTCGAGTTCTTCAGATTGGTCTTTTTCTACGAATTCAACAATAGCAGGATCAAACAAGATTTCAGGATATTTGCGATTCCAAGTTGACCAGCCTGCACCATACTCGGGCGAATAAATTACTGCTACACAACCCTTACGAATCAACTTGTTCACTTCAAGTCGCCCTTGAGGGTGTGCCAAACAACAGGATCACAGTTGAGATAGATGCGATATTTCACATTGTTGCGCCAACGTGTGAACTGATTGACTCGGCGTTCTACCCAGTTGAACATTGAGTCACGAAACCAAAAAGGATTCAGTATGGCCGCAATCATGGCCACAGCCAAGGGTGGCATGCATACTACCACAGTGATCCAGTGGAACGCCATGGCACGATAGAACCGACCACCCTCAGTTGTAAGTGTAATTTCTTTGTTCATCGCTGTACCTTTTGGCATTCAAACACACCAGGAAACATCTTGTTCTCTCGTACTAACTTATCCATGTATACAATCATGGAAGTCTTGGTCTTTTCACAATCCTCTAGTTCTCTAAACTGACTCATGCGTTCTATGTGAAAGCCCGGAATTCCGGCCTTGGTCACAATCAAAAATGTAAATATTAGTTCGTACATTATTCAACCTCAAAGTGTTTTCTAAGATGCTTTGCAACGGTGTAGCCTTGCCCTAGTGTAAGTCCATCAAACCTATATGCAGTATCAGCACAGTCCTTAATTAGCAGTCGAGCAAAGTGGGTCGTGAACTTTTTCAAGTCCTCATAAGTCATAGTGGTCCAGGTTTCTCTGAACTTTTCGTCCAGCGTTTGCCCCATCAATTCTTTGACCCGCTTTTGCATAGTTAGTCCATTAAACTGTAGAGTCGATCTTCCCAATAAAATTCATAACTTTGGCACTGTTCAGCAACCTTGCCCACAAGGCTGGCACGTTGAAGGTATGTGCGAGACGTTTTGGCTTCTTGTAGTTTGGCAATCAGCGCATCAATGTCTGCGTTCATACGCTCGTCAATTGGTGATAGTCTCATACGATTTCCTTAATCTAAACGGCTACCAGCGTAGGCAGTGAAGCCGTATTTCTTGAACACATCAGCCGCCGCTTGGGCACCTGCTTCTAGAGTGTCTACGTTTTGTACATACATTTCTGCTGGATTCCAAATTTGGAAAGCACCTGTGTGGCTCTTGCTAACACCTGCTTCTTTGAAGGCTTTACCAAGTTTTGTATTACCTTTGATACCAAATATGTCAACCCAGGCAAAGCCACAGGCAAACTGATCTCGTCCGCCAAGTTTTTCTTGGAAGAACTTTTCAGCGGCTATACGAGCGGCTGACTTGGCTTCGGCCACGATTGTGTCTACTTTGACACCGTTTACTGTTACTGTCATGGAGGGCTCCTTTTTAGTTTCTATACAAGTATTATAACAAATCGGTAATTATTGGTCAACCGCTTTCACCCGCACATCTGTGTTAAGAGCAGGTGTGTACTTTCGTATTAGTTCACGCTCTAGTGTGTGTGCTTCGGTCTTGCCACGTACAATGTCTATGATCGCAAAATTAACAGCCGACTCACCAGCGCCGCGAATTGCTTCGTACAGGCGCCAACTTTTGTCTTCAGTGCGTGAGCGATAGATGTGCTTGTTGATACGTGAGCGCAGGCTCATCGTGATTGTGCGTTGAGTCTTTGCTGTAACACCAATGTAGTACTCTAATCCAATTTGGATGAAGTAAACAATGTGGGTACGATCCACTCGTTTTTTGCGTGATTGCTTTTTAAGTTCCATACAAGTATTATAGCAAAAAGGCCATTTCGGGTCAACCAAAATGTAGTACTACAAAAGTACTACTTTTTTAGGGTTACAAAAGTAATACTTTGGGTTTAACTGTAGTTTTCCAGGAATTTGCTCAAGTCCCCGTACAAGTTAGCAAGCAAGGCCTCGCGACTGCCGTAGAATTCAATCCAGGGCTTGCGTCGATCGGCTTTGAGAAAATATGGATCATGCAGTCGTTGGTCCAACATGACCAACAATCGGGGAGTAAGTTTGTCTGGATTGATGTCAAAGTGATAACTCTCCACACCCAACTGCTTCATAACTGTATAACCTTCTGCAGTCAATCGTAGACCGGAACCATCTCTAATGTTCTGCCACCAGTCACGCATGGCCGACCGGATGCCGGGACGGTCATCAGGTTTCAGTTGTGCAATTACGGCCTGAGTGATGGCAAGTTTATCTCGCATTGGGATAGATCTTATCCCCACTCTTGAGCAACACCACAGTGAACTTGTCGGTCTTGAATTGTACATTGAGTTTGCGAGCCAGATTAATGGCATGACCACTGTTGGAGAAACTGACCTTCTTGTACTTGGGGCCAGGATACTGTGTCAACAGGTTGGCAGTTTTGAGATTGATAGGCTGATTGTCAAAGAACACCGCCCAGATGCCTTCGGCCGCAAGCACCTGCTCAGTCTTGTAGGTCTGCTTGTTTGTGTGTTCGATCATCACTTGTGGCTTGGGTCGGCTCATCATTAAACTCCTACATTTATTTATCTAAAATATACGTAGTTTTAGAAGTCCTTGCCGGCCACTTCCACAGTGATCACTGACTCTTGTTGTAGTGCCTGAACTTGTGACTGTAAGTTGGTGACAACCAACAACAATTTGGTTATATCAGCATGTAGATCTTTGGCATCTCGCATGGGGCACATGAAGTCCTTGGCATTGCGACTTTCGTGTG
>Ga0209400_1003877_pt1 | contig 10754 bp, 10 predicted proteins | sample M_130807_EF_Meta_FD_187313 | JGI IMG/M metagenome (GOLD analysis project Ga0209400, IMG submission 187313) | Freshwater microbial communities from Lake Montjoie, Canada to study carbon cycling - M_130807_EF_MetaG (SPAdes) (version 2) | ecosystem: Environmental > Aquatic > Freshwater > Lake... | reverse complement strand
CGCCTCGTAATGGTAATTGTGGGTCAGGCTGGGGTAGGGGTGGTCGGCGACCGTTCCGTCGGGAACGAATTGCACCGCGTCGGTGGGCTTTTGAAAAAAGAACGGCGGTTCACGGTCTGGGTCCGAGCCCATTTCGCGTGCGTGCGCGGCGTAGTTGCGTCCAATGCAATAAATGCGGCGCACCGGGAAGTAGCTGTCGGTGTCCGCGATGGGTATCCAACTTCCCGAGACATCAAATGGCGTTTTCATAGCTGTTGCCGATGCGATGCCTGCATAACCCAAGCCGACCCCAACAAGGCCGATGCTACAATCGCAACAGTGCGGCTGTAGCTCAGTTGGATAGAGTACTTGGCTACGAACCAAGGGGTCGTGGGTTCAATTCCTGCCAGCCGCACCATTTTTTCAGTCCGCTTTGATGTCGTTGTCTTTGACGACCTTGGCCCAGATGTCAATCTGCCGATCAACAAAGGTCCGCGCAGCTTCCGACGTACCCCCCACGATGTCAATGCCTTGCGAATCCAGGCGCTTCTTGATGTCCGGGTTTTGCAAAACCTTGTTCAGCTCTTCGTTCATGCGCTTGAGAATGTCCGGCGGCGTCTTGGCCGGTGCCACCACAGCCCACCAAGCGGGTGCATCAAACCCGGCGAAGCCGCTTTCCGCAATCGTGGGGACCGCAGGCAGGTCGGCTGCGCGTTTGGTAGTGGTAACAGCCAATGGGCGCATCAGCTTGTTGTCGATATGCGGCTTGACCAGAAACACCGAGCCGATGGCCAGTGGTACGTGCCCGGCCAGCGCGTCGTTCATCAAAGGGCCGCCGCCTTTGTAAGGGATGTGGCCGAAGTCCAGGTTGTTGTTTTTGCCCAGCAAGGCCATGGCCACATGGCCTAAGCTGCCCGAGCCGATGCTGCCGTAGCTGGGACCGGGTCTCTTTTTGGCAGCAGCCACCACATCGCCAAATGTTTTGTATTCCGAGTTGACGTTGGTTGCCAGCACCATGGGCGCGGTGCCGACCAGAATGATGGGAAACAGGTCTTTTTTGGTGTCGTAAGGCAAACCGGGAATCAGGCTGGGATTCACGCCGTGGGTGTCGAACACCACGGCGAATGTGTATCCATCGGGCGCACTGGCGGCCACTGCTGCGGTACCGATGGTGCCCGATGCGCCCCCCTTGTTTTCTACCACCACCGATTGTCCTAGCTGCTGCGACAAGGCCGGCCCCAGGATGCGGGCTACCTGGTCCACCGAGCCACCGGGGGGGAATACGGCTACCAGCTTGATCGGCTGCTTGGTCGGCCAGGCCTGCGCCGTTGCGGTGATGGGCGTGGCGACCACCGCCAACAGTGACAAAGCGCTCAGGCCATGCAAAAACAACTTGCGCATACAACATCCTCCGGGTAGTTGACTCAATGAAATTGGTATCAGCCTGCCATTTTCGGGGGTTTTTCAGCGCGCAGCCACGCGAGTAAACCCGCACACACGCCCTCAGCAAAGCGGGCGAAGACGGGTTCGGTCACAAAGCCCAGGTGGGGCGTCAACAAAGCGTTGGGTATCTGGCGCAGGGGGTCGTCCAGCGGCAGAGGTTCGGTGTCAAACACATCCAGCGTCGCGCATCCGGGCCGCCCGGCCTGCAGCGCTGCGCACAGCGCAGCATGATCGATCAGCGCGGAACGCGAGGTGTTCACCAGAATCGCATCCGCCCGCATGCGCGCCAGACGTTCGGCATTCAACAAATGCCGGGTCTGCGCCGATGGCACCAGATGCAGGCTGACCACCTTGGATTGTTCAAGCAATGTCTCGAGATCGACTGCGGTGACACTGAGCGGTGCGGCGCGTTCGGGGCTGAGGTTGGGACTCCACGCCAGAACGCGCATGCCGAAAGCCTGCCCGACGCGCGCCACCCGGCTGCCGATTTCGCCCAGTCCGATCAGCCCCAGCGTTTCTCCGTGCAACACGCCACCCAGCACCTGCGACTGCGCAGCACGCCACTGGCCCGCCCGCAAGCGGGCGGTTTGCGACTCCAGTTGGCGCAGCGCGCCCAGAACCAAAGCCCAGGTCATTTCGCAGGTGCTGTCTTTGGACGGCCCCCACTCGGTATGGCCCACGGTCACGCCCTGCGCCTGCAGTGCAGCCAGGTCCAGCGTGGTGTTGCGGGTGCCGGTGAAAACCAGGTAACGCAGCTTGGGCAACTGCCCAATGGCTTGGGCGTTCAACGGGACGCGGTCGCGCATCAGCACCAGGCAATCGGCATAGCGCACGCGGCGGATCAATGCGTCGCCCGATGGCGGGTGGTCTATGAATTCCACATCGGCCAAGGCATGGATCGGGCCCCAATCGCCCAGTCGCAGCAGCGCTTGCTCGGCGTCTGCGAGTACGGCGATACGGGGGCGGGCGGAAAGCGGGGCGGTCATGGTGTTCGCAAGATTGTGCATCAGGGATGTGCCTGCATGTCTGCGCGCATGCCGATTCGCTTTTGCGCAAATGCGTTCTAATTGCGACATGAAAACACCTGATAACGCTACGCAAGGCCCGTTTCCCGCTTACCACTACGTGTTCGTAACCCTGCCGCAGTATTCGATGATTGCGCTGAGCAGCGCGATCGAAGCCTTGCGAATGGCCAACCGCATCAGCCAGCAAAACGTGTACCAGTGGACCCTGGCCAGCTTGGGCGGGCAGCCGGTGGCCGCCAGCAATGGGCTGACCCTGTCACCCACTGTGGCTTTGGAAGACATCGGGCAGGCCGACATCGTGTTTGTCTGCGGTGGCATCGATATCGAGGCCGCTTGCACGGCGCCCCTGGTGGCGGCTTTGCGCAAGATCGGCCAGCGCAATGTGGCGCTGGGCTCCTTGTGCACCGGCGGCTATGTGCTGGCCAAGGCCGGTTTGCTGGACAAATACAAAGCCGTGGTGCATTGGGAAAACATGACGGCGCTGGAAGAAAAGTTTCCCAAAGTCATTTTTTCGCGCCAGCTATTCGCCATTGACCGCGACCGCTACACCTGTACCGGCGGTGTGGCCCCGCTGGATTTGATGCTGCACATCATCAAGGGCCACCTGGGTAAAAACATCGCGCCCATGATTTCGGACCAGTTCATCCTGGAGCGCATCCGCAACGACCAGGACCGCCAGCATGTGCCGCTGATGTCGCGCGTGGGCTTGTTCCACGAAAACCTGATTGAGGCAGCCGCCCTGATGGAGGCCAATCTGGAGGAACCCTTGTCGCTCGATGAAATCGCGTCGCTGGTCGGCGTGTCACGGCGGCAAATCGAGCGCCTGTTCAAACGCTATGTTGGCGAGGTGCCGACCAAGTACTACCTGGATATGCGCCTGCGCCGCGCCCGCAGCCTGCTGTTGCAAACCGGCATGTCGATCATGGAGATCGCGGTGGCTTGCGGATTCCAGTCGCCACCGCATTTTTCCAAGTGCTACCGCGACCTGTTCGGCCACACCCCCAGCGCCGAACGCAAGAACAGCCGCCGCCAGATACTCGAAGGGGCCATGTCCGACCCCGATTCCGAGACCAGCCACAGTGCCGATTGATCCTGGTGCGGCGGTCTGACAAGACAATTGCTCGCATTGCGCGCCCCGCAATGTGCTGTCGTATCGCGACAATCGCACGTCGCTAAACTGCAAGCCGTTTTGCAGTGTGAACCGTACTATTTTTCCCACCTTGCCAACCGCTGCCTGCGGCGCACCAATTAGGAGTCTGCTTTGGCTGAAGAATTTGACGATCTGGATTTGAACTCCCTCAACGACGAGGAGCTCACCGAACAGGTTCACGACGATCTCTACAACGGTTTGCGCGATGAGGTGATCGAGGCCACCAATATTTTGTTGGGCCGTGGCTGGTCGGCCAGCCGGGTGCTGGATGACGCCCTGGTCGAAGGCATGCGCATCGTGGGCGTTGATTTCCGTGACGGCATTTTGTTTGTGCCCGAGGTGCTGTTGGCTGCCAACGCGATGAAGGGCGGCATGGAAATCCTGCGCCCCTTGCTGGCGGAGACTGGCGTGGAGCCCATCGGCAAGATGGTGATCGGCACCGTCAAAGGCGACATCCACGACATCGGCAAAAACCTGGTCGGCATGATGATGGAAGGTGCCGGTTTCGAGGTGATCGACTTAGGCATCAACAACCCGGTTGAGAAATACCTGGCTGCGCTCGAAGAGCACAAGCCCGACATCCTGGGCATGTCCGCGCTCCTGACCACCACCATGCCTTACATGAAAGTGGTGATTGACACCCTCAAGGAAAAAGGCCTGCGCGATGACTACATCGTGCTGGTTGGCGGCGCGCCGCTGAACGAGGAATTCGGCAAAGCCGTCGGTGCCGACGCCTATTGCCGCGACGCCGGTGTGGCGGTGGAAACGGCCAAAACCCTGATCGCCGCGCGCCGGGCCGCTGCCCACGCCTGAGGCGTCCGGGCGTGCCCGGCAGATTGCGCTGACGCACCCGATGACCGCCGCCGCTTCCACCCTGGTGATTGCGTGCGGGGCCATCGCCCGCGAAGTGATTGCCCTCACCCGAGCCAACCGTTGGAGCCATGTGGACGTGACCTGCCTGCCCGCCGAGTTGCACAACCGCCCCGAGAAAATCCCGGCAGCGGTGCAGGACAAGATCCGCAAGTACCGGGCGGATTACGACCAGGTCTTCGTGGCCTACGCCGATTGCGGCACCGGCGGACTGCTGGATAAAGTTTTGCAGCAAGAGGGCGTGGAGCGCATTGCCGGCGCGCACTGCTATGAGTTTTACGCCGGCAGCGCGGCCTTTGCCGACATGGCCGAACAGGAGTTGGGTACTTTTTACCTGACCGATTTTTTGCTGCGCCACTTTGACCGCCTGGTGATTCGCGGCCTGGGCATAGACCGGCATCCGCAGCTGCTGCAGGAATATTTCGGCCACTACCGCAAGCTGGTGTACCTGGCCCAAGCGCCACAGCCCGATGCCTACGCGCAGGCGCAGGCGGCAGCTGATCGTTTAGGGCTGGTCTGCGAAATCAAGTTGACCGGCTACGGCGAACTGGCAAGCAGCCTGGCGCAGGCGCAAACCGCATTTTCCCCACCGCCCGCTGCCGGGCACACACAGGTGATCCAATGGCAAAACTGATCGTAATTTCATGGCGCGACGTGCCGGCCCAGGTGCTGGTCAAGGCCGGTCGCGAGACCGCCAAGGTGCAGCTGTCACACCGCTTTCAAGAGGCGGTGGACCGCGCCGCCATGCGGGCGGGCAAGGCCAGCTCCGGCGACTACCTGGCCGACTGGAAGCGCAGCGACCCGCGCGCCTGCGGCGATGATTTGCAGGCCGAGGCCAATGCCGAGGCAGCGCGCATCGAAGCGCAGTATTCGGATGAGGACTTGCTGCGCATCATCCGCGCCCACGGCGTCGATGAGAACCTGGCTCCCGCTGCGCCAGCCCCCAGCGAAACAGGGGCGGCCTGATGTACGCAGTACGCCGTTGGTCGGTGCGCCACGCGCGCGGGCTCGAAATCGTCTATGCCGGATTCGAGCGCGTCGTGGTCGCGCTGCATCCCCTGTGGAAAGCGATTGGCTACGAGCGGCTGGAAAAGCCGGTGGCTGCGGTTGAGCAGGTCGTCAAAGGATTTTTGTTTGATTGCCAGATGTGCGGCCAGTGCGCGCTCAGCTCCACCGGCATGTCCTGTTCCATGAACTGCCCCAAAACCATACGCAACGGCCCCTGCGGCGGCGTGCGCGCCAACGGCAATTGCGAGGTCAAGCCCGAGATGCGCTGCGTCTGGGTCGAAGGTTTTGCCGGTAGCCAGCGCATGCGCGAGGGCCGGGACGCGATCAAGGTCGTGCAGTTCGCGGTCGATGCCCGCCTCAAAGGCAAGTCCTCGTGGTTGAAAGTGGCGCAGGACAAAGCACCCAAGCCGGTGCAGGAGAAAGCAGCATGAAGTTCGACGACGAACCGGTACCGGGCTACCCCCTGCCCATCCTGCCCGGTCACACATCACCCGGTCGTCTGGAGCGCGTCTTGCGCAGCGGCGGCTTTGCGATCACCGCTGAGCTGGAGCCGCCGGACTCCGCCGACCCCAGTGAGGTCTACCGCCGCGCCAAGGTATTCGATGGCTATGTGGACGCGATCAACGCCACCGACGGCAGCGGTGCCAACTGCCATATGTCCAGCCTGGCGGTGTGTGCGCTGCTGACCCGCGTGGGTTACGCGCCGGTCATGCAAATCTCCTGCCGTGACAAAAACCGCATTGCCATCCAGGGCGACATTCTGGGCGGCGCTGCCATGGGCGTGTGCAATATGCTGTGCCTGAGCGGCGATGGCGTGCAAAGCGGCGACCATCCGCAGGCCAAGCCGGTGTTTGACCTGGATTGCATGTCGCTCCTGGAAATCGGCCGCGATATGCGCGATGCCCACCGTTTCCAGAGCGGGCGCAAAGTCACCTTCGCACCGCGCGTGTTTTTCGGTGCAGCGGCCAACCCCTTTGGGCAGCCCTTCGATTGGCGCGCCCAGCGCCTGGCGAAAAAAGTAGAGGCCGGAGCCCAGTTCATCCAAACCCAGTATTGCTACGACGTGCCGCGCCTGCGCACCTTTATGCAAGAAGTCGAAGACCTCGGTCTGCTGGGCAAAGTGTTCATTCTGGTGGGCGTGGGCCCTATGCGCTCGGCCAAAGTCGCCGAGTGGATGCGCAGCAATGTGCCTGGCGTGCACATTCCCGACTCCATCATCAAGCGCATGGCCGGGGCCGAAAAGCCGGCAGCCGAGGGGCGCAAAATCTGTACCGAAATCGTGCAGGAAGTCAAAGAGATCAAGGGCGTGGCCGGCGTGCACATCATGGCCTACCGGCAGGAAGATTCGGTGCCCGAGATCGTTACCAACTCCGGCGTTTTGCAAGGCCGCGTGCCCTGGTATCCGGGGCGCGACGAGTCGATGCCCGAAGTGCCGCATATCCCGCCGCCTGTTGCAGTGGCCGTCTGACATCTTGTCCCATGCGTTATTTGTTTTTTCTATTCATAAGGAACTAGCGTGACCGATACCATCATCAGCTCCGCGACCAAAGAAGTCGTCATCGGCTTTGACCGCCCCTTCGTCATCATCGGTGAGCGCATCAACCCCACCGGCCGCAAAATCATGGCCGCCGAAATGATGGCCGGTGACTACAGCCGCGTCATCGCCGACGCGCTGGCGCAGGTCGAGGCCGGTGCCCACATGCTGGACGTGAACGCCGGCATTCCCCTGGCCGACGAGCCGGGCATGCTGGCCAAGGCGATTCAGCTGGTGCAGGGCGTGACCGACGTGCCAATCTCGATTGACTCCTCCATCGTCGCCGCACTCGAAGCCGGCCTGGCGGTCTACAAGGGCAAGGCCCTGGTCAACTCGGTAACCGGCGAGGAGGACCGCCTAGAGACCGTGTTGCCGCTGGTCAAGAAATACGGCGCGGCCGTTGTCGCGATTTCCAACGACGAGACTGGTATTTCGCAAGACCCTGATGTGCGCTTTGCCGTGGCCAAGAAAATTGTCGAGCGCGCCGCCGATTACGGTATTCCCGCCTGCGACGTGGTGGTCGATCCGCTGGTCATGCCGATTGGCGCGATCAACCAGGCCGGCGTGCAGGTCATGCGCCTGGTGCACCGCCTGCGCACCGAGCTTAAAGTCAACACCACCTGCGGCGCGTCCAACGTCAGCTTCGGCCTGCCCGAGCGCAACGGCATCAACGCCGGTTTCCTGACCATGGCCATGGCGTCCGGCATGACATCGGCGATCACCAATCCGCTGCACAGCGAAGTGGTGCGCGCCATCATGGCCGCCGACGTGATGATGGGCCACGACCCGGATTGCTTCCGCTGGATCCGCAAGTTCCGCGAAGCGCCCGCTGTCGGTGCCGACGGTGAAATGGGCCGTGGCCGGCGCGACACCAGCAACCGCCGCCGCCGGGAAGGTTGAATGCATGGCCATAGCTGATGCGCTAGTCGTTTTCACGCCCTCGGGGCGACGTGGACGTTTTCCCCTGGGTTCCTCCTTGCTCCAAGCCGGGCGCTCGCTCGGTGTGGACATTGATTCGGTCTGCGGTGGTCGCGGTATTTGCGGACGCTGCCAGGTCTTGGTGGCCGAGGGCGAATTTGCCAAGCATGGCGTGGTCTCCGGGGCCGCGCATGTGTCGCCTGTTTCGGCAGTAGAAGAAGCCTATTGCGCCACCCAACCCTTGGCCGAAGGCCGCCGCCTGTCCTGTTGCGCGCTGGTGCAAGGCGATGTCGTCATCGACGTGCCCTCCAGCAGCCAGGTGCACAAACAGGTGGTGCGCAAAGAAGCCGAAGCGCATGACATTCACCTGGACCCGCTGATCCGCCTGTACTTTGTGGAAGTGCAAGAGCCCGACATGCACGACCCCTCTGGCGACCTGCGCCGTCTGGAAGACGCGCTGGAGTTCGAGTGGTCGCTCACCGATTTGTCCTGCGACATTCTGGTGGTGCAGCAGCTGCAAACCGCTTTGCGCAACGGCGGCTGGAAGGTCACCGTGGCGGTGCACGCCGGCAAACAAATCATGGCGGTCTGGCCCGCCTTGCACGAAAAGGCTTACGGCCTGGCCGTCGATGTCGGCTCCACCACAATTGCCGCGCATTTGTGTGACTTGTCGACTGGCGAAGTCATGGCCTCGGCTGGCGTTATGAACCCGCAGATCCGCTTTGGCGAAGACCTGATGAGCCGGGTGTCGTATGTGATGATGAATCCCGGCGGCGAGGTCGAGATGACCGCTGCCGTGCGCGCCGCACTCAACACCCTGGCTGTGGAAGTGACGCAGCGCGTCGGCGCACTGCCCACCGACATTCTGGAAGCCACGTTTGTTGGCAATCCCATCATGCACCACCTGCTGCTGGGTATCAACCCGGTGGAACTCGGTGGCGCGCCCTTCGCATTGGCCACCGACCGATCCATCACGCTGTGGGCCTCGGAAATTGACTTTGCGGTGCATCGCAATGCGCGCATTTATGTGCTGCCCTGTATCGCTGGCCATGTGGGCGCTGACACCGCCGGTGTGATTCTGGCCGAGCGGCCGGATCTGGATTCCCCGGTCACCCTGCTGGTGGACGTGGGCACGAATGCGGAAATTGTGCTGGGCAACAACCAGCGCATGCTGGCCTGCTCCAGCCCCACCGGCCCGGCTTTTGAGGGCGCGCAAATCAGCTGCGGCCAACGCGCCGCACCGGGCGCGATTGAGCGTGTGCGGATCGACCCGCAAACCCTGGAGCCGCGCTTCAAGGTGATTGGCTGCGATTTGTGGTCCGACGCGCCCGGCTTTGCCGAAGCGGTGGCGGCCACGGGCGTGACCGGCGTTTGCGGCTCGGGCATCATCGAAGCGCTGGCCGAGATGTACCTGGCCGGCATCATCCGCCACGAAGGGACGATTGACGGCAACCTGGCCGCGCGCACCCCGCGCGTGCAAGCAGACGGCCGCACCTTTTGCTACGAACTCGCCCCTGCGACGGCTGAAAAGCCGGCGCTGCGGATTTTGCAAAACGACGTGCGCGCCATACAGCTCGGCAAAGCCGCGCTGTATGCCGGGGTGCGTCTGCTCATGGAGCGCATGGGCGTGGAAAAAGTGGACCGCATCCGCCTGGCCGGTGCTTTTGGCAGCCACATCGACGTGAAATACGCCATGGTGCTGGGCATGATTCCCGATTGCATTTTGGGCAACGTCAGTTCGGCGGGCAATGCGGCCGGTACCGGTGCGCGCATCGCCCTGCTGGACAAGGGTTCGCGCAAAGTCATTGAAGACCTGGTGCGCCGCGTCGAGAAAATCGAGACGGCGGTGGAACCCCGCTTCCAGGAATTTTTTGTCGAAGCCATGGCCATTCCCAATTTGAATGATCCGTTTGAGCGCCTGCAGGATGTGGTGACCTTGCCCGAGCGCGTGGCGGTGGCCACCGAGCAAAACGCCCGCAGCCGCCGTGGCGCGCGCCGGGCATGAGCGGGTAGAACATGGCAATGCAAGAGTTTGACTACATCATCGTCGGCGCAGGCTCGGCCGGTTGCGTCATGGCCAATCGCCTGAGTGAAGACAGCGACGTCAGCGTCCTGCTGCTGGAGGCTGGGGGCGATGACCACAGCGTCTTCATTCACATGCCCTCGGCGCTGAGCTATCCCATGGCCAACCCGCGCTACACCTGGATGTACGAATCCGAGCCCGAGCCCTTTATGGACAACCGGCGCATCCACTGCCCGCGCGGCAAGGTCATAGGCGGCTCCTCGTCCATCAATGGCATGGCCTATGTGCGCGGCAACGCCATGGATTACGAAGCCTGGTCGCAAGCACCGGGCATGGAAGAGTGGTCGTACGCGCAATGTCTGCCGTATTTCAAAAAAGCCGAAACCCGTGCCATAGGCGGCGATTCCTACCGGGGTGATTCCGGCCCGCTGCATGTGAGCACCGGTGCCTGCAAAAACCCGCTGTACCGCGCCTTTATCGACGCGGGCGAGCAGGCCGGTTACCCGTTTACCAAAGACATGAACGGCTACCAGCAGGAAGGCTTGGGGCCCATGGACATGACGACCCACCAGGGCCGGCGCTGGAGCACGGCCATGGCCTACTTGCGCCCGGCGCTCAAGCGCAAAAACCTGACGCTGCGCAAGCACAGCGTGGCCACCAAAATCCTGTTTGAGGACGGCGAGCGCAAACCCCAGGCGGTGGGCGTTGAATACCAACAGCAAGGACGCGCGCAGACCGTGCGCGCGCGCCGCGAGGTGCTGCTGTGCGGCGGGGCGATCAATTCGCCGCAGTTGCTCATGCTCT
>Ga0209400_1003876_pt1 | contig 10754 bp, 12 predicted proteins | sample M_130807_EF_Meta_FD_187313 | JGI IMG/M metagenome (GOLD analysis project Ga0209400, IMG submission 187313) | Freshwater microbial communities from Lake Montjoie, Canada to study carbon cycling - M_130807_EF_MetaG (SPAdes) (version 2) | ecosystem: Environmental > Aquatic > Freshwater > Lake... | reverse complement strand
AAATTAAAAGCTTATTCAAAAAAACGGTTTGATCCATTTTGTAGATGGGATAGAATAAGCATTCCATATGATGATGCAAAAGGAACATTTATTGAAACAACCATAGGGCAACTTAATTTTTTTAAATGGGCTTTGGAAAATAAAGTAGTTGATTACATCGAAGAAAATTATGATGAAATTGAAAAAGATATGAATAGTTATAATAGTACATCAAAAAGAAAGACTTCTGGTAATAGTAATGATTCGTGTAGTTCGGGATCTGCAACAGGATCATTATCGAGTGTTAGTTCTACTTCAAGTGTTGGCTCGAATACAAAAACAAGAAAGAAGAGAGAAGAATTGTCTGTTTCTGCTGCGAAGAGTATTAAAAAGGAAAAGGTTGAAATTGTGGTGAAATTTCATTGAAAACAAAACAAAATAGTCAAATAGATATAAAATAAGTATAATATGCGACTAAAATATAAATATAATATAAGTAGGTACATTATGGGAAATACTCATAATGTACAAAAAGTTAATTTTGAAGATATACAATGTGCAATAAAAAATCCAGATAAATATATATTAATTAATACATTACCAATTCATGAACAGCAATGTTTATTGCCAAATACGATTAGTGTAGAGAAAGAAGAGTCTATAATAAATTCATTTATTCGAAACAAACATGTAATAGGACAAAAACATATAATAATATATGGCAAAAACAACAACGATATTACTATTTTTAACAAATACAAACAATTGGTTAAATTAGGGTTTTTTTCCGTTTTTATTTATATTGGTGGTATGTTTGAATGGTTATTATTAGCAGATATTTATGGTAATGATTTGTTTCCAACTACAAAACGGGAATTAGATATTTTAAAATTTAAACCAAACAAAGGACTAAACATTCAATTATTAGAATATTAGTATTGGGTGGATTTATTATCTCTCCATTATTATATATAACACGTTGTTTGACATGTATAAATTACTTATAACAGCCGTAATATTTGTGATAATCGATGGTATTTTTTTATCCATGATGAAACCTTATTTTGATAATCAAGTAAAATTGGTTCAAGGATCACCGATAAAAATAAACATTACTGCAACACTCCTATGTTATGTTTTTTTGATTTTTGGGTTATATAACTTTATTATTAAACCAAATAAATCTGTACAAGATGCATTCCTATTTGGTATTGTAGTTTATGCCGTATATGAAACGACTTCTCGTGCTCTTTTAACAAAATGGAAATGGACTACTGTATTCATAGATACTTTATGGGGTGGCATATTATTTGCATTAACCACATGGATAATGAAGAAGATGGTCAAACTAGTAGGGTTAAAATAACTATCATGGCTAATTAAATAAATAATACAAATGATATCCAAAACTTGCAAAGGCGAGCATGAGCATAATTTCAAAGAATTTGCGTGAAGTTTTCTCTCTTTCATATCCTATATAAATTAATAATGGACCAACATAAAAAATGTGAATATAATTGACCCATGCGTCTTTCTTATAGAAAGCTTTATAAATATGATAAAGAATAATAACTATTCCGAGACCAATCAAAATTGGATATATAATTTTTGGCAATTTTGTTTGCATGATGCCAATATATAAAAACAATCCACTTACTAAAATAATATGAAATAAATGAACCCAAAAAGATTTTTCCATTTTATTGTATATTATGTCATGATTATATTTTTTTCGTTTTTCTTTTTTTATGTTTGATTTGTTTCGTTGTTTTGCGTTTCGTTGTTTTGCGTTTCGATCTTTTGTGTTTGTTGTTTCCACCATTAATGGCATAAGAAACTGCGACGTTTCCATTTAAGTTGTTTGTATTGTTTGGACTGTTTGCAGTACTAATTGTATCATTTAATTTACTATATATTTTTGATCCAAAGTCTGACATCATAGATGTAGTTTTATTAAAAATATCACCCATTGTCATAACGTTGGAAGAATTTCGAATAACATTTAAAACTGCATCACTATTTTTTTTACTATAACCTAGTTTCATCATCATATCGTCAAATTTATCATAATTACTAGTAATTGCAATATTTCTAATATAAGTCGATGATAATTTCTCAACATTTTCATTAAATGAAATTTTTGTAAAAATAATATTTGGATTCAACACGTTTTTTATTGTTGTAATTATTTTATTTTCGATTTTACTAATAGGATCATTTTGTTTATTATATATTTCACCATATCCATCATTCAAAAAAACAAACGAATATTTACCTTTGATGTTTTTTTTATCTTCTTGTTTTTTGGGAAAGTAATATGTCTCATATAACAATACATCTAACACGTTTGTCAAATTATTATCATTAAAATAAATTAAATTTACATGTAAATCATCAATGTGTTTTTTTTCCATTCTATAACGTGTTGTTAGACGCATTTTAGCATTTTTTGTAATGTTGTCAATAATAGAAGAATTTTTATTATCTTTTTCGGAAATATTATATAATCCAATATTTATTTGTTTTAAATTGGATAATAAAGCAATTTCCATTTGCTTTTCAATTATTATAGCATCACTTCCTATCGATGATTGAGGATAATAAATATAAAAAAGAATAGTGTTATCTATATTTCCGGATTGTGTGACGTTTGTATTTGACTCATTGTTATTTATCATAAAAAATGAATATAAATTTAATTATATTATTTTTATTGTAATATTTTTATAAATAAACTGCTTGTTATAATATGTTTATAAAATAAATCTTTCAATTTCTAAAATCCATTGGTTAATTTGATCTTTATTTTCAAAAATATCCACGTTACCATTTAATTCTAAAAATTTACTATTGGTAGTTTCACCTTGTAACACTGTAATCATATTATTGTGATACATATGACAATTCTCTAAATAGGATAACGGTATGGAACTCTCTCCGTTTCTTGAACGCAATATAATTCGTTTATTGCAAATATCTGGATTCGTTTTTACATAAATAACACCTTCAATTGGTAATTCACATGCAAATGTATCAAACCATTTATTATAAATTTGATAACAAACATCTTCTATTTTACCAGAATCATACAACATTTTTGCAAAAACATATTTGTCTGTGTATAAGCAACGTTCAGTGATAATAACAGTATCAGGCTCTGGGTTGTTTTTAATCGCCTCTTTTAATAATGCTAATCTTGAAATATATGCCATCATTTGAAAAGGAAATGAATATTTGTCTTGATCATTGTAGAATTTTTCCAACATAGTGATTCCGTTTACATCTTGAATTGATTCCCATTCATCCACTGGTTCTTTTACAAATATAATTTTTCTTGGGATGGTTGTTTCTTTTGTTTCTTCCGATGTTTTTGTTTGATTTTCAAAATGATTACGTAAATTTGCCAACAAAGTGGATTTACCAGAACCAATATTTCCTTCGATACTATAGATAAGTGGCATTTTTGTATTATAACTTGTTGTTTGTTGTTTCTCTTGTTGTACGTCAAATATATATTTTGTATTTACTTTGTTAATTTGATCATAATATATTATTTAAAATCAATTTTAAAATAAAATTGATATTAAATATAAGATATATACAACAAATAAAATCTATAATAAAACTGATAGCAAAATTTAATAGAATAACAAGTTACCGTATCTATCATACTCGCAATTACAAAGAATGGATTTAATTCAAAGAAAATTAACCAAAGTAGAATGGGATACCACTGAAATCCCGGTATCAGCGACTGAAAAAAGAGTACTAGAATTAATAGACCAGGGGTTTGAAAATGTAAATATTAAAATCAATCATTTTAATTCTTTGTTCTCCTTTTTAAAAATTGAATATTCAAAGGAAATGGAGGGTTATTTGTACAATAAATATTTTCATGAAAAAATACAAAAACTTAAAAAAACATATGATATGTCATATTTAACTCATAATGTTTCTAGTAATATTCAAATAAAAAAAGCAGACATGATTCGATTACAAAATAATAGTATAGATACGATTCAAAACATTGAAATATACGAGACAATTTTATTGGATCGGTTGGGTAATTTGTTGGATCTATATAAAAAGAAAAATGAAAAATGGCAATCATATTATTTTGTATTGTACAAATTAATTAAAAATTCTGTGTCAAAAATAAACAAACATGTTTTACAGATTATTCAATCTACATTGGATTATTATGAAGAAAAAATAAATATTATTAGTATTGTTACTAATGCGTATGAATTTATAGAGAGAAATGGGGATTTATTAAAATACAACGATTTATCTTTATACGAACATCAAAAAAAAATATTTGCATTATCGAAATTATCAAAACCAAAGTTATTATTGTATATTGCACCAACTGGTACAGGTAAAACATTGACACCTATTGGATTGGCAAAACAACACAAAATCATATTTGTTTGTGCTGCTAGACATGTTGGATTGGCATTGGCTAGATCAGCAATTTCAATCAATAAAAAAATTGCATTTGCATTCGGATGTAATGATGCCTCAGATATTCGATTGCATTATTTCTCAGCAAAAGAATATACAAAAAACACAAAATCGGGTGGAATATGGAAAGTAGATAATAGTGTTGGTGATAAAGTGGAAATTATCATTTCAGATATTAAATCATATTTACCTGCAATGTATTATATGTTATCATTTAACGCACGTGAAGAAATTATTACATACTGGGATGAACCAACTATTACTATGGATTACGAAAATCATGAATTTCATGATATTATTCAAAAAAATTGGACAGAAAATTTGATTCCAAATATGATATTATCATCTGCTACATTACCAAAAGAAGATGAATTGGTGTCAACAATTAGTGATTTTAAAATGAAATTTCCTGGTGCGTTTGTAGAAAGTATTATTAGTCATGATTGTATCAAATCAATACCTTTAATTAATAAAAATGGTTATGTAGTTTTACCTCATAATTTATATGAAGATTATGATGATGTTGTTAGCGTAGTAAAACATTGTGAAAATTATCCAACTTTGCTTCGATATTTTGATCTAAAAGAAGTATGTCAATTTATTAAATATGTAAATGATTTGGATTTTATACAAAATAGTTATAAAATCCATAGAAGATTTGCATCTCTTGATGATATTACTATGCAGTCCATCAAACAATATTATTTAAAAATATTAGGAAATATTAAACCAGGAACATGGGGTAGTATTTATATATATTTAAAAAGTACAAGCACAAAACGAATAATACCGAATAATTACATTGATGAAAAAGGTAATAAATTTAAAAAGAGCACTAGCATTGGTCCTGGGGTTACACAACTACAGGGAAATAGTTTAAATGTTTTGACTAGAATTAATAGTGAGATGATTCCACCAAATACGCAAAATATTAACAACACGTCAAATAGTGGTAGTAGTGGTAATGATAATGGTAGTGATCTAGGAAATAGTGCTATTTATATAACTACAAAAGATGCATATACATTAACAGATGGACCTACCATATTTCTTGCAAATGATGTAGAAAAAGTAGCAAAATTTTATATACAACAATCTCATATTCCTTCAAAAATAATGGAAACAATCTTAGAAACGATTCAATATAATAATACCATTAATGAAAAAATAGGACGATTAGAAAAAGATATGGAAGATATGTTGAGTAAAACAGATAAAAATGACCAGGAAGATGATAGTAAGGGTAAAAGATCAAAAAATAAAAACAATGATAAAAATGATAGAGAAATGGAACACAATGTAAAAATAAGAAATATAAGACAAGAACTGGAAATGTTGTATTCGATGGTGAAAGTTGTTAATTTTAATGAAACATTTGTTCCTAATAAACCTTCACATTTATCAAAATGGGCAGAAGAAATGGATAATAAACGCGCATTTACTAGTAATATCGATAATGATATTATTGAAAAAATTATGCTTTTAAACAATGTTTCTGATAATTGGAAGATTTTACTGTTGATGGGTATTGGTGTTTTTGTAAATCATGAAAATATGAACAATGACTATGTAGAAATTATGAAAAATTTAGCGGATAAACAAATGTTGTATCTGATAATAGCATCAAGTGATTATATTTATGGGACAAATTACCAGTTTTGTCATGGTTATTTAAGTAAGGATATGAAATTAACACAGGAAAAAATCATACAAGCACTGGGACGAATTGGTAGGAATAATATACAACAAGATTATACGATTCGATTCAGAGATAATGAACAAATAATAAAGTTGTTTAATACAGAAATTGAAAAACCAGAAATAAAAAATATGAATAAATTGTTTTGTAGTTTATAGGTTTTATATGTTTGTTTGTATATTTTGGTTGTATATATATATTTTTTTATAAAAACACTAATAATAATATAACTATAACAACAACAACGACACATATCATAAATGTTTGTTTTTTTTCACGTTGATAAGCTGGGGAGTTCATATCTGTATTTATCATATTTATTTTTTGTTAGATAAGTGTAATGTGTAATATTTTTATATAAAATCAATTTTATATAAAAATATAGTAATTTTAATAATAATATATATTATATTTATATATATTATCAACAAATTACAAGTATTATAAAAAATCAGCAAATGAAAAATAAAAGTAAAAATATTATATTTTTTTTAATATTGTTAATGTGTATTTATTTTATTTTTAAACGAGTAATTAATATCAACATAATGTTTTTATTTTACGATATTTATGCTTTATTTGGAATGTATTGGGTATCAGAACCAGAGTATTGTTCGAATATGAAAAATGGATTTACACCAGTTATGCCTTTGGAATATTATGCGGATTTTAATAAAGCAATATTTCCTCGAATTTCTAGTGGTGATAATAATTTAAATAAATACCAAGTAAAAGAAATTTGTGACAGAAATTTAAAATGGTTACAAAGTAATGGAAATACATATAATAACCCTAAAAAAATTAATGTTTTCTATATACATGAACCTAATTTTAAAGAGAATATAATGTTTCATATAAAAAATAATATACCATTTGTGATGCGTGGTGTAAATCTAGATTGTTTTGAAACAATGCGGTTTGACAATCTCATGAAAATAGCAGGAAATAATAAAGTTTATATGACACCTAATTCAGAAAAAAGTTGCCCTGATAATGTATTTACTGAACTAAAAAATGTACAAGAAAATAAATGTTATATTTCAAATTCAACAAACTTATTTTATTATTATAAAGATCTACTACCTGATTCTGATATGGATATTATTAAAAATGCTATTGATGGATATTTGTCAAATGATAGCAAACAATTATTTGTAGGAGTTGTAAAAGGATCAGGTACAGCATTACATGCAGCATACACAAATAATTTTTTTTTAATGATTCAAGGAAAGAAAAAATGGTCTTTTTTTAATCCTAATCAGATAGCTTTATTGTATCCAGATTTTCAAAAAAAAGGTATTTATATGGCTAGTCAATCTAGATTTATAAATATGGATACAACTACAACAAGTTCTTTATTATATAAATTTCCATTACTGCAATACACAGAAAGATATGAAATAGAATTACAGGAGAGAGATATATTGTATAATCCAATGTCTTGGTTTCATTCTGTGTATAATTTAACAGAAATAACGGTTGCTTGTTCTACTAGATGGTCAAATCCCTACATATTACCAGAAAGACATATGCTACGATATGGACATATGACTAATCCAACACTTCGGAATTATGTAAAAGATATATATCTTCAAACTGGAATATTAGGGATTTCACAAATTGATGAACATAAACATATGATTGATGAAAAAAATCCAGATGCTATTCCATATTGGGATAAATACACTAATGATCATTTTAAACTATGTAAAGATGAAGATTGTAGTATTAATTGGCATAACAATAGAACTTTATAAAAATTATACATATTTGTCTAGTAAATATACAATAAAATTAAAGAGAAATAAATAAAATAAGTATAGATAAAAAATATGACGAATCCATTGAGATATTGTGTAATTATATATTTTTGCATACAGTATTATTGAAGTTACAATAGAAGGAGCTAGTATTCCAATAGTTACGAACCGCATCCTTTTTGACAATTTAAATTGTTTTGCTATAAATAACGATAAAACATTCAATAATCCTAACCCTAGTGGTGCATAATATGTATATAAAGTATAATCAATGTTTGATTTCGAGTGATTAATTTTGGAAACAGCATAGAAAAAAGGCAATATTACAAAAAAACATGAACCAATTACAAATGCACGTAAATATTCTTTGATCATATAATATTATATATAAATCTTTGTGTTGTATATAATATTATATATTTTTAATTTGTAATTTGTAATTGTTTATAATATACCACCGCGAAGACGTAATACCAAATGTAGAGTAGATTCCTTTTGAATGTTATAATCTGATAACGTACGTCCATCTTCTAGTTGTTTTCCAGCAAAAATAAGTCGTTGTTGATCAGGTGGAATGCCTTCCTTAGATTGAATTTTGTCTTTAACATTTTCGATTGTATCTGTTGGTTCTACCTCTAACGTAATTGTTTTTCCAGTGAGTGTCTTGACAAATATTTGCATTTATGTTAGTGTGGTGGTGTCTAGTGTTGTATAGTGTTATTATCTATATACATATTATCAATAAAAAGTTTTTATATATTTATATCTAAATATATAAAATCGATCGGGTTATAAAGCCCTCTCCGAGAATTGAACTCGGGACCTCCAGTTTACAAGACTGGTGCTCTACGACTAAGCTAAGAGGGCGCGATCACTGTGTGATATATTAATATAATATTGTTTTTTTTATTTTTTTACGCATGGGGGTGGGGTGAATATTGCTAATTTTTCTCCTAATTCTTTTTAAGTTAAAAATGTTACATGCTGTGTGCCATCAAGGGTGTCAATAGTATTGACTACCTTTTCACTTTTATCAAAATTTTGAATATGAGCCTTTATGTTACTCATTTATAATATTTATGCTATATCATTAGCTCGAAACAATTATTATTGATATTGTATTACTTTTTATTGTTTTCATAAACCTTTTCTCGTAAAAAAACATAATATTCATATCGGTCCTTAGATAATTCAGTTTCATATACTTTACAATTACCAGTAGCGATAGTTTCAGTTATCTTTTTATCTATTCCTGAATTAGGATTTTTTTGAATAATGGTATTATAAATTTTTATTGTAGGCCATTTTTCTAAAACCTTTTCAAAAATAAAAATAACTTCTTCGCCTGTTACAGCTCTCTTTGTTGTACGTTTTCGCTCTCTCCTTTCTCGTTTCATTTTAATAAATTCATTTTTGTATTTGTTATTATTATCTTTTTTTTGCATTTCATTATCCATTCATATATTATTTACATGTTTTTATATTTTTCTAATAAAGAAAGGTAATATTCATATATATTTTTTGATGTTTCTGATTCATAAATTATTGTTTTATTATTCTGTAAACTTCTTTTGATGTTTTTTATAATATCAATTGTAACATTGATAGGGATATTATTTTTATTTCTCTCTTCTATTAAACAATCTAATATTTGTGTGGGTTTCCATTTTTCAATATATTTTTCTAATACAAATATGATTTCATCTACATGAATTTTTCGTTTTGATAAATTAACTTCTTCTCTGGATAATTTTTTATTATTGTCTTTTTCTTCATTTCTACATACTAAATCTCCATTTTTAATTCTGGTTACGGTGTGTCTAAGTAACGAGAGTAATTCTTGAATTTCTATATTTTTATAACCTTTTTCTATTAATTCTCTAACTTTTACTATCATTTCATCGCTAATTCCTCCTTTTTTATCTCTTATTGAACATGACATTTTTTTCTTAGTTTCTTTTGAAAATGATTTACCATAATTATGATTTCCATCACCTTTCATTTTTTCAGATTTTTCTTTATATAGTTGTTTGTTAATAATTTCTCTGCAAAATTTTGCTTTTATATTTCTCATTTTTAATGTTTCTAAATAACCTTCTTTACCCGTTTCATTTTGATTTAAATCGTTAAAAACTTCTATTTTATGTTTTTCTTCGTTACAAATTTTATACATGTCTTTTTTTACAATATCATCATTTGTGGTTAAAAATACCTCAAATGCTTCACATTGATTATATTTTACAATTAAGTGTTTTTTTACTAATTGAATAAATTTTAAACAATGCGATTTTTTATAAATTTCATATTTATGTTTACTTATTTTACCAAAACCTAAAAATTTTTGTATTTCATTTAATAATAAAGGATGATTTTTTTGACTTATCGTTATATTCCAATCATCCAAATCATTATAAATAAAGAAACATCCTTCTGCGTCGAATAGCCCTGAAATATATTCAATATTTAATCGTGAAATGTTTGATGTTTCAAAATTATATTTTATATTATTGTATTCAGAACATTTAATGTGTAAAATATCTTTTTCTTGATTTTTATTTGTCAAATTTGCTAATTTATTAAATTCATATAAACATTGATATTGTTGTTCTTTTATTATAAAACTTTCTCTCAAATAATCCATTAATATTTGATATTCATTGTTACGAATCAATAAATTGTATTGATTTCTTACATTATATTTGTGATAATAATCATCATCATTCATAATATTTATAGTTTTATCATTTCTATTTGATGAAGAAGTAATACTTCCACCAAAATGATATCGCATAACCTGCAATATGTTTGTTCTACATTGTGTAATTGTAAATCCTGATTGATAACCATCAGTT
>Ga0209400_1003873_pt1 | contig 10758 bp, 6 predicted proteins | sample M_130807_EF_Meta_FD_187313 | JGI IMG/M metagenome (GOLD analysis project Ga0209400, IMG submission 187313) | Freshwater microbial communities from Lake Montjoie, Canada to study carbon cycling - M_130807_EF_MetaG (SPAdes) (version 2) | ecosystem: Environmental > Aquatic > Freshwater > Lake... | reverse complement strand
TTTTGTCGATACATATAAAATGAATATCTTTACCTAAATTAGTTTTTGATAATGTTTGAATTATATTTTTTGAATGATTACAGAAATTGGAATAATATAATATACAACTCATTTGATATTATATTATGAATATTTTTATATACTATTTTTAACTTTATTTTTTATATCTTATAAAATTAAAATTGAAATATTATATATTTATAACACAAATATAAATAATAAGCTATAAATATAATATATCTCCAAATCCATATACCAATCCACATACAAACCAAAAATATGAATCCAAAAATTGATAATATTTCTGATAAAGGCAATACATTGCAATTTACATTATCAGGTGTTAATGTAAGTTTAGCTAATGCATTACGTCGTACTATTCTATCCGACATTCCCGTTGTTGTTTTCAAAACATCGCCTTATGAAGAAAATAAAGCAACAATATATGCTAACACGAGTAGATTAAACAATGAGATTTTGAAACAACGTTTAAGTTGTATTCCTATTCATATACGCGATTTAAAAATACCTCTTAAAAATTATTTATTAGAAGTGAAAGAAGAAAATAATACAGACACTGTTATGGTAGTCACTACAGAACATTTTAAAATTAAAAATTTACAAACGGATAGTTACCTTTCCGAAAACGACGTTCGAGAAATTTTCCCGGCATCTGATATTACAGGGTATTTTATCGATTTTGTTAAATTACGTCCAAAAATTTCAGATGAGTTACCTGGTGAAAAAATCCATTTAACATGTGAATTTACAATTAGTAACGCAAAAGATGATGGAATGTTCAATTGTGTTTCTACATGTGCATATGGATTTACACCGGATGATGTTAAAATCAAGGAAGAATTGGGTAAAAAACAACAAGGTTGGAAAGATGCTGGATTGAATGGAGAAGAAATAGCGTTTGAATCTAAAAATTGGCAATTACTAGATGCTTTAAGGATTGTTAAAAAAGATAGTTTTGATTTTACGATTGAAACCATCGGAATATACACAAATCAAGAAATAATACAAAAAGCATGTGATATTATTATAGATAAATTAAATGCAATTGATATGCAAATTCATAGAGACGAATTGGAAATAAAACCATCCGATAATACCATGGAAAATTGTTTTGATGTTCGTTTAAATAATGAAGATTATACAATTGGAAAAACAATTGAATATTTTATGTACTCTGATTATTTTGAAGGGTTAAAAACCTTGAGCTTTTGTGGTTTTAAGAAATTTCATCCTCATGATATAGATAGTATTATTCGCGTTGCATACATTGATCCGGTTGAAATATCAATGATTAAACAAAATATTGTTGAATGTTTAAAAAATGCGATTGATGTTTTTACAAAAATTAAAAAATTAGTATAGTTAGTTCAGTAAAATAAAACCAATTCACCATTTTTGTAATAATTATATGTGGCTGTATATCCTGATGTATTTATTAGACCCTTATCGATATTTTTGCTTTTACTAAATATCTCTACTCTAGAGTTGGGATATTTTTTTGATGTCTCTATAGCATCTTCTTTTGATAATATTATCACTGTATCTTCCCAATCCATTCCATAAATAAAAACATATACGTATTCGGTGTTGCTATCGATGTTGCTATCGTTATTGTTCATATTATACATAACTTGATATAAATTTTTTATTTTCAAAAATTAACAACTTAAACATATAAATTGTAATATTAATATTAGTATTTACAACATACAACATACATCATGTCCAAAGTAGCATTTATTACGGGAATAACCGGTCAAGATGGTTCATACCTAGCAGAATTTTTATTAGAAAAAAAATATATTGTCTATGGTTTAATACGTAGATCATCATCCATAAATACAAATCGCATAGATCATATATTTGATAAATTAAAATTACGTTATGGTGATATGACAGACAGTACATGCTTGATTTCTATTTTGGCTAATATTAAGTCAGATCAACCCAATATGGAAAAATTAGAAATATACAATTTGGCAGCACAATCCCACGTTAAAGTATCATTTGAAATGCCTGAATACACTGCTGACACTGATGCATTTGGGACATTAAAAATACTAGAAGCAATAAGAATAAATAAATTAGAAAGCATTGCACGTTTTTATCAGGCATCAACAAGTGAACTCTATGGGTTGGTACAAGAAGTTCCTCAAACAGAAACTACACCTTTTCATCCCCGATCACCGTACGGAGTAGCTAAATTATATGCATACTGGATTGTTAAAAATTATCGTGAATCTTATGGAATATTTGCATCCAATGGTATTCTGTTCAATCATGAATCAGAGAGAAGAGGATTCAATTTTGTAACACGTAAAATAACAATTGGATTATCAAAAATACTTCGCGGTGAAACCGACAGACTTGTTATGGGAAACATCGATTCAAAACGGGATTGGGGACATGCGAATGATTACGTAGAAGGTATGTGGTTGATTTTACAATATGATAAACCCGACGATTTTGTATTATCGACAGGGGAAACACATACGGTTCGTGAATTTATAGAAAAAGCATTTGCACAAAAAAATATAATATTAGCATGGAAAGGTGAAGGCGTACATGAAATTGGTTATGATGTAAATACCAATAAAGAATATGTTTTTATAGATGCAAAATATTTTCGCCCTGCGGAAGTTGATTTATTATTAGGTGATTATACAAAAGCAAGAACCACATTGAATTGGTCACCCAAAATCACTTTTGATGAATTAGTAAAAAGAATGGTTCTTCATGATTGTGGGTTTGATGGTAATAATAAATAAATATGCAGATACTACTGTTCGTCTTCATCCTCTTCTTCCCACATTTCTTGCAAGTTTATCCAAGTAGAATCCATGTAATCATCTAAATCACTTCCCACCCCGATACTACTGCGTAATTCTTCTAGCTCGTTCATGTCATTTGGATAATCATATGTTTCATCTGAATCTATTTTTTTATCACCATCATCACGATAATCATTTACATACATACATCTACCGAAAAAACAATTACCTGGTTCATCATAATATGCAGTCACTTCTATATTATGATTTTTATTCATTAAACGATAAACACCTGTAGGTGGCGACCATGCGGATTCAAATGATACATTGATAGTGTATTCATTATCATCAAAATCATTTATATCTACGTCTCTAGCACTCCATTTTGTATTCCATACACTGTAAGCTGTTGCATAATCCCATCCATCGGGATGTTCTTCTGGATCCAATCCCAATGGAGCAAATGTCTGAAACCATGTATCGCTTTTTATGGAATCCAATAGTTTTTCATATATTTCTTTCGAGGGACAAACAAAAGAAGCAGAGTTCATACACCAGTTAGGCATTTAGTGAATATTATTTTTTATTTACGTATATAAAGATAGTAATCTATTTTTATATACTTATTATATAATGTGTTGGAATGCGGCAGTTTCATTAAATACTTTTCTATTTAGTAGTTTTGCGTTACTACTTATTATCTATAATAATTCATTCACAAAATATAAAATTAAAGAATTGAATAACAAATGGATTTATATTTTTTTTGTATCATTTATATTGATGCAACTAATAGAATTTTTTATTTGGCGAAATATCAATAATAAATATTATAATAATTTATTTTCCATACTCGCAATTTCTTTATTGGTTATACAACCAATTGCAAGTATCATGATTATAAAAACAACTACTATGCGGAACGGTCTTCTTTTTGTTTATTTATTATTAGCAATACCATATTCAATTTATCAATTTTCTACAAAAAAAATACACACTATCGTTAGCAAAAACGGATATTTAGATTGGTATTTTTTCAATAATTCATTTTTAGTCTTATTTATATGGTTTTTCTGTGTTTTTTTTAGTATCATTTATGAAAAAATATGGTCGTTGGTTATTTTTAGTATAATTGCATTGATTATTTGTTTTATAAAATACAGATACAGTGCTGGAAGTATGTGGTGTTGGGCTATTAACTCAATAATGATTTATTATATCACTTATTTATTAATATTCTTACCATTCTTAGAAAAAATGCAAATATGCTAATCATACATACAGTTTTTGACCTTTTCACCTTTTGATCTTTTGTCTTTGGACTTTGTAATCAAAGAATAAATTAACTTGGATGGATGTAAATTATTAATATAATAGATTGTTTCATGTAGAGTAATCGATTTTTTATTTGGTTTTAATTCTTTCAAATACATATCGTGTAAATTATACATATGAGATTTATATTCTGCTGGATAACTACTAAGCGGTTTTGATTTGTTAATAAAACAATCAATATAATGAATCAATAGAATATTTGTAAAAGATTGAATTTTTGTTTTAAATAATTCAACATTGTTTTTTATTTCTGGATCGTCTTGATAAAAACGAATAAATTGTTTTGTTGCATTTTGACTTCTAGCAATCAAATACTTGTATAATAATTTTGATTGTCTACCATGAATATTGTGAAGATGTTCATAATATGGATTACGAATTTTGCATCTTTCACCTGTTAGTGTATTATAAATTACCAACCCCATATTAGAATATATCATGTTTATATCATAACTATTTGTATAAAAATAATCATAAAGTTGGTCATAGACCTTATGCTTATGTTCTTTTAAATCGAATTGTTTTGGATATTTTATTTTGCATTCTTTTGGTAAAATACTAGGTTTGTTTTTATTAACAACAGAATCAAACAAATGATTCACTTTAACATAAATTTCTTCGTGTGTGTTATCATCTTCAACCATGTTACAAACCTCACTAATATGATATACGTATAATAAATATAATTGTGGTTTAACAATATCAAATACTATTTGATTTTTAGGATGTTGTAAAACAAAACTATAACAGTAGGTGTGATTAAAATCATTCAATGTTAGTTTCATTTCTTTTAAAGCATCAAAAAACATGTCACGAAATGTCATTTTAGTAAAAGTGTTGATGTTGTGACCACCAATAGAACTTTTAGTAGCAATTTCCCATTTACATTCATAAGAATCCCAAAATAATTGAATCATTGTACCTTCTACTAATTCTTCTACAATAATATTCTCGTTGTAAATAGGATTTTTCTCAAAAAATTCTTCATAACTAATACATTTAGGTGGTGAAAACGAGACAATTTTATTAGATGAATTTACAACAACTGATCTAATTAATCCATGTGTTGAATACATTGTTTTTGGTAATTCTTTTTTATTATATTTTATTATTTTGTAGTTTTTATCGGTAGGTTCATTTGATTTCTCTTCTGGGTATTGATCACGTGAAGTATTATCATGTTGTATTACTGCAGTAAATATACGTGGTTGTGGTTGCTGTTGTTCACTCGAATTTAGGTATTTAACAAATTCAGGAATAGTATGTAATGCATATTTTGTATTAAAATTTTCAATTTCCATGGTTTATTATGATGGTATTATATGATATTATGATTATATTATATGATATTATGTTATATGTATTCATTAGATAGATAACTTTATATTATTATTATTAATATTTAATACTAATATCTTTATTTAACACATAGTACTAATAAAGATAATATAATATATTATAAATATAGGAAACAACATTACAAATAATATAATAATAACAAATGTCAAGCGACGAAAAAGAAAATGAAAACGACCAACTGCCTGTTGGAATTGAACTACAATTAGGTGATATAATTCAGATTTTTATAAAAGAATCCGAATCACAAACAAACAAAAATGAATATGAAAAATTAAACAACCAAGTTTTTATTATTGATTACATTGATTCCAAAAAAATGCATATCATAAATGACGAAACACTTGATACGATTATATTAAACATAAACGACGGTATTATTGCCAATGGAATAATACAAAATATTATTATAAAAGATCGTAACAAATATCCTGGATATGCAAGACAAAATGATCTATTGCCTGGGAAATGGATTAATATTTATTTTGGTGGTGATGTTCCTGCAATTATTACAGGAGAAATTACAAATTTAGAAGAAGATATGATTGAAGTGAAAACATATCCAGAAAATTCCGTAATATATATCAATTTTGATTATAAAGGTATTCCTGATAATTTACCAATTGAAACAATCGAAATTCGAGAGAAACCAAAATCAGTGTCATCATTGGATAAGGAAAATTCAGCAACCCAAGCTCTTCTCTCCAAGCCAATTTCAGATGAATCCGCCGAATCCGCTGAATCCGCCGAATCCGCTGAATCCGGTGAATCTTCTTTAGTTGAAAAGACTCAAAAGGTTCCAGAAAATTATGAATTAGAGGAGGGAGAAATTTATGAAGGCGAAGGCGAAGACGACGATCTATACCAAGAAATAGTTATAAACATACCTAGTAGTGAAATAAAACAACAGCTTCGCGAATTCATATTAAAAGCGGACGAAATCGTATTTGGTGACGAAGAAGTTGGTAATGTAGTACAATATATAAATATTGATGAATCTAGACAACGATATAGTATAGAAACACAAACAAGCGAGTTATTGGATGAATTGATATCTTCTATACCAAATAAGGATCGAACTACACGGGTTTTAAACAATATTCACATAATGATTGAACGTTTTAAACAATTGAGAAATTCATTTTCAACATTTGATGAAAATAATAACGTAAATGGTATGAAGTTTAAAGAAGCCAATTGGAAACCTCTAGTAGAAAACTTGTTTCATCTAACAAAATCACTTTATTGGATTTTACCTGTTGTCAAAAATATGAAAAAAATGTATAATATTGATGAAGCCAATAACAATATAAATGATTATCCTGATATTGTTTCACTTTCATTGTCAGAAAATATGTCTGATTTTGAGAAAATATTTAATAACTATAAATCGGATGATACCCCAGTTGAAATAAATAAATATGTAACCATGATGAAAGAAATGAATCCATACATGACTCCATTTGAAAATAATACAACGAATAGAGAAAATCAAGAAATTTCTATCAATCAATATTTGAATAAAGATTATATTTACAATACAACAGTGAATGACAATTTTGAAGCACTGATAGACAATCTAAGTGATTTTTATTCTTCAGTTTTTAATAGTAATTTAATTAAATCGAAACGTTTTGTTATAGGCAAATATAATTTAGGTTTTAATAAATTGGATACGGTTTCATACCTAGGTAATAAAACAAAAACACAATTGGTTACTTTGACAAAACCTGATTCCATGAATATTAAATCAATTATAATGTTACCAAAAGATGCGGTTGTATTTTCTCGTGTTCAGTTACCTGGTACTAACATAATGGAAAAGGCAAATTTAAACAATACATTTTTGAATTATTGGCAATTATTAAATAAAAATACCTATATTGAAAATCAATTTATCGATAATGAAAAATTAAAAGTAGATACACGTAATAACGATTTACATGATCAATCGCATACACAAGAAGAAAACCCACACGGATATTTAAAAAAACCGATGAATTATATTTTAGATATTGATATTGAAAATTTTATAAATGACAATAAGGTTGTGGAAAATATGGAAAACGACCCCAATACTAATTTAATCAATATGCAAAATAAAATTAATAACATATCCGTTGAATATGAAAAACTATATTATGATTTTTTACGTGCAATTGTACCTAAAACCCGTTCATTATTTTATATGATGCAAAAAGATATACATAATAAATTTACGTTTAAAGATGTAATAGGATATTTTGAACCATTCTTAATTTATCAAGATGATATAACATTTTTACAATATAACGCAATTGTTAAATTCATTAATTATAGAGTGACAGAATTCAACAAAAGTTATGCAGAAAAATATAGATATTTTCAAAACATCAAAAATATGAATTTTATCAAAAAACCTAGTGCGAATATTAACAAAATGTATAATTTACTGAATTCTTTAACATATTCTATGAATAACAATTTGAATCCATTAGAGTTGGGCGATGCAAAGGAAGATAAAGAAGACGTTCAACCTGCGGATGTAGAGAGAAATTTAATTGTAAAAGAAATAATTGTTGAAAAATATCACATTAATGATCCAACACAAACACAAGCACAAACACAAACACAAAATCAATCCCAAAACTATAACGACACTATTAGTAAAAAACCAGTATTGGATTCAGTAGAAATTTTAAACAAAATAAATGCTATGGATAATGGTCGATTATTTAATAGTGGTATTAGTTTGAATAATTTACCACTCATGTTTTCAGATAATTTGAATTCTTTTTTCGAAAATGAAAATACAGAAGTTAAAAATGATAAACAATTCATGGAATCGCGATTAGGGGATAAATGTAAAAATTACATAATTGCAAAACAATATCAAAATATTAATGAGTTGAATGATGACAACAATAACAACAACAACAACAATGAAAACGGTGAATCCAGTAAAAACCAAACGACAATTTATTTTGATAAAAAATTCGATACCACAAACTATTCATTATTGAATCAATATGAAAAAGAAATGAATAAGATGGAGTCAGATGAATTCATCAATTTTTTGATTGAAAAATTACAAAAATCAGAAAAGCTTTCGAGAGAAGATACGGTTGATTTGGTAGAAACTTTGATAACAGGAATGAAAGAAATAAAAGACGGCCATTATGCAATGTTATATGACAATGTGAATGATATTATGCATTATTATGTTCGAAAAAATGGTAACTGGGTATTAGATGAAAATATTGACAAAGACGGGTTATCGTCATTTAATAATCAGAACATGCTGTGCAATTTACAAAAGGATTGTATTTCAATTACTAACAACAGTACAGCTAGTGGTATGGATTGCAAAACAGAAGATTATAATAAGTCAATTTTGGCTGAAAATGCATTAAAAACCATCATGAGTGAATTTGACAAGCAATATTATCAATCAAAAGAGGAATTGGAAAACAAGATCAAATCAGTTTTTGAATACTACACAAGTATTTTTGAAAAATGTGAAAAGATACAAAATCAAAGGGTAGTCAAATACAACAATCAACAATATTTGTTAGGTTTGGAGGAATTAAAAAGAAATGATATAGATGTGGGTTCGGATGACGCAACCCCTTATGCATGTCCTTATAGTAAATTAAGAGACATGATACTGGGTCAATCTGATTTTGTCAAAAAACAAAATGATATTATCCGTTTTACTCAAATGTTTACGAGAGAAAACATGAAAGATACTACTGTGGGACCATTAGGTGAAATTGAATCTATTCATTGGCGTTATTGTGTTAAAACAAACGTTAAGGTGTTACCCTCTTTTTTATACACACTAGCATGTGTTTTCATAAACGACAATGATAATTATAATGAAAAAGTAGAATATATTATAAAAGATATTGGCGCTTTGAGTGATGATGGTGATGCTTGGGTGGATAAACACAGTGGTTATGTTATTAAAAATATCAATTTTGATGCAGAAGAAGGTTATGAAGGTGGGTTCAAGATAAAATCGAGAGAAATTATGACATCAGAAACCGCATCTGGTATAGCTTCTGTTGTTAGTGATGAAAAAGGCAGAGTTAAACAATTGGAAGAAGAAGTAAAACAAAAGATGGCCAAAAAATTGTCCCCAGAAAATAAAATAGTGATGAATATTGTGAATACACTCTCTCAATCATGTATGGTCGATATCTCTCAACAACACGAATTTATTATGAAAATGGTAGGTGAAGCTTTATTAAAATCACTGCCCAAAGAATCGGATTATAATAACGAAGTAAAAGAAATGGCAAATAAGGGAAAAACACTCCCGCCATATAAAACCATATACAATTCTACTATTTTATATGTCACAATGGGAATGTTTTTAATTGCTGTTCAAACACATATGCCGTCTATCAAAACAAAAAAAACTTTTCCTGGATGTGTGCGTTCATTTCAGGGATTTCCTATCGACGGTGATTCCAATGGTGATTTTTCATCGGTTGAATATATTGCATGTATAGGTTATAATATTCGTTCATCGGTTGATCCATGGTCCGCTTTGCAAAAACAAAAGAGAGAAAACATAGCGAATCGTTTAAAAGATACTATACAAAAAATATTGTTGTTACTACCAGATGTTGATCTTAAAATAAAAGATAAATTAGATTATAATATTGCTAAGGAATCACGAGTTGGTTCGAAGTCTGGTGATGAAGAAGATGAATATGAGCATGATATCAAAACATGGACATCCTTTTTACCTCCACTAGTAAATTTTAAAATACGTAGATTATCCAATATCACAAGCGAATTTAAGAGTTCTTTGTTAAGTTCATTAAAAACTGGTGGTAGTAATCAGAGAGAAAAGATTTTAGTAGTAGAGTCAAAAATAATCGAGTTTTCTCTCGCAATACAAGAAAAAATCCAGCAAATTATCACCAAAAAGAAGTTGCTATTAACTAACATGGCGAATGAACCCTTTGTAGAAAATGCTTGTTGTAATGACACTGATATTTTCAGTACAATTCGATATTTTGAAAAAGAGAGTAATGGAGAGATTGGAAATCATAATAGAATAGTCGAAGAATTATCCAATATATTGATTGATATAAATGCTATAACAAAATCAGCCTATATAGTAAGTAAAGAAAACACAAAAAATCAATATCCTGCAATAGCAAATGATTTTGATGAAGAAACTATTTATCGTGCGTTTATTGTGTATTGTAAATTCAATAGTTTAATACCAACTAGTGAAGAACTAATTAGTCTTTGTAATGAAAAACCAAAAAATATATCG
>Ga0209400_1003865_pt1 | contig 10768 bp, 14 predicted proteins | sample M_130807_EF_Meta_FD_187313 | JGI IMG/M metagenome (GOLD analysis project Ga0209400, IMG submission 187313) | Freshwater microbial communities from Lake Montjoie, Canada to study carbon cycling - M_130807_EF_MetaG (SPAdes) (version 2) | ecosystem: Environmental > Aquatic > Freshwater > Lake... | reverse complement strand
TGTGTTGTTCCAAAAACCGCTATTTGTTTGGGTTGAGGCAGTGGTGTTTAATGGCAATCCATAATTCCAAGGCGATGACCCGCCATTTAAAGACGCATGACCAACAGTCCATTGGTCGGTAATATTACGACCCTTCATAATAATCATGCTAGGCGCAACGCCCAATCCATGACCTACTGTTCCTGTGGTGGATGTATAAGTCACCACGCTAAAACCAGCAGTTGGATTTGCAGATACTTGTGAACTGATTGTACCAGAAGTATTTGTTACTGCTGCGCCGCCTGCTTTCCATGTCCATCCAACATATGTGTCACCAGATTTATTCCAATTATCAAAAGTTGATGTACCATTAGTCAATGTAAAGCCATCACTATTGATTGCTGACATCCAACCATAAAGACTTTCTGTATTAGGAGCCTCTGGTTCATCTCCAGTCGAATTTGAAGCTAAAACTTTATTTTGTCCAACACCACGAACAGAATCCAATAGTTGATGGCCTGTACCAGAACTACGAGCTTTTTCCCAAATCAAATCTGGTTGAAAGTTTAATCCTGTAATTGACCTTGTTGCACCAGAACCTCCGCCAGTGCCTGACCAAGTTAATACATCAAAATGTTGATTTGGTTTATTGATTGCTGGCATGATTATGGCAGATTAAAAGTGTTGAGAGATTTGAAGCCGCTTGGTGGTGTGTAGATGAATGGGCGTTGGCCAAAGTTAACATTAACTGTTGAAAAAGAACCAACGCCACCGTTACCAATACCAGGTACAAAAGTACCACTTATACTTGTAAATGCAGCATTAGTTCCAGCCGCTGGGTCGCCACTTGCTTGCCAAACACCATTTTTAGACCACCAAATTTTTCCATTATCTAAGTCTAAAGCACAACCAATAACATCGTCTGCTGCAAATGTGTTTCCGTATGCACCACCACCAACGCCGTATGTATTTCCTGTTGTGTAGTACCCATATCCAGTTGTAACTGAAAGACCAGGAGAGCCGCTAGAACCTTGTGTAGTAGCTGGAGCAATACCAATCATGCAACCGCCAGATGTAATTGATGTGGGCGTACTTTCCCAATAGAATTTACCGCTTGTCATTCCGATTGTTCCGTAAATACCACATTCAGCGCCCGTTACAGTTGTTCCTTGCAAGTTGCCATTAGAACAAGAAGTTCCTGTGTAAAGATTTAATGGATTCAAAGTGCAGTAGTTACTTGCAACTGCACTTCTTGTTGGTGTATCAATCATTGCATCATATGTATTTGAAGTTGGTGAAGTGTATGATAGAATAACGATACCTTGAGAACCAGAACCGCCAGACAATGTGCCTGTTGTATTGTAAGTACCACCTGAACCACCACCGCCGGATCCGTATCCAGTTGCATTAGAACCGCTAGCGTTATTTACACCACCATTACCTCCGCCTCCTGAACCACCAGAACCGGCTGAACCAGGAGGTGTTGCATATGCACCACCGCCACCACCACCTGCATAAGTTACAGGTGATCCAGAAATAGATGAGGATAAACCTGCGCCACCAGGTGCACCAAATTGTCCTGATGCGCTTCCACCAACGGATCCTGCACCGCCGCCACCATTACCTGGAGAACCACCATAATAACCACCATCGTTACCTTGGCCTACTGTACCAGTGCCTGCAGCACCACCATTGGCACCACCACCGCCAGAACCACCACTTGCGCCATCACGCAAGCTTGCGCCACCGCCACCGCCACCGCCGCCGATTGCAGTTATAGTTGCGAATACAGAATTCGATCCGTTTGCGCCTCTTGTTCTACCAGTGGCACCAGTACCACCAGTACCGACTGTAAGTGTATATGAAGTTCCTGGAACAATAACTAATGATCCGTTTGCAAAACCACCCGCACCGCCACCGCCGCCGGCACCATCGTACATCGTTGGACCAGCAGAACCACCGGCACCACCGCCTGCGACTACCAAGTAATTAACAGATGTAACACCTAATGGTGCAATCCAAGTGCTACTACCTGTAGTTGTGTAACTTCTAATAGCAGTTGGCGTTGATACATCGATGTTGTTTGGTGTCCAGTTGTTTCCGTTACCAGAAGAATCTTTACCAATCGCAACAGCCGTTGCAGCCGATGTGTCTGCAAACTTCAAATAGAAGCCGTTTGTGCCGTAAGTGCCTGCAAACTTTTTAGGAATCCATTGACCTATTGCGGCATCTGTTTTACCAAATGAAGATGGAGTTAATGCTTGGCCGTCAATGAAATTAATTTCACCCATGTAGCCGTCAAGATACTGTGAAGCAGCTATATAACGACCATGTTGATGCGCTGTTGCTTGGTTAATTCTTGATGCGGTATTTTGCGATAAATAAGTTGCCGTTCCAAATGCAGTAATCTGAGAACCGTTTACATACATTTTTAATCGGTCTGCTGCGGTTGCTTGAGTAGAGTCAAAAACAACAATGATGTGATACCAAGAAGATGGATCACGAAACACCTGAGTTGTTGTTACTGTCGATGTAACCGATGCAGCGTCAGCTTGGCTAAATGTCAATGTATCACCAGACAAAAATCCAAAATAACCCCAATTGTTTACATCGCTTTGACCACTAAAAAGAGTTTGAGCAGAACCTAAAGAACCACGCTTAACCCAAACCACTCCAAGTCCACTTTGTTCAAGTGTCGGCGTGGTCATTGTTCTATTCAAATAAGCACTTGCACTACTGCGAGTTCTCAAACTATTCTTAATAAAATAGCCTAAGTTGGCTTGACCACCATATTGTTTTACACTACCGCCACCAGTTGTACCAAGAAAAGGCATTATCTATTCCTTATGCGTATTGGGTTTGTGAACCTAATACTGTGTATGTATTTGCTGCTGTCTTAACAATTGTGAAAGCATACAAGTCGATTGATGTAGCATTACCCGCAGATGGTGCAGAACCACCTTGCCATTTTGGTGTAACAGAAGTACCATCGATTGTAAATGCAGATTGATAGAAAGTGTTTGATGATAACTGAGTTGCCAAATAAGCAACAGTTATACTTTCACCAGTTGTCATTATTGCATCTAATCTTATAGATGAATTTGCACGAACATTCATTGTCCAGTTGGCTGCATTGTTAGCAGTATAGACATTAATTGAGTTCTCAAGCACATTAATGTTTTGTGTGCCAGTCAATGCAGTTGCAGTAATGTTTGCATTTTCGATTACTGAACCAATATCGATACCTGTATTAAAGGTAAATGCCTTAGAAGTATTTGACCAAGTGATTGTTTTGTTAGTAGTACCTTTAACTGTGATACCAGCACCATCTGCAAGAGCATCAGTAGGAGCAGCAGAGTTGGCAATCTCAATGTTCTTATCGGATACAACAAGGTTGGTTGTATTAACAGTAGTTGTTGCACCAGAAACAGTTAAGTTACCGTTAATAGTTGCATCACCCATAGTTAAGAATGTTGATTGCACATTCATTGGCAAGGCAACATTCCAAGATGCACCGCCTATGGTGATATAGGTTGTCTCACCAATGTTAAATTTTAACTGTGATTCACCTTGTATGGTGTCTGTTTTAATTTTTCCGGCCATATAATTTTCTCTTTAAAATACTGTAAAGGTTGAGTTGTTCGAAACCATTAGTGTGACATTATTTGCTATGGTGATTGGTCCAGCCGCACTTGCATTGTAACCATCACTAATAGTAGTATTCGTTGTTAGTGTTTGTGGATTAATTCTTATCAATCCATATGTATCTGCTGCCAGATAAGGTGTTGTTACTACAGAACCACCAAGGTAAATAACTTCAACATTGTCTGTGCCAGTTGGCGGTGCAGTTGAAAAGACTATTTGACCATTGATTACTGCATATGAATCAGTCTTCTGTTTAACACCAGTAATAAAGACTAATACGGAAGCTTCATTGCCATATTCATATGACAAATTGAAAGTCGTGGTTGTATTATCGCCAGAATAAAACTGACTTCTAATTGCACCACTTACTGGGGAGTTGCCAATATATGCCAAAATATTTTCCTATGTTATTCTTTATTTATGACGGTTTTGGATACTTAGTCTTAACTGCTTCACACTTTGTTAGATATGCAGTCAACTTAGTTTCGTCACCTTTAGATTGATGGTATAGTGCATCCGCCAAATCTGCGAATGGTGGATATTCAGCAGCACGATTGCGTTGGTATAATTTAGAAGCATAATCTGCTTGAAGGCGAGTTATTTCAGTTGCAATTTCAGCATCTGTTGGCTGAGTTTGTTCTGTGTCATGCCACTCAATTTCATTACCTCTTAAAATGAATTGAGCACCAGGTCTTAAAGACATTAAAGCTAAATCTATCATGCTGCAATCTCCATAATAGTAATTGATGAATATGGTGTTGCTTGCCATGTATTATCGACCGAATTAGTTCCATTAATATAAGCAGGATATGAAGATCCGCCAGAATTATTTACTCTAACTTTATATGTTATTGCTGCTCCAGTTGAGGGTGAATCTAAATGACACATAGCAACAGACGCTAGTTGATCCGCAGACTGAGAACGAAAAGCTGAAGTTGCTGAATAAGCATTTGGTGATGCTGTTCCAACACCAACTTGAGTGCCGTTTCTATCAAATACCAAATATGTATTATAAGCTGTTCCAAGTGAAGCAATAGTTACAGAAGCCATTAATAAAAATTTACTGGAAGAACTTGTTGGTGTGATAGTAACAGATAAACCAGTGATATCATGATATGTTGTATATGGATTTGAACCACTATTAAATACTTGTCTAACTTGTGTATTTGCTTGAGCTACTTGCAACACAGAGCCCGCAGGTAATCTAGCTCCTGGTAATGTACCAGAAGTAATCAAAGTAGCATTAGCAGAACCAATTTGTGCAGCTTGAATCAAACCAGTCAATTGTGTATTAGCAACACTCAATGCATTGTTTGATGCGCCAGTGATAACACCATTGCTATCAAATGTCAACGAAATGGTGTTAGCAGAACCACCAACGGTAACTGATGTTATATTATTCGATACTTGGAATAATGCCGGAGATACACGGGTAAGCGCCATTTGATATTCTCTCTGTTAATCTTTTATTTATTGTATCGCATCCAACTGCTCTTGAGTTGGTTGTGTTAATGTTGGGTGAGTCCAAGACTTGATGTAGTCACCATTGCCATCTGAATCGTTTTGCAAAAGAATAGTTCCAAAAACAAAATCTATGTCTTGCAATTCAGGATAAAGTGCTTTAATTTTTTCGTAGAGTGTCATCATGCGCTCCTTACCAATGAACCTTGGAAATATGACTGTGTGCCAGAATTTACACCAAAAGTTAAAGTTCCCGAGCCACCCAACAAACCATAAAGTTCTACATAATCTGTAGTTCCATTAAAATAAATTAAAGAACTTACTACAGAATAAAATAAGCCACCAGCAGAAGAACTGCCAGAAAGATTTCCATCTTTAAACCTAGCCCCATTTTTATAAATTACTGCAACCGTATTACCAACTATGCCACCAGTGGCGGAGAAGGCTATGTTCCCGCTTACTTGATAATAACCAGCAACCAATGGTGTAAACCTATAATTTGTTGCGTTGTCGTATGCTGATGCAGTGTCAAATTCTTCAGTGTTTGCTTGCAACTTTGTAAAGGTATTATTTGAAACACTTTGTGCAGTAGACAAATAAGCACTAAACGCTGGCGCCAATGTAGATGCTAATTGAAATCCAATGTTTGCACCACTGGAGTTAAGATTAGCCATAATGACGCCATTGGCCGTTTGTATTTGATTGACTTTAAGGACGCTCATAGTTTACTCTGGTTTTGGATATTTAGTCTTAACGGCCTGACAGGCTGCAATGTAAGCATCAATCTGTGCTTGATTACCTTTCACAACACCGTCCAAATAATCGGAATACGGAGGGTATTCTGCTTGTCGTTTGGCAATATATGCGTGGTTGTCAATGTAGGCTTGCACAGCAGCCTCGTCATAGGCGACAGGGTTGCCAGCAGCATCAAAAGCGTCATCGCCACGGATGAGCGTAACTTGTGGGTACAGCGCCCATATTGCTTCTTTTTTCATGCTGCTATCTCCATCAGCGTTATGTATGATGTGCTTCCAGAAGAACATATCCTTGCTTTTGCAGAATTCCCGTTGGAAGAAAATTGAGTTTTATATGTTGTAGCCGATGTTGTTGCTGGAGAATCTAATATGTTTAATGTAAAAGTGCCAACATAATTAGTTGCGCTAGACCCTGTATAACCAATATCTAAACTAGTATCAATAGTTGTTGCACCCCTTAAAGTCCTAATGCGGCAAGAAGTATCATTAGTGCCTTTTCCAACGCCAGCCATTGTTACCATTACAAGAATTTTGCTACTTGAAGATGATGGCGTAATTGTTGCCGTTAAACCAGTATCAGAGTAAGTTGAAGAAGATGTTTCTGTTTCTGTTGAGTATGTTCCTTGCACCACTTGCAACACTTCACCAGTTTGCCTAGATGAAAAACCACCAGAAGAAGCTAATCCTGTGATTGATGAACTATTAAGAACTAAAGGCATTATTCTGTTACTCCATCAAGTTGGATTTGTGTTGGTCTAGTTAAAGTAGGGTGTTCCCACTTGGCAATATAATCGCCTTTACCATCTGAATCGTTTTGAATTGCAATATAAGCACCAGGATTCATTGATTGAAAATCGTTGATTGTCAACTGTGGGTAAATAGAAATAATTTTATCGTATAATGTCATTATGCAGCCCTTGCTAATACACCATTAAATGATGTAGTAAAATCGTAACCTTCAAAGGTAACAGTACTTCCTGTATTGTTTGTAAAATACACTTCGGCGTAATCAGTTGTTCCATTCATATACATTAAAGTAGAAACTTGGTGCATTGAAACAGAAGAAAGAATCTGAGTACCTCTAGCAAATGCGTTGCCGTTTTTGTAAATTGTTACAAATGAACTAGCAGAAGATCCAACATAACCGGCAGCATTAAGTATATAATATCCAGCTACATTTGGAAGAAAACGAGAATTTGTTGAATCATAACAATTGTTAGTATCATATGTTTCAGAATTAAACAATATTTTGGTTGTTGATCCATTTGTTATTGTTTGGTTCGTTGAAATATTAACCCAAAATGCTGGCATATTGCCACTAACCATCGCAGTACCAGTTTTTGCTGGGAATGTAACTGTTAAATCTGAAGCACCATCAGCACTTACTAAGTTTAACGAACCGCCAGCAGGATTTTTTAATTTTAAATTTGCCATTATAGAATCACCCAAGTAGAACCAGCATTCAATGTTACTGAATATGGAGCATCAATAGTGAGTGGTCCCGCAGTAAACGCATTTTGATTTGCTGATACAGTTAGATTCGATGTAACATTCTGTGCGTTATAATACATTATGCGAGGCACTTGTGTATCAACAAACTGACCACCAGCACCTGATGCTAACTTAGCAGAAGTAACATTGGCATCTGCAATTTTTGCTGTGGTAATAGAACCGTCAGCAATCTCCGCTGCGACTACTGCACCGTCTTGTATAATACCACTTGTAATTTTTTGAATAGGCATTTAGTCTTTACTCTTTGTATTATTTAGTTTGGTTCGTCAGCAGGTTCTGGAGTATTACCCTCAGCAAGCCACTTTAGATAGGCTTGATAATCGGTGTTGGCAGGGTCAAGTGGGATTGAAGTATTGTCTTTGATCCGAAGCACAGAGACAACTTTATTTGCGAATTGTGAAAACTGTAATTTATACATTTTAAAGTTCCGAAGAAAAAGCAAGGGTAACGGTTGTTGACGCAGCATTCACCAACATAGCACCATAGCCATTGGTTAGTCCAGAAGCAACTACAGCGTCTAAGTTGATAGACATATAATTTCCATTTACAGCACCGCCAAACCGATTAATAAAAGAAGTTACTGTGTATGCGCTACTGCCCACGAAGACACGAAAATTACTTAATGTTGAAGGTGTAACACTTGGAGCCGAACGCATTGGCACAATAAATTGATTAAAGAAAAATGCTTCAGTTGTGCCTGCACACATTCCAGCACTGAAAGAACTGTAGTCTCCACCAGAAGTCATTTGCTGATAATACCTCTGACACAAATCCAACTCCGTACCATATGAGCGGTAATCAAAGCTAGTTGCTGTTGAGCCTTTTTCAAGCTGAACGCCTGTGATGTAGAAGGTGGCTCCGTTTGTAGCAATCCATTGAGCAGAACCGCTTGTATTCATTTCTAAAGAAGAATTCCACACATTTGCAGTTGCGTTAAAAGATGAGCCTGCCCCTAAAGTAAACCAAAGGCCAATACCAATATTATTATCGGTAGCCCATGTTCCGGAAGTATCACCAGCAATAGTTACAGTCTTTTGCTCCCATGTATTTGCCGCTAAAATTGTGTAAGTTGCGACCAAACTTCTACTATCGCCATTATTACCAACAAATAATGCGTAAGTTCCCGTTACGCTAGAACGAACCCAAAAAGACAGGGTTATAGTTTGGGCGTTAACAGTTCCCCATCCCAAATCAGCCGCATTAAAACCTTCTACAGCTTGTCCCCATATGTAGTAATCAGTAGATGCAATAGATGAATCAGCGGTTGTTACAGTCAATAAAACGCTATTTGTAAACCCTGCTGGCACAGTTGTGCTTCTTTGCTGTGTGTAAACCCCGCCACCACTTGCTTGACCTTTCCAGCGGTCAACTCCAAAAGTGTTTGACGCAGAATTTACAGTCACACTAGCCCCAGCATTACGCTGGTCAATCACCATCGCACCATTGATGATGCGGTTCCTCATACCAAAACCAAGACCAGCCGCACTCATATAGTTCTCAACAGAACCTGTCTGGAAAACTGTGTTACTCAGAGTGTTACTGGAGATTTGCGAACCAATAATATTACCACTAATCTGTGTATTAGCAACAGAAGTAATCTGTGAACTGATAATGTTACCAGTAATCTTTGTGTTTGCAACTGAAACAATTTTTGCATTAGTAACAGAACCATCTGCTAATTCTGTTGCGGTAACTGAACTTGCCTGTAATGCAGTAACAGTTGAAGTTGTTCTAAATCCGATATGTTTTACTACAACATTTGCACCATTATCTGGTACACCAGTAAAAGTAATTGTACTTCCCGATAGTGTGTAGTTTGTTGGTGCAGTTTGAATAACACCATCAACTGAAACAATAACAGCGTTTGCAGATGCAGGTGTTTCGGTAAGTGCTACTGTTGAACCAGTACCGTTTGCAGTAAAAGTATCAACAGTAAATTGTTTAATATTGTTTGCGAGTTTTGCAAATGTGATTGAACCATCTGGAACATATGCATAGTTCGATGTAGCAGAACCACGGTAAATAACATAGATGTTATTAGTACCTGTTGGTGGTGCTTCTGTGAAGTTTAAAGTATAACCTGATACACTATAAGCAACAGTTGGTTCTTGCTTAACATTCTCAACATAAACATCAATGTCTGTTGGACTTACAACTTGTCTTGTAAGAGTAAATGCCGTAGTTGAAGCATTACCACTAAATCGCTCAGCATCTAACTGAGGGACACTAGCTCTTGTTGGGTCGTAACCAGGTGCGACTGCGCCAATGTATGCCATTTATGTACCTTATGCTATTTCTAGTAATGATGCAACAATATCTAATGAACCGTTGGCGCTTGTAGTTATTTTTAAACTATCTGCAGCCTGAAGAACAACTTTTTGGTCACCACCGATAGGAACTAGAGTAGACCCTGTGAGTATTGGTGCATTAGAAATAATTGAATAATCTACGGCAGAACGAGTTAGATATACATTTGCTGTAACTGTTCCCGCAGATTTATTTGAAAGTGTCAACCCGATGAGAGTTGTTTGTGTCGCAGATGGGCAGGTATAAACTGTGTTTCCACTAGTTACAATATTTGCCGCCACATTTGATTTAAATGTATTTGCCATTTATTAGTCCTTTAGATATCCTATTTATGTATTTATGTATTTATCCTAGTGCAACAGCAAAAGCAAGACCATCAGAAGCTGCGTTATTGGCTGCAAGGAATGCCGCATTGGCCGTAGTAATTGCAGCTGTCACCGTACTTTGTATAATTAAATTGCCCACCATAACAGAATGGTTTTGACATTGATAAACATAATTGTTACCAGTTAATGAAGCTGGAACTTTCCAAATAAGTGTTCCCGATACTTGTCCTTGAGCATTACCTTCAGTAGTGACAACACCGGTTGTAGAAACATGAGTAAGACCGACATTGTAAAGTGCGCCACCATTTGACTGTCTTATTAAAAATGGATGCCCCGAAGCATTAATGTTAAATGAAACAGTTTGACCTGGATGTAAGTATATATCAGGATTGTTACCAGAGTATTGGTCAAAAAGATAGGAACTTGCGCCAGAATTAACTACAGAGAATGTTGTAACACCAGATTTTACATTTGCATTTGGAGAAAATGCCCAATCATTTACAAGAGTATTTGAACTTACAGTTAACAGTCCACTAGAACTTCTAATTGTAGATGTTGTAAGTGTGTTTGTTACATTAGCATTATTTAGTGTGGTATTTCCAGTAACAGACAATGTTCCAGAAATATTACCTGTAATTATAGTTGTTATATTAGCGGTAGTAATTGTTGCAGTTGTAATCTGTGCAACATTCGCAGTAAGTGTATTCGTTACATTTGCATTGCTTAATGTGGTGTTACCCGTAACAAATAAAGTATTGCCGACATTGATAGAACCATTTGCAT
>Ga0209400_1003858_pt1 | contig 10791 bp, 12 predicted proteins | sample M_130807_EF_Meta_FD_187313 | JGI IMG/M metagenome (GOLD analysis project Ga0209400, IMG submission 187313) | Freshwater microbial communities from Lake Montjoie, Canada to study carbon cycling - M_130807_EF_MetaG (SPAdes) (version 2) | ecosystem: Environmental > Aquatic > Freshwater > Lake... | reverse complement strand
ACCTGGATTGAGATTAACCCCTAATGGATTGATCACAGGATATATCATTCCAATACCAGCAGTGGGGCCAAGTAGTGATCCAGGATGGGACGACACTGACTGGGATGGCACATATACTACCTCTAATAGCTCAGGCAGACTGGCCTGGGACTTTCCACAAGGTGCTGAAAGTAAAACTTTCCAATGGACTGTAGAAGTCAGTGACGGCACTACTAATTCTGATACTTCAACATACAATATGTTGGTCATACCTAAAACGGCCTATGATGCAGACACTACATTGATTGATGCGGATGCTACAGCATTCAGTGGTAATACACTCACCGTAGATGCTGGATCACGACACACACCAATCATAACCAGCATACCCAGTGACATCATACCTGAACGTCAAGGAAGTTGGTTTACCTTTAAGATAGAAGCAGTTGATCTTGATGATGATATCCTATACTATGATATCCCAGCATTGAGTGTTGGCAGCTTTGATCAACAAGACCCCAGTGGTTATCCTTACCTTGATGCTATAGTTACCAATGGTAATATCTCCATTGGCACAGTATTCAGTGGATCATCAACTCCGTATCTGACCAATGGAACTAATATAGAGGTACTAAGCCCTTATACAGATGTTACCACTACTGAAACTTATTATACTTGGTATAATGCCACTGTTAATCCACATACTACTTTAAGGCTCACAGGCAATACCATAGTCACTGGCATAGTTGGCACTTACATCACCCAATCTATTGCGGGTGCTAATGCTACTATTGTCAATGTAGGTGTAACCACCGGCACTATTACCTTAGCAGGTAATATCAGCTATGCCAACATTGGAGATGTGATTAGACAAACTACTTCAGTTGGTGAGGCCACAGTCATTGGATTCAACAACAGCTTCAATGCAAATACTGTTAACCCTAATACACTTGCAGTTAGATTTACATCAGGAGCATTTGATACCGTAGGCAATATCACAGTCAATGGCACTGGCGTAGCAGCTCGTCCAACTAGTGTAGTATGTAACACAGACATCGGTGCTATATATAATACCACTAGTCTATTTTATTTAAATTCAACAGACTCTACTGCCAAAGCTAATGTCAGTGGAGTATTGACTTATTCATATCCTACAAAGATACTCAGCGTGGGAGTCAATGTCGACACCAGTCCAAACACACAAGGTAATATTGGCTTTGATGAACAACGCTTTGATCAAGGGTCATTGTCCATGCCAGGCACCCTGGCTATCGATCATAATTCGGGTTGGATCACTGGGTTCTTACCCTCACAGGTAGCAAACTCAACTACCTATAATTTTTTAGTAAAAGTATCTAAACGTGATTATCCAGAATATGTCACTGATAGACTTTTTAGTATAACCATACTCGGTAGCCTAAATAACAATGTCAACTGGTTGACTCCTGCTTATCTTGGCACCATTGAAAATGGCGCGACCTGTGACCTATCTGTTATCGCATTTAGTTCACAAGGCAAAAACATCTACTATATCTATACCCCCAGTGCATACATCAATCTACCACAGGGCCTAAGACTACAACCAGATGGATTGATCAGTGGTCGTGTGAGTTTTGAATTGTTTAGCTTAGACGCTGGACTGACTACATTTGACAGTGACTACACTGGCGATCCACAGACTACATTTGATCACACATTTACATTCAGTGTTGATGCTATTACCTATGATCAAACAGCATCAGCTACCAGAGTGTTTAGTATCCTAGTGCGTGGACGTAATATCAAACCCTATGAAAACTTATATCTAACCGCTCAACTAAAACCCTATCAGAGGATCGAGTTCCGCAGCATAGTCCAAGACCAAGCAGTGTTTCCACCGAGCATGATCTATCGTAGCACTGATCCATGGTTTGGTATCACTGACACCATTGATACACTGTTCTTACCGGGACTAAGTCCATCTACTATGTCAGCTTATGTGACAGCACTACAGACCAACCACTTCCGTAAGCGTTTATTATTTGGTAACGTGAAGACCGCGGTCGCTCGCACCGATGGTGTTTATGATGTTATTGAAAATGCTTCAGGAAATGTCATTGGCACTTATAATGTCTACACATCTACATTTGTGCCTACTGATTATACACAAGGATACACCGTATTAACTGGCTCTATACCAAGCGGAACTACTGTAGGTGATCAGCATGTTAAATATGAAGTAGTCTACTTAGATGTCATTGACGAGAACTCTAACGAACAAGGTAATGGTCCAGCGGATTCTATAGATCTTAATGGTGTGATCACTAATCCTTATCTTGACTCAGGTAATGCCTATGTCATAGCGACTCCTAATGCATTCTCTAATATGAAAGACGCTGTGATCAATGCTGTCACTTATGCTAATAAAGGCGCATTGCCAGACTGGATGACCAGCACACAACCCAATGGCAAAGTATTAGGATTTACACGAGCAGTGGTGTTAGCCTACACTAACCCCAACGAAAGTGAAACCATCGCATGGCGACTAAACCAACGTGGGTATAATCTAAATGAATTAAACTTCACTGTTGATAGATATCTATTAGACAACGGGTATTCAGCTAACTATGACGTCACTGCTAATGCATTTATAACCAGCACAGAAACTACATTTGATCGTTATCCAGCACTGTTGAGTATATTTAAAAACATTGGCACAGTTGATTATGCTGTCAACACAGCCTTTGAAGAAATCAATGAGCGTGCTGTGTCTACTATCATCAGCAATGGTGGATTAGATGGCATCACCAGCTTCCAAAATGGTGATACCTTGGTGTTCTTTGAACAAGAATATAATTCAGGGCAGGACATAGGTGACAGCTACAATCAAGGTTGGACTAACAGCACATCACCCTGGGATGATCCAGACACCTACAACGGAGAATGGGATGAGAACAGCAGCCAACCCTGGGACGCGGCAGCTTATGTTCCGGGATATAAAGAATGGATCGGATCTAAGTTTGTCAGCAACACTGGAGTAGTCACTTATAGTGTAGCTAATCAACGCTTGAGCATCTGGAAAGTGGTTATCGATGATCAAGGATTCTTAAGATTGAATCTAGCCAATGTAAATGCCACAGCTAGTAGAATCTCTGCTAACAGCACAGGATATGGAACGAAGATCACTGTTGCCAATGCTGATGGTATATTTGTGGGCATGAAACTTATTGCCACAGGATTTAACACCACTTCAGCTGTTACCGATGTCAACGGCACGACTATAACGGTATATCCAGCCAACGTCAGCACACCGCCCACTGGCACTATGACATTTATACCTACACTAAACTACAATCAAACACTATATGTCAGAAATGGGCTAACACATGGCGGCATTAATATCTACTACGACCCAGTGCTCAAAGCTGATAAATTGATACCAAATTTCAGTAAAATACCACAACAGATCAAGACGATATCTACAATATTTGATGGTAACGGAACCAGATTCTTTGACTATAGAGATGCTTATACTACTCCTGGCGAAGGAGACACTGGATTAGTATTCCCGCACTTAAATGTTTTTGACTAGTCCTGTTTGCTATAAATACACTTGTAGTCTGATAAATAAACACATAACGAGAGATTTTAAATGAGTAATATTAATCCACAAAACATTGACGGTACGTTTCCCATAGCAGGCCAGGATAATAACAGCCAAGGCTTCCGTGATAACTTTACCAATACGATCAACAATTTTACCTTTGCTGCGGCCGAGCTAGCAGATCTACAGACTTATGCTGTAGTAACAGGACCGTTGACATCAGTTGGTCAAACTGGAACTCCTACCAACAACATGAACTACACTTACTTGACCAAACCTCAGTTGCTTGGTGCGGTACAAACTAGTAAAAATGTTGGTAATATAGCTAATGCCGGTACTATCCAAGTTGATTGGAGCCAAGGTCACTATCAGACAGTGGGGGCCACAGGCAGTGTGAGTTTATCATTTACCAGCACTTGGCCGACTACTAGTTTATATACTAAATTAAGACTACAGATCAAAGCCTGGGGTACTACCACTGTCGCTTTAGATCCAAAAGTTTCAGTTAATGTTGACAGCATACAAGGCGTTAGTGCGAATGTGCTTACACTCAGCGATGGGCTTTACCAATTTGAATTCGCTACATCAGACGCTGGAGCTACGATTTCTATCGTGGATCTATGGCGCAACTATGATACTGCTACACGATTTGACTCATTGAGCGTAACAGGTAATATCCTGGCAACTGGATTGACAGTATTTGGTAACGTGACTAGCACTGCTACACACGTAGAAACAGGATATCAGCAATCTAAACCAACTGCCAACGTTGCAGTCACAGTTAACGCAAACGTAAATCGTGTATTATTACACCCAACTGGTACCATTGTCAGCTTTGGTGCAAATGTAACATTACCTAACGTCCAAGTAGATGGAACTATCATTAATATTTCATCAAATGTAACTATTGCCGCTTTAGATGTTAGACCAAATTGGAATGGTGTAGTTGCAGTTTCTCCGTCTGGCAATGCAACAGTCACAGCAGGCTCTAACACACGATACATATATATTGCCGCAGATTATAAATGGTATAAAATAGCTTAGTTTTAACCAAAAATCATTGACTCCTTGTGCTAGATTAGTGTATAATCAAGTATAAGGAGTTTTCTTTTATGCATCCATTAACATCAGATCTAACTAAACTCACAGATGATCAGCTGTATACCAAACGTGCAGAGCTACAGAATCGCCTAGGTTTTGCCTATAGTATGGGACATGCTGATATGGTGCACCAGTTGAATTTAGTCATCGGTGACTATATGATAGAGATAGAAACTCGCAACAAGAAAATGCTGGAAGATGCACAAAAATCAGGCCGTTTAGGACCTGATTCTGACGCAAAAGACATCACGAGATAATGAAATACGACCAATACGGACAGACATATACTACTAGCAATGAATTGTGTGATCTCTTGTATAAAAATCCCAAACTTGATATTAGCCTGTTCCAAGTTGAAGACAGTATAGAATATAATCGCAGTGTAGCAGAACTACACGCTGAATTGGATCTATTAGACAGCTATCATAATATAAGCCAAACAGTAGAAGAATTTGATAGAGTGTTACAAACAAATTGGCGCATGCCCCAAGAATATCGAGAATTAGACATCGCTGAATATGTTTTGAGTTTGTGTCAACAAGAGCATGAATTACAACGGGTAGGTGAAGAATTAATCTTGTATCAAGAACGCAACTTATTTGATTTATTACGTTATTTGAAGTATTTGGTAGATACCTTACGTAAAAATAATGTAGTGTGGGGTGTAGGTCGAGGATCAAGTGTGGCTAGTTATGTGCTGTTTCTATTAGGAGTGCATAAGATCGACAGCTTGTATTATAATTTAGACATCAACGAATTCCTGAAATAAATACGCATATATTAGGAGAAATATAAAATGGCATCAAATCACAGAACAGCACGAGGAATACCAATCGACATGGATCGATTAAGATTAGCCAACGAAAGCACGATCGCAGTTGGTAATATGAAAGTCAACGCCCGAGGTGATCAACTTGGTCAAGGTGGCAGAGTGGTTAAAACTCGCGCACAGATCATGGCGGAAAAGAATAAACTACACAATTCACCGATAGCTGATGATTTTGATGATGCGGTTATGGAATCATCTGATGAGGTAGTCGCGCCTACAGTCGAAGCAACACAAGAAATCCAACCTGTTGTCCTACAACCAACAGTAGAACACAGTGACGCTGTATCAGAATCTAGCGAGACTCCTGTTTATGTTAAGCCACGCGGTAGCTTTGCTGATAGCGTAGCCAAAGAAACTGAAGTCACACAAGAATTACTAGATCCCAGTGTCATTGGTCTAGGTAATAAATCACAACCAAACGGACCACAAAGACTCTAAGGAAAAATATGTCGGCATTTGACGCTAAAAAGATCAAAAGTTTTCGAGCACTACAGAACTATGTCGTAGTTACTGATATGAATTTCAAAGAAAAAATCAGCTATGGCGGTATCATCATTCCTAATAGTGATGGTAAACTTGAAGGAGTCCATGCCCGCTGGGGTAAGGTCTACGCAGTTGGACCACGCCAACAAGATGTCCAAGTTGGACAATATGTCCTAGTCAAACATGGACGCTGGACCCGTGGTACATTGATCGAAGATCAAGAAGGCGAAAAAACAATCCGTCGAATCGATGATGCTGACATACTCATAGTCAGCGATGAGCCTGTGCAAGATGAATTAATCGGACAAGGCCTATAATTGGACGACGAAGTAAAATACGTTCCCCATGAAGTAGTAAGCACAATCAGAAAACTAGCTAGGCTAGCCAGTGATCCTCATTCTGACGGGTTCACCCAATGTACCTACAAACACGATCTTTATGTGTTAAAATGTTTTATAGAAGACGAATATAAACTTTGCCCAGATTTCCCACAGCAGGAAGCTGAATGGGAACAAATTCGATTATTGGAGTTACTCAAAAGAAAATGATAACCTTAGCCTTGACAGTGATGTTAATTTTTGCTATAATAGTGTTAAGAAAAGATTATAAAAGTAGAGCTTGCCGCGGATCATGCGAGCAAGGACGTAAACCGTGTGATTGTTGTAAGGAAGATCAATGAAAGAATTATGGACAGAGAAATATAGGCCAAAAGACATCGACGGATATGTATTCCGCGATGAAGCACAACGTGAGCAGGTTAAACAATGGATCAAAGAAGGCACTATTCCACACTTGTTATTCTCAGGTGCGGCAGGTATTGGTAAAACTACTTTGGCTAAGATCTTAATCAATGCCTTGAACATTGATGAATATGATGTATTAGAAATCAATGCATCAAGAACAAACTCAGTTGATGATATCAGAGACAGCGTGGTAAACTTTGTCAGCACCATGCCATTTGGTGATTTCAAAATTGTCTTACTAGATGAAGCTGATTATTTAAGTCCAAACGCACAGGCAGCATTACGTGGGGTCATGGAAGAATATAGCCAAACAGCACGTTTCATCATGACATGTAACTATCCACACAAGATCATTCCAGCACTGCATAGTCGTTGTCAAGGTTTCCATATTGAGAAAGTTGATCATACAGAATTTACAGCACGTGCGGCAACGGTGTTAGTAACAGAAGGTGTTGAATTTGATATTGATACGTTAGATAGTTATGTCAAAGCAACTTATCCAGACCTGCGTAAATGTTTAAATTTACTACAGATGAATACCGTAGATCTTAAACTCAAACGCCCGAGCGAAACAGGTACAGGTACAGCAGACTATAAACTTGCCATGGTAGACTTGTTCAAAGCAGGTAAGATACGTGAGGCACGCACACTATTAGCGGCACAGGTTCGCCCAGAAGAGATGGATGAAATATTCCGTTGGATGTATGACAATCTTGACATGTGGAGTAAAACACCAGAAGGCCAAGATGAAGCCATCCTAGTTATACGCAAAGGTCTGGTTAATCATGTATCGTGTGCAGATGCAGAAATTAATCTTTCAGCAACACTAGTGGAGTTAAGTCAAATTGGCTAAGTTAGATATTTACTTGTTAGCTACCTATGTGGCACGTCCTAAAAATCCTCGTCAAACTAGTCGTGCCGGCTATATCACAGACCCCAACAATATCCAATATGACGAGAACCTAGAGATCGTCCGTGGATGGCGTGATAGATATCTCAAATACAGCGTGGTGTTAGATCTCACCAACGAGAAAGTTGTTAAGAATAGTTTTCAAACTGGTAAAACATTTGAAGAATTATTCGCACACTATCACGAAGGATTTGGCGAATATATTGAACAAACAGTGAATGAGTTAAATGCAATTTCCGGTTATTGAAATAGTAGATCGATACTGTATCGCTGTAGTTAAACATGAAAAGACCAACGGTGCAAATAGAGAAGAACTTGATTTTTATTTAGAACAGATGAAGTCTGCTAGTATCAATCCTTTAAATAAAAAAATCATTGAACTTATTGAACATCATAGTTATGTATGGTCGTTAGAAGATGATTTTAAAAAAGGGCGTATTGATTCTTTATCTTTAGAAGAAATTGGTCGTCGTGCTATACATATCCGCGATGTTGGTTACAAACGTCAAGAACTTAAAAATGCTCTAGCCGAATCAGTGGGCGATTCTGTAAGAGAAATTAAGCAATGAAGAGTTATAAATTAAGTGAATGTGGCGATCGTGGTTGGTTCATTGGTGATTTTGCTAAAGCCGCTTTTCCTAGCAAAGACTTTGAAATCTGTTACCAAAAAAATCCTCGCACACAAACTCCTAGCCACATACACAAACTAGCACACGAAATAACCTTAGTCATCAGTGGCCGTCAGATATGTAACGGTGAGATATTTGCCGCAGGGGATATCTGCATTTTAGAGCCTGGTGATATTAGTCAAATTGAGTATCTTGAAGAAACAGAAGTAGTAACAATAAAAGTACCTAGTGACCCTTCAGATAAGCACTACCTGTAGTTAAATTTCCCCATAGATATCTAGGATCTCCCTCACAGCTGGATGACGAGCTATGTCTTTACGTTCAAATTCAACACCGGCCACGTACTTACTCTGTTGGTATCGCTCAACAAGACCTTTGAAGTCTAGTAGACCATTGTCACTATCACTACGGTCAGCCTGACGTGTATCACCTGTTACTACTATTTTAGAACCTTCACCGAGTCGCGTTAGGAGCATCTTTATCTGTCCAGGGGTGGCGTTTTGCATTTCATCTGCAACGACCCAACTACCCTTAAATGTGCGACCTCTCATGAATGCTAGTGGAGAAATCTCAATAGTCTGTTCTTCTAGCATACGGGCTACTTCTCTAGGACTATAATACTCTTGTATAACATCAAAGAGTGGTTTGGTCCATGGTTCCATCTTAGCGTTGATATTGCCTGGTAGGAAGCCGTGCCGTTCATCGTCCACTCCTACCGCTGGACGTGTTAGAATTAGTTTACTTACTTGCCCTTCTTTATAGGCTTTGATACCAGCCAGCATGGCCAACATGGTCTTGCCAGTGCCTGCAGGGCCTGTGGCAAAGACGATATGTTTGGTCTGATTTGTTAATAATTCAATATAGTATTCTTGATTAAGGCTTTTTGGTATTAGATGGACTGTCTTTCTCTGTTGAACGTATTGGTTAAAACTAAGTGTATTGTTTACTTCTACTGCTGCTAGGTGTCTACTGCTAGTTCTACGTTTTGACAAGTGAATTACTCCTTTGAAGTGTTTGTAGATTAAAAGCATCTACAAAGATATTTAAGGAGGAGAATTTTATTTTTTAGTGACTAGTTTAATTTTAAAATCACAGACTAAATATTAAGCTGACCTGGACCATTCTGCATAGATCCTATCGTTGTCCCAACAGCAGGTTAATAATCTAAATCCAAATAGTTCTGATAATTTTACATGTTCATCGATCGACCATGGATAAAAATCTATATCCTTACAAGATTCATTACCATGATCAGCTAGGCCAGGATTACAACGCCAATAGATGCGTGCTTGAGGTTTAAGACAATTAATCACACAGGTGATCTGATTCATAATAGTTAATTTATCACCAAAGTTAATACTGCCCAAGCAAAACGCCACGTCAAATTTATGTGGGGGAGAATATTCTTCAATAAGCAGTTTAATGTCAGCATGATCGTTAGCAGGATCTAAGCCTGTCAGGTTGAGTATACGATTTTTGAACTCATTGAATCCGCATCCAACATCTAGGACTAACTCATTGGATTGTATTTTATCTACTAGAGCCCATCCTGAATACTGATATTGGTCTAATTTAGATTTCCAAATAGTTGAAAAATAATTATTAAGGTCTTTTTGTTCCATAAGTATATAATATACGCAGATAACTTATTTATTATGAAAAACATTTGTATTTTATTTAATGGTGGTAGTTACGGTACTTTTGTAGAATGGTGCTTAAATTATTTTACCGGGACGGCAGAAAAAATATCATTTAATAGGAACGGAAATTCACATAATTTTTCTGGGGTCCATTTATCAACCTTTTCTGGTTGCAAAAAATATATTAGTTCAGATAACAATTTTCCTATAGTTAGATTCCACCCAAAAACAAACAAAGATGAAAATATATTAGATAATCTAAGATTCATTGATGACCATTTTAATAAAATTATATATATAATACCAAGTAAAAATAGCACAGCATGGAATTTAAATAACAAATTTGAGAAAATCTGGGACGAGGGTTGGTTAAAGCACAATGAAATACAATTTGTTGATTGTCTTGCTGGATGGGATAAAGAAAATTTAGAACACATGAAACTGTGGGAATTAAGAGAATTTTTATCGTTATATCTTTATCCACAACATCTGGCTGAAACAGAGTTAGAAAAAATGCAAGATATACAAAAAGAATTTACTAAATTTCAATTTATTACCATAGATTCATTGCGTGATAATTTTAAAGATACTATTATTTCTCTATTAGAATATTGCGAACTTACTGCAACTCGACTTGATGAGATTGAAAAAATTTTTCAGGAATGGATTAATTGCCAATATCATGATCATAAAGATAAAATAATCAATGATATTATAACATCAATTTTAAATAATGAAGATTACAATTGGATAGATCATAAGTTGACTTTGGTAGACGAAGCATTGATACAGTATTATCTCAGAGAACATAACATAGAAATTAAGTGTTACAATTTAAATCAATTTCCAACTAATACCAATGAATTAAGGACCTACCTTGATTACTCTACCTAA
>Ga0209400_1003855_pt1 | contig 10799 bp, 11 predicted proteins | sample M_130807_EF_Meta_FD_187313 | JGI IMG/M metagenome (GOLD analysis project Ga0209400, IMG submission 187313) | Freshwater microbial communities from Lake Montjoie, Canada to study carbon cycling - M_130807_EF_MetaG (SPAdes) (version 2) | ecosystem: Environmental > Aquatic > Freshwater > Lake... | reverse complement strand
ACAGGCCAAGCACATCGTCACCCCCACCACCTTGTTTGAAAAGTTTGGCTTCAACTACATCGGCCCCATCGATGGGCATGATTTGGACGCCTTGATCCCCACCCTGGAGAACCTGCGCAACCTGCCCGGGCCCCAGTTTTTGCATGTGGTCACGCGCAAAGGCCAAGGCTATGACCGGGCCGAGCGCGACCCCATCGCCTACCACGGCCCGGGCAAGTTCGATCCCAAGGTCGGCTTGACCGCACCCAGCGTGGCCCCCAAAACCACCTTCACCCAGGTGTTTGGCCAGTGGCTGTGCGACATGGCCGAGCACGACCCCAAGCTGGTGGCCATCACCCCAGCGATGCGCGAAGGCTCGGGCATGGTGGAGTTTCACCGCCGCTTTCCCCATCGCTACCACGATGTGGGCATTGCCGAGCAACACGCGCTGACCTTTGCCGCTGGCATGGCCTGCGAGGGCTTGCGCCCGGTGGTGGCGATTTACTCCACCTTTTTGCAGCGCGCCTACGACCAACTGATCCACGATGTGGCCTTGCAAAAGCTGCCCATGGTGCTGGCGCTGGACCGCGCGGGCTTGGTCGGTGCCGATGGTGCCACCCATGCCGGGGCCTATGACATTGCGTTTTTGCGCTGCATCCCCAATGTGAGCGTGGCTTGCCCGGCCGATGAGAACGAATGCCGCCAACTGCTCACCACTGCGCACCAACAAGACCACACGGTGGCCGTGCGCTACCCGCGTGGGGCGGGCGTGGGTGTGGCCGTAGACCCCGGCTTGAACCCCTTGCCGTTTGGCAAAGGTGAATTGCGCCGCCCTGGCAAGGGCGTGGCGATTTTGGCGTTTGGCACCTTGCTGTACCCCGCTTTGCAAGCCGGTGAGGCGCTCAACGCCAGCGTGGCCAATATGCGCTGGGCCAAGCCCTTGGACACCGAGTTGTTGCTCGAGTTGGCCCGAACCCACGAGGCCTTGGTCACGGTCGAGGAAGGCTGCACCATGGGCGGCGCGGGCTCGGCGGTGATGGAAGCGCTCAACCACGCGGGCGTGACCAAGCCGGTGCTGGCTTTGGGCCTGGGTGACTTTTTCACCGAGCAAGGCGACCCGGCCAAACTGCTGGCCCAGCAAGGCCTGGACGCATCGGGCATCGAAGCCAGCGTGCGCCAGCGCTTTGCCGCTTGGGTGGCACCCGCCACTGCGCCCCTCAAACTGGTGGGTTGAGCGGACCTGCGGTTGGTCATCCCGTGGGTGGCGCAGGTTTAACGGCTGTGACGTTTTTTTGAAAATCGACGGACATCGGGAAAACCCGTACGGTGTGTCCTGCATGTGACTGCCTACAATTCGTTCTTTCGCTTATCCCTTTGACACCCACTTTCTGGAGACAAACCCATGGATCGTCGTTCCGTCATTAAAAACGCAGGCATTGCCAGCATCTTGGCAGCTGGCGTCGCGCCCGCTGTGCGCGCCCAGGCCGCGTTGCGCTGGCGCCTGACCTCGAGCTTCCCCAAAGCTTTGGACACTTTGTTTGGCGTCAATGACGTTTTTGCGGCCAGGGTCAAAGAGATGACCGGTGGCAAATTTGAGATCACCACCCACGCCGCTGGCGAAATCGTGCCGGCCTTTGGCACGGTGGACGCCACCAAGGACGGCACGGTGGAGATGTCCAACACCGCGCCTTATTACTACTTTGGCAAGGATGAAACCTTTGCACTGGGTTGTGCGATTCCCTTTGGTTTGAACAGCCGCCAAATGACCGCCTGGATGTATGAAGGCAATGGCATGAAGCTGATGCGCGACTTTTATCGCAACTACAACATCGTCAACTTCCCCATGGGCAATACCGGCACCCAAATGGGTGGTTGGTTTCGCAAAGAAATCAAATCTCTCAAAGACTTCAAAGGTGTCAAATTCCGCGTCGGTGGTTTTGCTGGCAAGGTGGTCGAGCGCATTGGTGGCGTGCCCCAAAACATCCCTGGTGGCGAGATTTACCAAGCCCTGGAAAAAGGCACCATCGATGCCGCCGAGTGGGTGGGTCCATATGACGACCTGAAGCTGGGCTTTTACAAAGTGGCCAAAAACTACGCCTATCCGGGTTGGTGGGAGGGCGGTCCTCAGCTGGACCTGCACGTCAACTCCAAGGCCTTTGACAGTTTGTCGCCCGAGTACAAGGCCATCATCGCCAATGCGGCGGCCTATGCCCACACCGACATGCAAGCCCGCTACGACGCCCGCAACGCTGCGGCGCTCAAGCAGCTGGTGGCCGGTGGCGCCAAGCTCTTCCCCTTCTCCAAAGACCTGATGGACGCTGCGTTCAAAGAGTCGATGGCGTTGTACAGCGAAGTCTCGGCCAAGAACCCGAACTGGAAAAAGGTCTACGAGGACTACGCTTCTTTCCGCAAAGAGTCCAACAACTGGTTCCGCGTGGCCGATGCGCGTTTTGACAACTACATGCAGTCGCGCCTGGCCGATCTGTGATCTGACCCTGGCTGGCCCGCTGGGCCAGCCCAGTCTGTGTGGTACCCCCTTGCAGCCTGCGGACTGTCTGGGGGTTTTCTTTGGATAGTGATTCCCCATGAAACCTTTACTCTCCCTGGCCGAGTTGATTGACGCCATCAACAACCGGTTTGGCACCTTGGCCAGTTGGGCCGTGTTGTTGTCGTGCTTCATCAGTTGCGCCAATGCGGTGCTTCGTTTTGGTTTTAGCCTGAGCTCCAACGCGTGGTTGGAAATCCAGTGGTATTTGTTTGCGGGTGCCGTGATGCTGGGCGCTTCCATGGTGCTGCGCGTCAACGAACATGTGCGGGTCGATGTGATTTACGGCCAGTTGTCAGCCCGCATCAAAGTGATGGTGGATTTGTTTGGTTTGACCGTGTTTTTGCTGCCCGTGATGGGGCTGATGATTTACTTGTCTTTCCCTTTGTTTTTGCAAATGTTTAACTCGGGTGAGATGTCATCCAACGCCGGTGGCTTGATCCGCTGGCCGGCCATGTTGATGCTGCCCTTGGGTTTTTCCATGGTGTTTTTGCAAGGTTTGTCGGAAATCATCAAACGCGTGGGTTGGCTCAGCGGCCAATATGAAATGAGCTTGGTTTACGAGAGGCCCCTGCAATGACGGTCGAACAATTTGCGCCCCTGATGTTTCTGGGGCTGATTTTGGTGATGCTGATCGGCTTTCCGGTCGCGTTTTCTTTGGCCGCGCTGGGCTTGTTCTCAGGCTTGTACGCCATCGACATGGGTTGGTTCCCAGCCAACTTTTTGGGCAATTTGCCGCTCAATGTGTTTGGCATTTTGTCCAACGAGTTGCTGCTGGCCATTCCCTTCTTCACCTTGATGGGTTCGCTGCTGGAGAAGTGCGGCCTGGCCGAGGACATGCTCGACTCCATGGGCCAGTTGTTTGGGCCCATGCGCGGTGGTTTGGGTTATTCGGTCATCATCGTGGGCTTTATTTTGGGCGCCATCACGGGCACCGTGGCCGGGCAAGTGATTGCCATGGCCATGATCTCGCTGCCGGTGATGATCCGCTACGGCTACGACATGAAATACGCCACCGGCGTGTTGGCAGCGTCGGGCACCATCACCCAATTGGTGCCGCCGTCTTTGGTGTTGGTGGTGATGGCCGATCAGTTGGGCCAGTCGGTGGGCGACATGTACAAAGGTGCCTGGGGCCCGTCCATCTTGCAAATTCTGTTTTTTGCGATTTACACCTTCATCTTGGGCCGCATTTACCCGCACCATGTGCCCGGTGTGCCGCGTGAAGCGCGCACTTTGCAAGGCTGGGCGCTGTGGAAAAAGTGCTTGCGCGGCATCATCCCCTCGGCCATTTTGATCTTCATGGTGCTGGGCAGCATGGGTGGTTTGCCCGGCATCAATGTGGCCATTGCCACCCCCACCGAGGCCGGTGCCATGGGGGCCGTGGGTGCCTTCATATTGGCCGGTGTCCACGGGCGGCTGAACTGGCCGCTGATCAAAGACGCCATGGGCGGCACCATGCGCATCACCGCCATGGTGGTGTTCATCCTGATCGGCTCGCGGGTGTTCTCGCTGGTTTTTCAAGGCGTTGACGGCGGTAAATGGATCGAGCACATGCTCAGCGACTTGCCCGGCGGGCAGGTGGGCTTTTTGATCGTGGTCAACATCTTTATTTTCTTCTTGGCGTTTTTCCTCGACTTCTTTGAAATCGCTTTCATCATCCTGCCCATGCTGGGTCCCGTGGCAGCCAAGATGGGCATTGACCAAATTTGGTTTGGCGTGCTGCTGTGCGTGAACATGCAAACCAGCTTCATGCACCCGCCGTTTGGCTTTGCATTGTTTTACCTGCGCGGCATCTCAGACACCTTGTTCAAGGCGGGCGACATCCCCAAAAAGGTCGAGTCGCGTGACATCTACTTGGGGGCCATCCCCTGGGTGATCTTGCAACTGCTGTTGGTGGTGGTGGTGATTTTTGTGCCCGAGACGGTGACCGCCTTTTTGGACAAGGTCGAAAAAGTGGATCTGGACCAGGTCCAAATCGAGATGCCGGTCGATGAGCTGGCCAACACCAGCGACGACAACCGCATCACCGACATCTTGGAACAGAAAAAACCCGAAGAGCCCAAGAACTGAGCACGACCTTGACGCCCGAGCGCACGCCCCAACCCCCCACGGGGGAGGGCGCTGTCCCCTTGCATGCGCCGCCCTTGGAGGGCGCGGCCTTTACCCTCACCATCAAAGCCTTGTCGGTGTTGTTGGTGCTGGGCATTGCGGTGTATGTGGTGCGCTTGTGGCCTGAGCAAGGTTGGTTGTCACTGGGTTGGCAGTCGCTGGGTTTCATGGCCGCCACCTTGGTGGTGGTGCTGGCCTGCTTGGGCTACATCTGCTGGAGCCGGGTGCGCATCGACGACACCCACATCGAGCAAACCTGGGTCTGGCGCAAGCGCGTGGCGATTGCTGAAATCTCGCAACTCAAGCTGATCTACGTGCCCTACCTGTCATGGCTCATCGCCCCGCGTTTGGTGGTGCGTTTGGGCGTGACCGGTTGGTATGTGTTCCACGCCGCCGACCGGCGTGTGCTGCAGCGCTTTTACCAATTGGCGGTGCGCGGGGCGAACCCCATCTAGGGCGCTGGCCATGAACAGCCTGACCCAAGCCACAGACCTGGCCTTTCAACTGCTGGTGAGTGCCGACCCCGTGCTGTGGTCGGTGGTGTCGCGCTCGCTGGCGGTGAGTTTGTCGGCCTGCGCCTTGGCTTGCGCCATCGGTTTGCCGCTGGGTGCTTGGCTGGGGGTGGCGCGCTTTCGCGGCCATGCCGTGGCCTTGGCATTTCTCAACACAGCCTTGGCCCTGCCTTCGGTGGTGGTGGGCTTGCTGCTGTACCTGTTGCTGTCGCGCTCGGGGCCGCTGGGTTTTTTGGGTTGGCTGTTCAGCTTTCAGGCCATGGTGCTGGCGCAAACGGTGTTGGTGTTGCCCGTGGCCATGGCCTTGACGCGCCAAGTCGTGCACGACGCCGAGCGCGATCATGGCGAGCAATTGCAGTCGCTGGGGGCCTCTGCGTGGATGCGCAGTTTTCTTTTGGCTTGGGACGAGCGCTGGGCCTTGCTCACCGTGGTGATTGCCGCTTTCAGCCGTGCCATTGCCGAGGTGGGCGCGGTGATGGTGGTGGGCGGCAACATCGACGGCTTCACCCGGGTGATGACCACGGCCATCGCTTTAGAGACCAGCAAGGGCGACCTGCCATTGGCCTTGGCCTTGGGCTTGGTGTTGTTGGCCGTGGTCTTGCTGCTGCACAGCGCCATGGCTGTGTTGCGCCGTGTCAGCGGTCGTTCCACCGCTGTGGGGCTGGCATGAGCCCTTTGCTGCGTTTGCGCCAAGCGGGTTGCCAACTGGGCCAGCACTGGGCTTTGCGTGGTGTGGATTTGCACATGGCGCATGGTGAGCGCATCGCTTTGGTGGGCGCCAATGGCAGTGGCAAAAGCACTTTATTGCGCTTGTGCCATGGCTTGATCGCGCCGCAAGAAGGCGAGCGCTGGGTAGATCCATCGGCCGCACAGGCCATGGTGTTTCAGCGCCCGCACATGCTGCGCATGCCGGTGCGCGCCCATGTGGCCTTGGCCCCTTGGTTGGCCGGGCGGCGCTGGCGCGAGGCCTGTGCTTTGGCTGAACAGGCCTTGCACCAAGTGGGCATGCAAAACGCAGCGTCGCAATGGGCCAGTACTTTGTCGGGCGGCCAGCAGCAGCGCGTGGCGCTGGCGCGTGCTTGGGCCTTGCAACCGCGTTTGTTGCTGCTGGACGAACCCACAGCCAGCTTGGACCCCAGCGCCAAGCGTGATGTCGAACAACTGTGGGCTCAATTTCTTGGCGCAGCGAACCACACCTTGCGCGCACAGGCCATGGCCCCTGAGGCCAACCCGTCCCACCAGCCGGCTGACGCGCCGGTGAGTTGCGTGTTCAGCAGCCACAACCTGGGCCAGGTCAAGCGCTTGGCCAGCCGGGTGATTTACCTCGAGCGCGGGCGCATCTTGGCCGATCTGCCGGTGGGCACATTTTTTGACAGCGATTTATCTCAAAGCCATCCACAAGCGGATTTGTTTTTAAAAGGGGAATTGAGATGAGCATGGGTTTGACATCCAAACGGTCGCTGTGGCGATCCAGTTTGTTGGGCTTGCTGTTGGCCGCCGCTGGTTGGGGCGCAGGGGCGCAAACCACGTTGGTGATGGCCTCCACCACATCGACCGAGCAATCGGGATTGTTTGGCCATTTGCTGCCTGCTTTCAAAGCCGCCACCGGCTTGGAGGTGAAGGTGGTGGCCCTGGGCACCGGCCAAGCCCTGGACATGGGGCGGCGTGGCGACGCCGATGTGCTGTTTGTGCACGACCCGGTGGCCGAAGAAAAGCTGGTGGCCGATGGTTTTGGCTTGCAACGCTGGCCGGTGATGTACAACGATTTTGTGCTGATTGGCCCCGGCAACGACCCGGCCCAGGTGCGCGGCAAAGACATTGCAGTCGCGCTGCAAAAGATTGCCCAGGCCCAAGCGGCGTTTGTCTCGCGCGGCGACAAAAGTGGCACCCACGCCGCCGAATTGCGCTACTGGTCCATGGCGGGCACCAGCCACATGGGCGCAGGTTACAAGGCCTGTGGTTGTGGCATGGGGCCTGCGCTGAACATGGCTTCCTCCATGGGCGCTTATGTGCTGGCCGACCGGGGCACTTGGTTGAGCTTTAAAAACCGCGCCGATTTGGCGGTGCTGGTGCAAGGCGATGAGCGCTTGTTCAACCCCTATGGGGTGATTGCGGTCAACCCGGCCAAGCACCCGCATGTCAAGCTGAAAGAGGCGCAGCGCTTCATCGATTGGGTCACCTCACCCGCAGGACAGGCGAACATCGCGGCCTACAAAATCGGAGGAGAGCAGTTGTTTTTCCCCAGCGCCAAACGCTGAAGGACCGGCGCTTCAAGCGCGGGCGACCCAGGCTTGAAACGACCAAATGCCCGCCACCGTCAAGGCCAGCGAGCCCAACAAATGCAGGGCTGCTGTGCCCAGGGCCAAGGCGTAGCGCGATTGCATGAGCATGGCCACGACTTCGGCTGAAAAGCTCGAAAAGGTGGTCAGCGCCCCCAAAAAACCGGTGACCAGTGCCAATCGCCAGGCTGGGTCGAATTCGGGCAGGTGCTCGAACAAGGCCACGCACACGCCAATCAAATAGCCGCCCACCAGGTTGGCGGCCAAGGTGCCCCAGGGGATGGAGGCGCCAGGGTTGAGCCACAGGCCCAATTGCCAGCGCGCCAAGGCACCCACACACGCGCCCAGGCAAATCGCCAGCACCGCCATGCTCATTTGTTTTCGCCCATCACCATGTCGGGCAAAAAGGTCACGATGCTGGGAAACAGGGTGACCAACACAATGCACACCACCAAGCACAAAAAGAAGGGAATGGCGGCGCGGGCAATGGTGTTGCTGTCTTTGCCGGTCATGTTTTGCAACACAAACAAGTTAAAGCCCACGGGCGGTGTGACCTCGGCGATTTCGACCAGCAGCACAATGAAGATGCCAAACCAAATCAAATCAAAACCGGCTTTTTGGATCATGGGCAGCACCACGGCGCTGGTCAGCACAATCATGCTGATGCCGTCCAAGGCGGTGCCCAAAATCAAATAGATGACGGTGAGCACCGCGATCAAGGCCAGCGGGGACAACTGCATGCCATTGACCCATTCGGCCAGTTCGCGCGGAATGCCGGTGAAAGCCATGGTCTTGGTCAAAAAGGCCGCCCCGGCCAAGATGAACATGATCATGCAGCTCGAGCGGGCTGTGCCCATCAGCCCTTCTTTGAAGTTGGCCCAGGTCAGGCTGCGGCTCCATGCGGCCAGGGCCAGCGAGCCCACCACCCCGTAGGCGGCGCATTCGGTGGCGGTGGCATAGCCCGCAATCAACACCCAGCAGATGAACACGATGAGTGCGCCGCAGGGGATGAGGTTGCCCGAGAGGCGAATTTTTTCCATCAAGGTGGTGGGCGGGTCGGCCGCAGGCACCTTGTCGGGGTGGCGCCAACTCCACCAAGCGATGTAGCCGCTGAACAAGGCCATCAGCAACAAGCCCGGTGCAAAGCCGGCCAAAAAAATGCGGATGATGGATGCGTCGGCCGCCACCGCATACACCACCATGGTGATGGAGGGCGGGATCAAAATGCCCAGCGTGCCCGCGGTGGCCAAGGCGCCCAGGGCCAGCTTTTCGTCGTAACCGCGGCGCATCAACTCGGGCAAAGCCACTTTGCTGATGGTGGCGCAGGTGGCGGCCGATGAGCCCGAGACCGAGCCAAAAATACCGCAACCCAAAATGGTGGTGTGCATCAAGCGCCCGGGCACGCGGTTGAGCCAGGGTCGCAGGCCTTCAAACATGTCTTCGCTGAGCTTGGTGCGAAACAAAATTTCGCCCATCCAAATGAACAAGGGCAGGGCGGCGAGTTCCCAGCTGGCATTGCTTTCCCAAAACGCGGAGAACAGATTTTTGCCGGGCTGGGTGCTGGTGAAAAAGGCTTGCCCAACCCAACCGCAAATGGCCAAGGTCATGGCGATCCACACACCGCCGCTGAGCAGCAGCAACATGATGAACAGCAGCAAGCCGCCAATCAGCAAGATGTCCACGCTCAGACCTCGGCGGAGAAGTCACCGCGTGCGTGGCGCGCTTGCACCTCGCGCACATAGGTGGGCTCGGCGCCGCGCCACACCAGCAGCCATTCGTCGAGCAAGGCCACCCACAACAGCACCGAGCCAAAAGCAAAGCTCAGTTGCGGTATCCACAGCGGCATGGGCAGCATGCCTTGGGCGATGTCGTTGAACGCCCAGCTTTCATGGGTGAACAAGCAAGCCGACCAAGCCAGGTAACCCGTGGCCACCAAACCCACGCTCAAGGCGGTGATTTCCATGCGCCGGCGTTGGGCTGGGGCGACGTGATCGAGCAGCAAGGTCACGCGCACAAAGTCGCCATGCTTGAAGGCGTGCGCCATGGTCAAAAACGCCGCTGCTGCGCAGCACCAGGCCACCACATCATTGACCGCGCCGGTGCGCACACCCATTTCGCGCAACAGGCTTTGGCCGACCATCAAAACGGCAATCACCAAGATGAAAAAGGCGCCCAAGGCGCCTGCGGCCAGGTACAGGCGATCAAGCCCGCGGCGCCACATTTACTTCTTCGCCGGGGCGGCTTTGGGGGCAGACTTCAAATAGGCGGCCACCATGGCCTCGCCGTCAGGCCCAGCGCGCTTTTGCCAGTCGGCCAGCATGATGGCACCGACTTGTTTCAAGTCGCCCATCAGTTTGGGCGATGGGGTCATGATCTTCATGCCCTTTTCGGTCAAGGCCTTTTTGTACCAATCGTTTTTTTCCTCGCTCACCTTCCAGCCACGGACCTCGGCGTCAGCGGCGGCCTTGGTCAGTGCGGCCTGGGTGGCGGCATCCAAGGCGTCAAACGCTTTGCGGTTGACGATGATGGCGTTTTTGGGCAACCAAGCCTGGGTGTCGTAGAAGTATTTGATGCTCTCGTAGGTTTTGGTGTCGTAGCCAGTGGAGCCCGAGCTCATGTAGCTCTCGACCACCCCAGTGGCCAAGGCCTGCGACAGCTCAGCGGCTTGGATGGTCACGGGTTGCGCGCCAATCAACTCGGCGATCTTGCCGGTGGCGGGGCTGTAGGCGCGCCATTTGAGGCCGCGCATGTCGGCCACCGAGGCGATCTCTTTTTTCACATAAATGCCTTGCGGCGGCCAGGCCACGGCATACAGCAGCTTCATGCCTTGGGCGGCCAGCAATTTGTCGGTGAAGGGCTTTTGCGCATCCGACAAGCGCTTGGACTCGGCATAGCTGGTGGCCAAAAACGGGATGCCATCGGCGCCGTACATGGGGTTCTCGTTTTCAAAGTTGACCAGCAGCACCTCGCCAATTTGGGCTTGACCGCCTTGCACGGCGCGCTTGATTTCATTGGCCTTGAACAGCGAGGCATTGGCGTGCACCGTGATTTTGAGCTTGCCGCCGGTGGCTTTGTCGACGTCGTTGGCAAATTGAACCAGGTTTTCGGTGTGGAAGTTGCTGGCCGGGTAGGCGGCGGGCAGGTCCCACTTGGTTTGGGCCATGACCGTGGAGGACATGGCCAGGGTGAGGGCGGTTGATACCAGCAGACGGGTGTTCATCAAGGGCTCCTAGGGGTGTGGACTTGGACCCGCAACTGTAACCGCTGCGACATGCTGGAGCGGGGCCCACGGGGCGGCACTTGCAGGCAGCGTGTGCCGTCAGCCGCTGGGGCGTCAATCCATCACAGGGCCCCTGATTTGTGACCAATTGTGAA
>Ga0209400_1003854_pt1 | contig 10799 bp, 12 predicted proteins | sample M_130807_EF_Meta_FD_187313 | JGI IMG/M metagenome (GOLD analysis project Ga0209400, IMG submission 187313) | Freshwater microbial communities from Lake Montjoie, Canada to study carbon cycling - M_130807_EF_MetaG (SPAdes) (version 2) | ecosystem: Environmental > Aquatic > Freshwater > Lake... | reverse complement strand
GACCATCTAGTTTAATAGTTAAACCGGTCTACCAAAAAGGCGTCAAACATATAAAAGAATATTCAAAAAGATGTTGTCCCGACGTGGCGTGTATAGCTGACCCGGATACTGGAGTTAATATAATACATACAACGAACGGGACTGATTTTCAAGTTTTAGAATATGGTGGGACAAGTTTATCTTGTCCAGTTACCGCTGGAATAATATCTAATTTAATACAATCTTTCATTAATCATGATAAGCCGAAATTTACTACTATTTTACCAAGTAACTATAAATATACTAATCCGGGAACACCCATTCTTTTACAAGATGTTCTGTATAACATAATATATAAAAATAAAGGTTCTTATGAAAAGTGTTTTTACGATGTTGTTCTTGGAAATGATGGGCCATACCAAACAACAACTAGGTTTGATATACCTACTGGTCTAGGTAGTATATATGGCGATGCGTTAATTAAAGCTTTGTTAGCTGCTATACCAATATCAAATATTTGCTTTCCTGGAAATACTCCAATAATGACCGACCAGGGAATAATAAACATTTGCGATTTGAACCCAAGTATAAACACAATAAAAAATAATAAAATAGTTGCAATAACGCAGACGACTGGAATAGACGATTATCTAGTTTCTTTTGCTAAAGATTGCTTTGGGTTAACCTATCCTAATAAAGAAACTATAATGACTGGCGATCATAAATTATTTTATAAGGGAAAAATGATTGAAGCAAAAAAATTTATTGGACGTTTTGAAAATGTTAAAAAAGTAAACTACGATGGTAATATTCTTTACAATATTTTAATGGAAAAACATGCAAAGGTAAATGTTAATAATTTAAAATGTGAAACGTTGCACCCATTAAATATTATTGCTAGGCTTTATAAGAGCACCATTACTGATGACTATAAAAATAAAATAATAAATATGATTAACTATTCTATAAAAAATAAGGATTTAAAGTCATATAAAAAAATCATTTCTACCATATAAACCAGAGATGGAATTTGCAGAGTCTTTAAGCTTGTTTACAAATATATAATAAAATTGAACTAAAGATAATGAAGTAATATAACTTAAAGATGGAGCGCCGTTTGAACAAGAAGATTGAAACTTATATTGGTGAATTTAAGGATAGTGTTCGCGAAAAGGCAACGCAACTTGGTCTTACAATTGGAGATGCCAATAATCAACTTTTGCAACATATATTTGACTACGAGCGATTGACATTTCAGAAGGATGATTTTCAAAAGAGGAAGCGAGTAAAGAACATGGTACCTTTCTTTGATAGATGTTGCGCGAAGAGGGCGAATAATGAGCAGTGTACAAGGCGTAAAAAGGAAGGTTGCGAGTTTTGTGGTACCCATTCTAAAGGAACGCCGCATGGAATTGTTGATTCGCAAGATGATGAAAAGCCTACAACCCAAAAGGTGGAGGTCTGGGCGCAGGACATTCAAGGAATCATTTACTATATTGATAAGTTTGGAAACGTATATCAGGCGGAAGATATCGTCGTTAATAAACAAAACCCGGCAATTATTGCAAAGTATGTAAAGAATGGCGACGTCTTTACAATTCCCGAGTTTGGTATATAAAAATAACATTTATTTATATGGATGCCTGGGGTGATTCCAACGACCACGTTTTATCTTTAATTGAGTTAATAGAAAGAAAACCCAAAAAAAAGAGTTTTTTTTACTATATGTGTTATTGTTTCATGAAATCAAAATACAGCGACTATAGTTAGCGGAGAACTCAGGTTTAACGAAGTTTAGACCCCGCTACTCAGAATCAGGCAAAGCCGGATTCCTTAACCCTAATGCTCTTCGGGAAATACCATTTTCAATAACAACTTTTATTTAAACCCTTTTTAATCCAGGCTAGCAGTGGATAACGCTAGTTTCGAAACCAGATTCATTAGTTTAAACTTCGATAGTTCCTTTTACAAAATTCAGCGCAAGTTATTTTTACGCATAATCAAAGACCCTGCAATCACTTCATAGACTAGTTTTTCGCAGAACTGGATAAATTGTTCGTTTTGTGTGTTTTGGGAACAGGTTAGTGCAAAATTGCAGAAATGCGAAATATTACTAATATATTGAGCTTTAGATGGCTGGCGCGTCTTACTTTGCATTCTCCAGTACTCATTAAATTGCGAGGTTGGCCAAGATGTATAAGTAAATAGTATATAAGTGCGTTCATCGTCTTTCAGCAATTCTTTTATGTTTTTATTCACATAGCCCCAGGTGTACCAGTCATTTTTCTTTTCCAAAACCTTCTCTATACAGCCATATCTGTATATCCTATCTAACTCTTGTTTTGTAAAACCACGGAAGAAAGTATCCATTTTATCGAGTGGATACCTATTTAATAGAAGCTGTAATCGAAAAGAATTAGTAATTACAAAATCCCGTATTTCGCGTTCCATTTCCTCTGGCAATTTTAGAAGATTTTCTCTCATTTTGGTTTGAGTATGATCAGTGTGAAAATTCTCGCAAGGGTCTGTATGAAAATGAGTTAATGTTGTCATTCTTTTATGAGTTGGGATTGGTAATTTTTTGAAAATTCATTTCAATTTTTTTTTCACCAAAATTTTTAATAAATGACTATTAAAAATTTCAAACAGGAGGGGGTTGGTCGACCTGGTTTCCCTAAAAAGTATTCAAAATTTGAAAATAGGAGGGGGTTGGGGAACCTGGGTTCCCCAAAAAGAAAGTAGTAGTAAAAGTGAAGAGTAAAAGAGTGTGGAGTGAAAAAAAATTGAAATGGAAAGAAGGTGAGAAAAGAAAAGTAAAAAGAAAGTAAAAGACGTAAGTCAAAGATGTTGTCGGTGTCGATGTCAAAGAGCTTGATTTCGCAATACACGTCAGTGTGCAAAGACACTGCTCGTCAAGTAGTGGAGGCGTGTGCTCAGCAATACGGATTCGACGCTGCGGATGCGATGTCGCGCCTGGGTGTGGATACGCTGAAGATTAGCACGAAGAAGGCTCCCAAAGTGAAGGTTGCTGCGCTCGCCAAGCCCGCCTTCCCGCTGCCCTTCGACGGAGTCTACAAGCCTGAATGCTGTGCCGCCCTGAAGCAGAACCACGGCCTGTACACGCAGTGCCAGATGGGTCCGTCCACGGACTCCGAGTTCTGCAAGGCTTGCCAGAAGCAGTGCGAGAAAAATGAGTCTGGAAAGCCTAGCAACGGCACGATTCAGGATCGCATGAGCTCGGAGTTCAAGGGCCCTAAGGGAGACGCTCCTAAGCACTACACGGCGATCATGAAGAAGCTGAAGCTCACCAAGGAGCAAGTGCTCGAGGAGGCCGCGAAGTTCAACCTGGAGATTTCTGAGGAACACTTCACTGCGCCTGAGAAGGCAGCAAAGCGTGGGCGCCCGAAGAAGGCCGTTGCGGAGAGCGACGCCTCCACTTCTACAGAGCCTAAGAAGCGCGGCAGGCCGAAGAAGCAGACTAAGGAGACGAAGTCTGATGCAACGGAGGACCTTTTCACGGGCTTGGTTTCAGCAGCCGCCGCAGCTGTTGAGGACGACGCGGATTCTGTTTCGAGCTCGATTTCTGGCTCAGAGAGCGAGGGCGAGTCGTCGAAGAAGTCTGACAAGGCAGCAGCCAAGGCCGAGAAGGAAGCCGCTAAGGCAGCCGCCAAGGCCGAGAAGGAAGCCGCAAAGGCTGCCGCCAAGGCTGAGAAGGATGCTGAGAAGGCCGCCAAGGAAGCCGCTAAGGCCGCCGCAAAGGCCGAGAAGGATGCCGCTAAGGCCGCCAAAGAGGCTGAGAAGGAGGCTGAGAAGGCCGCCAAGGAAGCCGAGAAGGAGGCCCTGAAGGCCGCCAAGGCTGCTAAGAAGGAGTCCGACGAGAAGGAAAAGGCTGAGAAGAAGGCTGCGCTGGAGGCAGCCAAGTCAAAGCCTAAGCCTAAGGCAGAGCCAATGGCTGGCGGTGGTGCTGTTCCAGCTCCCGCTCCCGCTCCCGCAACGTTGAAGGTGAAGAAGTTCGACTACAAGGGAACCAAGTACCTAAAGTCTGCGAACGGAGTGGTCTACAACATGGAGCAGGACGAGGTCGGAACTTGGAATGATGAGACCAAGGAGATTGTGTTCAAGTCGGCGGATGAGGAGGAGGAAGAGGAGGAGGACTATGAGTCAGAGGATGAGTAGACGTAGTGTAGAGTAGTTGTGTAGTGTAAGGAAAAAAGAAAGCTTTTTTTCATGTAGCCCCACACCCCTGCCCTTTTGCTCCACTTTTTTTAAAAGTGGATTGTGACTCATTTCTGCGTTTTGTTACTCATTTCTGGTCTCCTTGTAATTGAATGTAGGTTGCTGAGTATATAACTCAAATAGTATAGGAGAGAACCTTTTAAATACTTTTCGGGAAAAAAATGATAGTTGGCTCCCTTATATATTAGTTGAAAGGGCTTAAAGAGAGGGTACTAAAAAATTGATTACTTTTTGAGTGAAAGTTATCAATTAAAAATCAACAATGCCGCTCTATTTTGGCTTTCCTGTTACCTGCCAAGAGGCGTTTCGTCTATTAAGTTTAGATTTTGAACAAACCAAATGTGACATAATGCAAAAACATAATTTGACTGAGAATATGTACATGGACTGCCATTTTGTAGACTACGCAAATAACTTTTTAAAAGGCAAAAACGTTGGAATTAGAGTATTTTATACTGATAAGGGACAATGCATTGTTGGGTACAAAATAGAAAACCTGTCCGTTTTTGAAAAGAAATTCGTAAAAGTTAGCGAGCTTACAAAGGTGCTTGAGAAGTTGGGAGTTGATTTTTGGTACGAAATGACGATTGTAAATTATGAGGGAAATTTGGATAAGATTACATTGGAACATATGGAAGATGAACCCGAAAACGTTGAAGGTGCTGAACCATATATCATCGAGTTTTAAACCTTTTACAAAGGCGGAATGGTTACGTGAGTGGAAACATTAGCTATAATCTTATTGATTTCCTCAGGTTCGCCCCCATTAGCTTCAGATACGATTTTCAAATACTTGTCATTTTTCTTATTGGTGGAAATATTATAGCCTTCGTTCTCTTTAGTCCAAGCGCCAACTTGCTTCGCATTTCGAACAGAAATATGTTTAATCGCTTTAGTAATTTTTTGCTTGTCTTCTTTTTCTTTTTCCCATATATTGTTATCCTTCACATATAGTGTTTCTCTCTTGACATCACTACAATGAATAGGTCTTTTGTGCAAATCAAGTTGGTTGAGTCCATTCACAATAATATTAGTCATTCCTTTTACATAGCCGAGTTCGGCAGTCTTTTCCAAATCCTGCAAAGTAAGCTTAATAGAACTGACAAAGTCAGTAATGTTCATAGCATCCTTACACTTTTCATTGAGAAAGAAATTCATATTGAAGCGGTTGGTAGTTTTGTTATGAGAGTTGGTGACATTATGCGATCCCAACCCTTTTTCTTTTACAACTTCAATAATCTGTTTTTGAAACTCTTGGTTTTGCTTATTAGATTCTATAAATGCGTTTTGCAATTCATGAGTTTGTTTATTAGATTCTATAAATGCATTTTGAAATTCTTGATTTTGTTTAATAACTTGCAAAATAGCTTCGCTTGTTATAGTGTCATTTTTTTCGAGAGAAATTAAAGCACATTTTTTTTTATGACGCCATAAGCCAGAATAGTCCTTGTATTGTTTTGAACAGGTTTCGCAGTCATAAGTTTTGTCGCTACCTTTTGCTACTTTTTCGTTGCCATTTATTGCTTGCAAATGTTTGCGTGTCAATATATGTTTGTCGTAATTAAACTTCTTATCTGTTTTGTAGTTACAAAATGTACAACAAAACCCATCGCTACTTTTAGCTACTTTTTCATTGCCAAACATTGCTATATATTGTCAATAAAAAAAGTAGCTAAATCCTTTTCTCTCAAAAAATATATTTCCCAAAAAATTTTACAATAACACTTTTGAAAAAGAAAAAAGTGATTTCAAAGCAAGATGCTCATATTCCATTTTTTCGTATTTTTGAAAAGTATAAAAGTATTTGGAAAGTGAAAAATGGACATTTTAAAATGTCCAAAAATGAGATCCCCAGAAAAGTCTTGGAAAACCGAATATTTTTCTTTAAGCCCTTTTATAATATATATATAATTTTGCTCCCCACCTTTCTCTCCACTTTGGCTCCACTTTGGCTCCACTTTTGCTCCACTTTTGCTCCACTTTTGCTCCACTTTGGCTCCACTTTTGCTCCACTTTTGCTCCACTTTTGCTCCACTTTTGCTCCACTTTTTTTAAAAGTGGATTTTTTTAAAAGTGGAATTTTGGCTCAACCTTTCCCAAAGGTTGAAATGTGACTCATTTCTGCGTTTTGTTACTCATTTCTTTGTTTCGCCACTCATTTCTTTGATTAAAGTGGGCAATTTTATTTTTCTATTCGAGAGAAAAAAATTGTATTTATTTTAGTTTCTAGGGTTAGGGCTCGGATAGGGTTTCACGGCAGAATCCCGCTCACAATTTCTCTCTTTTTGTCTTGGACAAAGGTGACATAGTTGTCAAATGAGACACATGTATCCTCCTTTTGCAAAGGCGGAGCCATCTGGAAACGGAACACAGAAACAGGCTTCTTTTGCCCGATTCTATGGCACCTCCCAATTGCCTGGTCTTCAACACTGGGATTCCAATGAGGAGTAACAAAATAGATTTCGCTGTAGTTTTCTTGGAGATTCAAGCCTTCGCAACCGGTTTGAATTTGTAGGACGAGGACATCGTATGCTTGGGATAGAAGCTCGGCCCGTGCGATCATGGAATCCCGCCCATCCAGGCTAACTACTCTCTCTATGCCTCCATCCTTTAAACGCTGAATAAGAGCATCAATCTCATCTTTGTAATGACAGAAGACGAGCTTACCATTTCCGTTGTTCTTTCGATTGAGAATAGTCTCGACAACAGAGTCCATCTTACTGCAACCTTTTTCCAGATTTGGATTTAAAAGCGGAGGGTAGGTGCACGACTGCTTTGCCCGGGTGAGCAATTGAAGCGTCTTGAATGCAGAGTCATGATCCTCGCCCGTCTCTCTATCTATAAATCCTAGTTGAGAATGAATGGCCGCGCAGAATTCCTCTTCAACCTTATTCTTCCAAGGGACGATGGTGCTTTGCTCAGTCACGCCAGGAACCTCAATTCCAACTTCTCTCTTTGTTCTCCTCAAAATGAATTGCTGAGAGATCCTGGAAATGTTATCGATGTCAGTATAGACGGACGCCGGGATTCGGAGAATGTTACAGAGCGCATAGAAATCGGACCTCTTATTTTGCACAGGAGTGCCAGTGACGAGCCAACGGACCTTTGCGTCCAACATTTTGGCACCGGTAAACCTTGTAGTTTTACTATTACGTAAATGATGAGCCTCGTCGAAAATGACGCGAAACCACTTGACCTGATGAAGTGGAGAATCTGCTTCCTCCTTTGAAGATATCATGTTATAGCTAGTAAGCACAATGGGGCTCGCGCTCATCTTCTCTCCAGTGACCCCCTTCTTCCCCTTTCCATGGAAGATGAGAGCCTTGTGTCCAGTAGTACGGAAGATCTCATCATACCATTGGCCAATGAGAGAGACGGGAAGCACGATGAGAGTGGCTGGCCGATAGTTACAAAAGATGGTCCCGATCATAGTAATGGTCTTACCTAACCCCATCTCATCGGCTATGAACCCCCCTCGTATCTTTCCACCACTAGTCTCCCTCTCTAGACACCACTTGACCCCAGCCAACTGATGCTGCTTTTCCTCCATTTTGGCATAGGCCAGTATACGTTTGAAACCTTGAATAGATGCACTCATGGCGCATGACGTAGTAAGATACGAACGGAAATTTTTTGTAAATCAATTTCAATTTTTTCTCAGGGAACCCATGGTTCCCCGAACCCCTCCTTTACAAAAAAATGCGCTCTTAAAATTTGGTTCTCATTTTTGAAATTTAAACACACTTTTTAGTAAAGGAGACGTTTGGCTCCACCTTTCCCAAAGGTGGAAAAAAAATTGAAATGGATTTCGCAAATTCTTTTAATAGTAAAAGACCAAACCAGTAAAAGACTTTCAAGTTCCCATAACAATGTCCACCCGCCAGAATAAGGGCTGCTTTTGCAAGGTGTGCAAGGATGCCGGTAAGCCGGAGTCCGACTATACCAGCCACTTTGTGAAGGACAAGCCGGGTGCGGATGGCATTGTTATTTGCCCTACACTTTTGTCCCAACATTGCCGCTACTGCAAAGGCGCCGGCCACACCCCCAGCCACTGCCCGTCGTTGGCGCGCGACAAGAAGCGCCAGGCTAAGGATGAGCACGAGCGTGATCGGGCACAGCGCAGGCGTGACTACGATGCGTCCACCAATACGCGCAGCCTGACGAAGGAGGAACTTTCGCATGTCAAGTTCGGAGGCTTTTCAGCCTTGCGCGTTCCTAAGAAGGAGAAAAAAGAGGACGATGAGTTTCCCGCACTCGTTTCCAAGACCAAGCCTGCAGCAACTTTTGGTAAGAAGTCGTTTGCCAGCGTGGCAATTGAGGGTGAGCTTGAAGCCTCAAAGAAGGAGATTGAGCGTCTCAAGACTGAACTTGCGTCCAGCAAAGCTCGTCAGCGGGTCAATCTACCAACCCCGACCCCAACGCCTGTGATCGTGCCATATAGGTGCAATGATGCATGGGATGACGAAGAGGACGAAGAGTGGATGAGAAGCGTAGCAGCTGATTGGTAGAGTAGTTTTGCAGTGTGAAGTATAAGAAAATTAGAGCAATGCTCTTTTTTCCTTTGAACATAAGGTTAGGGTTAGGGTTAGGACTATCAGATCAACACTTTCTCTCTTAACCTTTCCCGAAGATTGAATTGTCACTCATTTCTGCGTTTTGTCACTCATTTCTGTGTTTTGTCACTCATTTCTTTGGTAAAAAGGTGCCAAAAATGGGAGAAATCATTGTTTTCGTATTTTTTACTATATAGAAGAAAATACAAGATTATTGGGTTCCTTTCGGGATTCTAGGGGGCAATAACGGGATTAAAGGGGGCAATAAGCCTTTCATGAATTAACATTAAACAAAAAATAATTCCAAAAATAATTCCAAAAACCCTAGCGTCATCCACCGCTAGCCTGTATTAAAAATGTTTAAATAAAAGTTGTTATTGAAAATGGTAAAGGCGGGCGGCAAAACCGGGGTTTAACGAAGTAAGACCCCCGCTAAATAAAATTGAATCTATTATTTATTTGGGATTTAAAACAACCCGCATCAGTAAAATGAATGAAGAATCGTTTACTTTTGAAAATCAAGACCACAATATTGTTATTGGTGAAATAGGCGTTTTCTGTTTTATAACTATAGTACTTATTATATGGTGCGATAAATAGCGTTATCCACCGGGAGCCTGGATTAAAAAGGGTAATTTTCAATAAATAAAGGTTGTTATTGAAAATGGTAAGGGTTTTGCCTTCCCGAAGGGCGGGAGGGTTAAGGAATCCGGCTTTGCCGGATTCTGAGTAGCGGGTGGCAACGTAGTTAAACCGGGGGTTCCCCGCTAGCGATAAATAACCTTTTACAAAGTACTATTACTAGCATTATGGCCTGGATTAAAAAGGGTTAAAATAAAAGTTATTATTGAAAATCGTAATTCCCGCTGCTAAAATCTCCGTTTTTTTGTTCTACCTGTTACCTTAAATACTTTCACCCCTTTGGGAAGTAGCGCTTCCTTATTGAAGTCCGCATCTCTAAGTAGAGAAAGATCGCCTATTCTAGTACCTATTTTTGGTGTTCTAACAATAAACCTACCATCTTCTCTCTTCCTAACAATCCAGCGCCACCTTGGTCTAGATACATTTGGTAAAATTACTAAAACAACTTTCCCAACAGATTTCTCCATATACTTTGTATATAGAAAAACAAAAATTTATATAACATTTAGAGCACGCAAACGAGCAACCGCATTAGCCTTAACTTTATATTTCAAATCAATCCAATTAGGCTGTACAGAAAGTTGTCCCAGCTTATTCATGCTATATAGGCCATTTACAGATGGAGGAAATCGATGTCTAGCATAAAAAGGCAACCCAAAAATAGTAAGATAACTTGGACTAGGCATTTAATATAAACATATAAAAAAATTTCACTACCCCTTATTTTGGTTTTTAGTAGCTCTCATTTTTTTACGCAACAAGAAAAAAATTGAAATGGATTTACAAGAAACTTACAAAAGGAAAAACCCTACTAACCCAAACCCTAACCCAAACCCAACCCCAACCCTAAAATGGCGTGCTGTGCTATCTGTATGGATGACATCCAGACACATACGAACTGCACCACCACCGAATGCGGTCATACATTCCATGCATCGTGCCTCTTTCGCAACCTTTTCCATCGCCTAGAGTGCCCAATGTGCCGAACGGCACTGGTTTCTCCTCCCGAGGCTGAGGGAGAAGACGAAGATGAGGGCAGCGACGATGAGGACAGCGATGAAGACAGCGACGACGAGTCGGTCGACGAAGGAGCATCCGAATCTGAGTCAGAACCCAAGCTCGCCATCCAGAACATCACCAAGCGCCTCACTTCTATGGGCTACACCATGGAGGACGTGGTCCTAGCGCACCTTGGTGGTTCCTTTTGCCAAATCGTCAAGGGTGCGCAGCACCATAGCGATGAGTTCTTCGATAAGATTGACCAAACCCTGGACGACATCCTGGACGGAAAAATCGCCGCTGACTTTCGTGACAGCCGCACCTTTGCCCAAGTAGTAGCCGGCGTAGTTTAACCAGCCCTCCCCTCCCCTCCCACCCTCCCTCCCCCAC
>Ga0209400_1003853_pt1 | contig 10800 bp, 6 predicted proteins | sample M_130807_EF_Meta_FD_187313 | JGI IMG/M metagenome (GOLD analysis project Ga0209400, IMG submission 187313) | Freshwater microbial communities from Lake Montjoie, Canada to study carbon cycling - M_130807_EF_MetaG (SPAdes) (version 2) | ecosystem: Environmental > Aquatic > Freshwater > Lake... | reverse complement strand
ATCAAATCATTCCAACTAATTGAGTCCATGGGATTCTCTACGATATCGTCAACAATCTTGCCCAGCGTATATGCCTGGATGAATACTGCAGCAGCTCTTGGGTCAAAGTCTTTGTTGAACCAGCCCCAGTTCTGCACTTCAGTGAACTGTGTGGTGAATAGATCGGTCAAGCTTTGCTGTGCTTGCCCTAGAGCTTTTCTGAACTCCTCGTTCTTTTCAGCCATTCCAAGTATTCTTGCTCGTTCATAGCGATTAGCTTTACGCTGAGGATCCTGGGTTAATTCGGTTACCTTACTTAGGCCAGCAAAGAACTCTTCTTTAGTAGCACAGGTATCTAGGAGTTCCGTGATTACCGAACCGCTCTTCTCTACGTATCTTGAGTATCTGACTAGATACGCTTCTTGGATAAGGTCTCCAATAGAGTCCCAGAAGTGATACAGAGAACCTCTGGCTATGCCTGTTCGTCTAATAATTTCAGCTGCTGAGACATCCTTTTCTTGGAGTTCATCAAGCATGTCAACTGCTGTTGCTAGCAGGCGACTTCTGGTCTCTTGTCCTGCCTCGCTCATTAATTCAGTTTATCAACGCCTTTCTTCGGCAAGCGCTTACACTCTGGTCTCTGCCATGGAAAATGTTGACCCCAATCGGTTATACACTCAAAGTTAGACGGGGCTTCCCGCCGCTTAGGCAAGGAAAGTCCCAAAAATGGCAACAACAAATAAATTTTCAACCGGAAGACTAGTTCTAGCTTCTGCAGTCGCTCTCACATCTTTTTCTGTAATCATCAGCGGAACGGCCTTTGCTGCACAACCTTAGGTCGAGCTGGGAAATGCTGAGAGTTTTGCTGTTCTAGGCGGCTCAGCTATAACCAACACAGGACCAACAACTGTGTTTAACCGAATAGGTGAATTGAAAAAGGGTGATGAAATTTATGTCAAAACCTCAGCCGGAGTCTTTACTTACAAAATCAGAAGTTTCTGGATAGTCCAAAGATCGAATAGGAATGTGATTAGACCATCAGACTCTGCTGTGTTAACGTTGACCACCTGTTACCCATTCAACAGCTTAGTTAGAACTAACAAGGCCTTTATTGTCACAGCAGACCTAGCGTCTTCGGTTCTATCAACTAAGTAACGACAGAACTACTTCTTAATGACCGAGCCCTGGCCATTTAGTTGCCAAGCCTGAACGTAGTCGATTACTGTCTTGCTCTCTGACCAACCTGAGTAACTTCCACCAAAACCAGCAGAACCTCCAACAGCATTGTTCAGAATCAAAAAGAATGGTTCATTGAAAACCCATTCTCCCTGCACATTGTCTGGGGTTACTGACCAGAAGACTTCCCTGTCTATATAAAACTCAAGTCGATCAGGTAACCAAGCAAGTCCATAGGTGTGAAAGTCCGCTTGATAGTTTGTTACGTTCTTTTCTTCTCCAACAACGTAACTGTGATTGCCACAGCAAGTTGCTTCGTTAGTCTTCGAAAAGTGCACGGCAGCAGAGTTTCTCATGGGTAAATTTCCACCCTGCTCAGCGATGTCTATCTCCCCAGCCAAAGGCCACCCAACATCGGTCATAGAGTCCCCTAATGCCCAGAACGCTGGCCAGTTAGCCCCACCCGCAGGCATCTTCATACGAGCTTCAATGTATCCGTACTTAAAGGAAACCTTCTTCTGAGTATCAAAGCGACCACTGGTATAGCTACAAGGAGCAGACTTGCATTCGCCTGCATCAGTTGGGGCGACACTCACTCTCTTAGTCGTGATCACAGCGTTTCCTTGGCTGGTGCCATCGAGGCGAATAGCGTCTGGGGTATACCACTGCTTTTCCGAGTTGTGACAGGTACCACCGCCATTCTCGCTGCCATGACCACAGTATCTAGCCGTCCAATTGGTCGAATCGATCAAGCCACCATTCTTGCCAGTGAAAGAGTCAGACCAAAGCAGTTTGCCTACCTTATGGCCAACCAATGTTGGGGCAGCCACGGTAGCTTTCCATTGCGCATACAAATTCAGTTTGCTCTTTGGCTTGACCACAGAAAGGTTGTAGTACTTGACTGGGCTGGTTTTAGTCAAAGACCAGCCGATAAAACGGTGAGAGTCTCGAGTGAACTTGACTGACAACAAGGCCTTACCTTTTGCGGGGATTACCTGCTTAGGCATTGCGCCTGTGCCACCATTACCGTGGAATGTCACAGTGTATGAGGTTGCAGCAACGGCACTATTAGTTAGGCTCGGAGCAGCTAAAGCTACCACGGACAGAAGGGCTGCAGTTAGTAATCCAATGGGCTTTGCTCTCATTACTCAATACTAGTTTGAAACAACTTTCACTGTTCCTGGCTAATGCGCTAACAAAAACTTCACAGCAATTTATAATTTGTTTATGGCTTCCAAATCTCAGGGCAAAGCACCAGCTGATCAAGCAAAGTTGGAAGCAGAGTGGCTAAAAATTGGAATCTCGGGCCCTGCTCGTAAAGCACTTGTCGATGCAAAACTATACAAGGTTTCAGACCTAAGAAAAATTACCCTCCAAGAACTCACAGAGCTTCATGGCATGGGAAAATCGTCAATTGCTCGGATTCAAGTAATCATGAAAGCTAAAAAGATTTTCTTCACTACCCACTAGTAAGGCTGTGCATAGTTTCTGCAGAGAAATCTGAATTCATAAAGAATGTATCTGCTAGCAGAAGCATGGCTTTCTAGCCAGCAGTTAAACAAAAACCCCGGCAGTAACCGGGGTAGTTGTTTGACCTCTTGACAGAGGATCTAATCGGAAGAAACAGTTCCGAAACTTCTTCTAGTTTCGAGTATAGGGAGTATTCCTTGCTTAGGCAAGAAGTTATCCCCTTCCGGTTAGGCCCTCTTCTTAGTCCATGCCTTACGAGAGGAGATACAAAATGACTATTAGTCAAATTGTTGATCTGGTGATACTGGTGGTGAAGATAATCATATTGATTATCACAACTATCCTTACCAGGTAGAACCAGGTGTGTGCTGACAATAACTTGTCAGCACACACCCTCAACCTCTTGAGTCTACGAACTACCTTAGAGTGAGCTTGTTTCCAATGCCCTCTGAAGCAAGGTAACTCGAGTCGGCAACACCGGTAACCAAGGTCGAGTACTCTCCAGCTTGATACGTGATGCCAGAGAAGCTCGCAGTAAATGCGCCGGAGCTATCTGTGGTTACTGTAGCTGAAGCTACCTCAACACCATTTCTTCTCAATGACACATTCATCGCTCTGCCGACAACAGCAACAGATCCGGTCTTGACCTTTCCTGACACAGTAACTACAGGGTTCTTTGAAACCACAATAGTAGAGCTTGAGAGCTTAGCAATTACGCTCGACTTCTTACCAACCACGAAGGCTTTAGCCAAAGTAACCGCTGCACCGTTAGAGCACTCTGAACCTATGGTGCTGGTTTTTAGAGTATATCTTCCAGCGATGGATGGTGTTTCAAAGGTAAAGACCCCAGAGGTTCGATCAGCTCTCATTACTTTAGAAACTTCACTAACACCAGTGTTTTCTTGGAGCCATGAAACTGAAACCATGCAGCCTTCATTGACACGGGAAATCTTTATCGACAAAGACTCACCAGGAGCCACGCTAGTTGCGCTTGAGGTGCTTAGTAGCGGAGCTAGGAAAGCCCACTTTGCATACAGAGTCACATTCGAAGCTACACCTGGAGTGTAAGGGAATGAAATAGCACTACCGCCATCGGTAGCTGACCAACCCATGAAGACAGCACCTGAACGATAAGGGTTTCTAGGAGCGTTAGCTATCAGGCCCTCATAAACAAATGATCCGTTAGTAACAGATGTTCCGCCCTTTGAGTTGTAGATGAATACATATGTGTTGATGGACCACTTGGCATACAAAGTAATGTCTGTTGTCTCCGCAGGACTATAAGGGAAACTAACAGCACTGCCACCATCAGTAGCTGACCAACCTAGCAAGGTATAGCCGGTGCGTATAGGAGACGCAGGTGCACTTACAGATCCTCCCGAAATAAATGATGCAGAATCAATTGCACTGCCACCCTTGGAGTCAAAAGTCACGGCATAGAGTGGTGTGACTGTCAAGCTAGTAACAGTAAATGGTGTTGAGTTGTTGATTTTTCTTGAATCCCCCGTTTGGCCAGCGTTATTGTAACCCCAACACTTCACAGCGCTAGAAACAATTGCACAAGTATGCCACCAGAAACTCTTTACTGAAGTAACACCCGATGATGCAGGAATAATATCCACTGGAATACTCTGGGTACTCGTATCGCCATTTCCTAGTTGGTTCTGGTCGTTTTTGCCCCAACATTTCACCCCGCCAGCGACAGCGGCACACGTGTTAGAGGCACTTGCTGTAACTGAAGTTGCGCCTGAATTGGCGGCGATGGCCGTAACACGGTCAATTGAATCATTCGTAGTTCCGTCGCCAAGTTGGCCTGCATTGTTGCGACCCCAACACTGGACGCCACCTGAAATAACAGCACAAACGTGACTCCAGCCAACTGAAACAGCAGTTAAACCGGGATCCGTAAAACTTACAGATAGTGGGTACCCCCCACTATCTGATCCATTGGTGGTTCCGTTGCCATACATGCCAGTCGAGTTGTCGCCCCAACACCACAAACTGTTTGAAACGATAGCGCACGCAGTGGAAGTACCAACGGAAACGGATGTTGCACCAGAACCTGCTGGAAGTGTTTGGTAAGGAGTTGACACCAAACCATTTGAATCACCGTTTCCACTCACTCCACTATCCATATTTCCCCAACATTGAACACCCCCAGAGACAACAGCACACGTTGAAGAAACGCCAGCCGAGATGGCAGTCGCTCCTGTGTTAGCTGGGATAGCGTCCACCGGCAACAACCTTTGAGTCGTGGTTCCGTCGCCAAGTTGGAAGGCATTGTTGCGACCCCAACACTTGACTCCACCAGACACAACGGCACATGTGTGAGACCAACCGGTGGATACCGCGGTTACGCCCGAATTTGGTTGAAAAATGGCTATTGGTGTCGTTCGTGCAGTTTTAGTGTTATCCCCTAGTTGGCCTTGACCGTTTGCTCCCCAACACTGCAACCCACCAGAGACAACAGCACACGAATGATATGTGCCGGCAGCAACATCGGTTACACCTGTTTGCAGGGAAAGCGCATTCGCCTCAGGTGCATCGAATGGGGAGATCGGGCTGAGGTTGGAAAGAAGTACAAACGCGCTGAGTGCTACTGCAATTTTTTTCAATGTTAGAGAGAACAAAACAACCTGCCTTAGTCTTTTCATGTTTGATAATCGAGCACCGTTACTAGATTAGTTTGAAGTTTGTAATAGTCTTCCATAATTCGCAACCTAAAAGATACACCGACACCAAACAATTCACCTAGATTTTGCGCCATTTACTCTTCTCTACATAGAATTGCCCCGTGGCAATCAAAAAGACGACAATTTTAGGCTCATCCGGCCGTCAAGCCGCTTACACTGCAAGAAATAGAGCTGCTCTGATTGAGGCCGCCCAGATCGTTCTTGCTGAAATTGGCCCTGATGCAACAATTGAGCAGTTTGTTAACCAGGCTAAAGTGTCACCAAATACTGTCTATAACTATTTCCAAGGTAAAGAGCAGCTTTTTGGTGAAGCCCTGCAGCAGATCTATTTCGACTGGTTGGATTGGGCTTACGATGGATCAGATCCAGGAGAGAGCCTTGAAATTGCCCTTACCGTTTGCCGCAAACTCTTCAGGCTGGAAAGAACCCATCCTTTATTGGCAAAGATTTTGAGAAACAGCTCAGATAGGCCTTTGTTCCTGCTAGACCACCTCGCAGATAACGCTGCCATAGCGTTCAGAGAAGTCATGAAAAAAGGTCAGTTGCCTGAGAAAGATTTCAATAGCCGCTTTCTGCTTTGGGGAAGCTGCGTAGTTGCACTCATAAGGGGAGTCATGGACAAGTCGCTCTCCCCAAGTGACGCTGAAAAAGCTCTTGCGATCTCTCTGTCGATTTGGGCTATAACCCCAGCGAAAGCAGCAAAGCTTTTGTCAGCGCCACTAGGCATTGACTGATAGCAAACCTGTTTATAAGTTCTGCACAGAATCCTATTTTGGTTAAGAATCATTCTGCTTGGTAGAAGCATGGCTTTCTAGCCAGCAGTTAGACAAAAACCCCGGTAGGAGCCGGGGTAGTTGTTTGACCTCTTGACAGAGGATCTAATCGGAAGACAAAGTTCCGAAACTTTCTCCAGTTTCGAGTATAGGGAATATTTCTTTTTTAGGAAAGAAGTTATCCCCTTCCGGTTAGACCCTCTCCCTGGTCCATGCCTTATGAGAGGAGATACAAGATGACTATTAGTCAGATTGTTGATCTGGTGATACTGGTGGTGAAGATAATCATATTGATTGTCAAAGCTATCCTTACCAGGTAGAACCAGGTGTGTGCTGACAATAACTTGTCAGCACACACCCTCAACCTCTCAGGGCTGAAGTCGTTGTATTTCCCATGAAGTGAAGGTGCCATCGTCCTTTAGAGTACGCATGTATTCAATGCGATCGTGCATGCGATTAGATCTTCCCTTCCAGAATTCAATTCGAGTTGGGACTATTCGGTATCCTCCCCAATAATCTGGACGAGGAACTTCGGAATCTTTGAACTTCTCTAGCGCGTCTTCAAACTGTTTATCTAGTGCTTCTCTGTTCTCGATAAATGCAGACTGGTGGCTTGACCAAGCTGCTACCTGAGAATCATGTGGTCTTGAGTTGTGGTACTCATCAGATTCATAATCGGGAACTACCTTGGCAACACCTTCAATGATTACCTGATGGTAAATGGAATACCAGCCAAACACTGCACTTACCTTGGGGTTAGCGTTTATGGCTTGACCCTTCTTAGACAGATAGTTTGTTGCAAAGAAGAAGCCGTGCTCATCGACACCTTTCAGTAAGACAGTTCTGGCTCGAGGTTGGTGCTCTGCTGTGACAGTACTCAATACGAAAGCATTTGGCTCATAGATACCTACAGCCTCTGCCTCTTTGAGCCAAAGCTTGAACTGCTCGATTGGATCTGCATCGAGATGTGTTTCACTAAGGGCTTCTTGCCCGTAGTCTTCGTGTCTGCCTAGAGATTCCATGGTTCAAGAATAGGCTCACATCTTGTATTGGCAACATAGGGTGTATGTATGGAAGTGAATGGAGTCTTTAAGCCTTTAGACATGAATGCTGACCTCGAAGAACTGGTTGCCTTCACATACCTGAAACAGTCGAGCACTAAATCCTAATTGGCTCAAAACACTTAGGCAAGAGATTAGCTAGAGCTTTGATAGCCATGCAGTAGATAACAATCGTGTGCTACAAGAACCACAAAACACACTCTGCCACAAACCAGAAGAGGACCCACCAAAGGCGGGCCCTCTTCAGGAACTAATTGCTAACCAAGCAAGGCTTGATTGACTTTAGCGCAACGTGATCTTTGCAGTGGTTAGCGCAGTTTCAATGTATGTAGCGTCACCAACAACAGTAACTACTGCTGTGTATAGGCCAGCGTTAGTTGCACTTCCAGTGAAAGTTGAACTAAATACACCTGAGCTATCTGTTGATACGTTCTTGCTAGATACCTCACTACCATTTTTTCTCAAAGAAATGGTGATCTGCTTGTTGGCGACATTGACTGTGCCGGACTTGATGAAACCGGAAACAGTTAGCTCTGGGTTCTTGGAAACGAAACCGCTTGTGCTAGCTACCTTGGCAGAAATGCTTGAAGATTTTCCAACTAGGAATCGCTTAGCCAAAGTTACTGCTGATCCTCCATAGCACTCAGATTCGATTCTGTCGGTCCTTAGAGTGTATACACCAGCAGTTGAAGGGGTAGCGATTGTGAACGCACCTGTACTTCTGCTAGCCTTCACTACCTTGGAAACTGATCTCACACCTGACTCTTCGTCTGTCCATCCAATTGTCACTGTGCAACCTGGGTTGACTCGAGAAATGTTGACGGTAACAATATCGCCAGGAGCAACATTTGACGCCTTTGAAGTGCTCATAACAGGAGGCAAAGCAGTCCATCTCGCATACAGAGTAATGTTTGATGATACGCCAGGGCTGTAAGGGAAGCTGATAGCGCTGCCTCCATTTTCAGCAGACCAACCATTGAAAACAAAACCTATACGTCTAGGACTTCTAGGAGCAGACGCCACATCAGATAGGTACACAAACGAACCTGCAGCAACAGAAGTACCACCAGTTGTGTTGTATGTCACAGTGAATGTAGAAAGTGTCCATAAGGCATACAGTGTGGTGTCTTGTGAGACCGCAGCGAATGGGAATGAAACAGGCAAACCATCTTCAATTAATGACCAACCTTGGAAATCGTAACCAGGGCGGACAGGAACAGCAGGAGCCTGGACTAATCCGTCATCTACCTTCACTACGAATGTGTGCTTCCATATGCCATCTTCTGCTGAGTGTCTAAGGATTGGGAATCCATCGTTTAGGCTTCGCGCAATTGCCCAAGTGCTGTTGGTGTTGGTGACAAAGTCTCCAATTGACCACTCTGCATTCTGATATGTGGATATGCTCTTAGCTTGAGCCACAGTAATTGCACTTTCGCTACCCATAGGTTGGAAACTTGATTCACTGACGCCTACTTTTTCAGGTGTCCAGAAAGAATCACCGTTTACGAAAGCACTACCAAGACCAATCAGGCCTCTGTTGTTTTCAACAAAGGTAATTGGGCTAATTGAGTAAACCCTGCTTAGAGCAACACCTTCTCCAACTCCGATCAAGGCACCTACCTCCTTGACACCGGTGACGGCTCCACTGGAATAAGAGTCGCTCACTTGTGAGCAACAAAGGAAACCAGCCAATCCACCAACAATGCTTCCAGAACCAGTTACTGAGCCAGTCGCAAAGCTCTCTGAAATAGTTGACGAATAGCCCACTCCAAGCAATCCACCAACATAGTTTGAACCACTAACAGCCCCTGTGGAATAGGATCTAGAAATGCTATTGGAGTCACCTTGAATGAATCCAACCAAACCTCCCACAGTTTCCCAATTACTAGAGTTCAGTTCTCCTGTGAAACTCGAGTTGGAAAGATGCGATACGGTTCCAGCACCTGACCAACTCAAAAGACCTGCAATACCGCCAACTCGAGTAGCGTATGCAGACCCGCCACTCATCACAACTGATGAGTTGACTTCATTAATGGTGACTCCTGATCCGTATCCGAGAAGCCCACCTACAGAGTATGAATCTGCGACGGTAGCGGTACCGGTAGCGCTTGAATTCGTGATTGTTGATTCTTCTGCTTCACCAACAGCACCTCCGATAAATTCAGAGTAATTGCTAATGTTTGCATCAACTGAGACGTGTACATTCGTAAAATCGGTGTATCTAGCAACTGAGGCGACGAGTCCGGCTCTGTTAGTGCCCTGCACGTTCATTTCTCCAGAAACACGAAGGTTTTTGATCTGGGTGTGAGTATTGTCATAGCCGGTGATTAAGCCAAAGAGAGATTTTCTATCGCCGTTTACACTAACCCCTTGAATCAAGTGGTTATCACCGTCGTAGCTACCCTGGAAGTACTTGTTTTCAGTACCAATCGGGGAGAAGTCTGTGCCAGTTAAGTTAATGTCAGCGGTTTGCTTGAAATACACACCATAGTCTGAACAAGCTCCAACCTTGGATAGACCGTATGCGCTGCTTACTTGATATGGCGATGACTGAGTTCCAGTACCACCGGAGAATGCTACCTGGCCGTAAGTGGCGGTATCGCTCAAGGTAACAGCAGAAGTAAAGTTATCTCCTGGCATTCCTCCCCACTCGATTAGGTAGTAGTTCTGATCATCGTAAGAAGGAATGTCATTCCATTGACCGCTACCGTAAACTTCAGCGTAGTCTTCGTCTCCAGACTGATTTGGTTCGCCACCTGCCCAGCCACTAAACCCGCCGTTTACTGCTCCACCTGCCCAGAACACGCCTCTATAGAAAACAGTTCCTTTTTCTGGACCAGTTACCCATTTCCAGTCACCTTCGAGATCTCTATCTGATGCCGCAATCCAAGCGTTATTGCCTGCACCACCCATCACTGTATATAAGAAGTCGTTTTCAGCCTTGTTTGTGATGGTTGCCAAGTAACCGCGGGATCCACTTAGGGTACCGTCAAAAGTCGCTTGCGAAGCAAGGTTGATAGCTCCATTGAAGCTGGTTCGGGTTTTGACCAGTCGATAGTAATGGCCATTAACCTCGTTCTTCAGACCACCTCCAGCATCGACTCTTGCTGTTAGTTGAATGTCTCCAGCACAGCCAGCATTAAAGCTAACTGCATCAAAAACTGTTCGCAATTGCGATTGAGTGCCCTGGATCAGAAGGTTCGAACCTACGTGAGAGTCTGAAATTAAAGTAGCGCTTGAGGAATTGTAGTTGAAGATGATTTGTCCGGAAGGAACACTAAGGGAAAGGCTCAGGAGCTGATCTTCACTGAAACCAGAAATAGTGGAATTACTGAGGTTCCCTCCTTGAAGACTGATGTTGAAAGACGGGGCAGGAGTTGCCTGAACGGCTACTGCCTGGCCAAACACGAGTGCGAAAGTTGCAGCAACGAGTGCGGTTTTGTTCAAAAGCTTCATTTGAGTTCCTCTTTATTTGACAGGCTAAACGCTAGTTTGACAACAGTCTAGTGCCTACCCTCAATGCATAAGCCAATTATTCCCAAAGGGTTAACCCTTTATTTAACTGGTCAAAACGTGGCCTTTAGGTTTGAAATTCACTGCTTTAAATGCGGGGTTTGGTCCTAATAGAAATGATTAATTGAGACATAT
>Ga0209400_1003851_pt1 | contig 10801 bp, 9 predicted proteins | sample M_130807_EF_Meta_FD_187313 | JGI IMG/M metagenome (GOLD analysis project Ga0209400, IMG submission 187313) | Freshwater microbial communities from Lake Montjoie, Canada to study carbon cycling - M_130807_EF_MetaG (SPAdes) (version 2) | ecosystem: Environmental > Aquatic > Freshwater > Lake... | reverse complement strand
ATTGCGTTTAGAGCATTTGAAACACGTCATCTTGCTTGACGATCTTTCTTTGTCGGCCAATGAAGCAGCCAAATTACCGGTGCCTGCACGCGCTTTGCGTTTCAAAGATTTTTTACACCAAGCCGGTCCCGCCCAACATGCGCGGTTGAAAGATTTGTCGGCGGCGCTCGACCCGGATGACGCGATCAATATCCAATTCACCAGCGGCACCACGGGCAATCCCAAAGGCGCCACGTTGTCGCATTTCAATATCGTCAATAACGCACGTTTTGCAGCCAAGTCCATGGCATTGACGCATGAAGACCGCATGTGTATACCGGTGCCGCTGTATCACTGTTTTGGCATGGTGCTTGGTGTGTTGACCTGTACCGCCGCGGGATCTGCCATGGTGTTTCCAGCAGAGGGCTTTGACGCCGCAGCCACGCTTAAAACTGTGGTCAAGCAGCGTTGCACCGCATTACATGGCGTACCCACGATGTTCGTTTCCATGTTGGCCGAACCTGCTGTAGCAACCATGGATTTCAGTCTTTTGCGCACAGGCATCATGGCCGGTGCGCCTTGTCCTGTTGATACTATGCAGGCGGTGATGCGCACGCTCAACATGAAGCAAATCACCATCGGTTACGGCATGACTGAAACTTCGCCGTTGTCGTTCCAGTCGCATGTGTCAGATCCTGTCGAACGCCGTGTATCCACGGTTGGACGCATTCAGCCGCATGTGCAGGCCAAGGTGGTGGACGCGCATGGGCGCATGGTGCCAGTGGGTATGCCGGGCGAGTTGTGTGTGCGCGGTTATCTGGTGATGCGCTCTTATTGGGAAGACGCGCAGCAAACGGCCGACGCGATTGACGATGCCGGTTGGATGCATACCGGCGATCTGGCGACCATTGACGCACAAGGCTATTGCAATATCGTTGGCCGTGTCAAAGACATGTTGATCCGTGGTGGAGAGAATGTATTTCCGCGTGAAATCGAAAACCAGTTGATGCAACACCCCAAAGTATTGGACGTTCAAGTCTTTGGCATACCCGATGTGAAATACGGCGAGGAAATCGCTGCATGGGTGATCTTGCAACCAGAACAAACCGCCCAAGCGGATGAATTCATTGACTATTGCCGCTCCCGCATGGCGCACTACAAAACACCGCGTTATCTGCGCATCGTGCGCGAATTTCCTCTCACAGCCACCGGCAAGCCGCAAAAATTTCAGATGCGTCAAAGCATGATGGATGAACTGGGTTTGCGTTCACCGCAAACCGCTTAAGCAGTGACGACAGAAAGCACACAGTGACTGACGACCAACTGGCTTTTCTGGACGCGTATTCACTGGCAGGGCTGCTGCACAGCAAAAAACTGTCGTCTGTCGAACTCACCCACATGATGCTCAACCGGATTGAGCGTGTCGACAAACGTTTGTTGTCCTACGCCACCGTCTCGCATGACATCGCTTTAAAGCAAGCGCATGATGCAGATGCGATGATCATGCGCCGACAAATACTCAGTCCCTTACACGGCGTTCCTATCGCGCTCAAAGACCTGTGTTACACCAAAGATATCGTCACTGCTGCCGGCATGCCGATGATGCGCGACTTCACACCCGCCTACGACGGCACGGTGGTGAAACGCTTGCGACAAGCCGGAACGGTGTTGCTTGGCAAACTCACCATGACAGAAGCTGCATTTGCCGATCACCATCCTGATGTGCCCCCGCCGATCAACCCTTGGCACGATGATCACTGGTCCGGTGCGTCTTCCAGCGGCTCGGGTGTGGCTGTCGCAGCGGGTTTGTGTTTTGCAGCCATTGGCACCGACACTGGCGGTTCCATCCGTTTTCCTTCAGCGGCTAACGGCGTGACGGGACTCAAGCCCACTTGGGCGCGTGTACCTGTGCATGGTGCATTCGAGCTGGCGGCCTCTCTCGACCATATAGGCCCGATGGCACGCACGGCCATGGACTGTGGACATATGCTGGGATTGATTGCGGGCGCAGACCCTGATGACAGCGTTGCGTTGCATGCGCCAGTGCCTGACTATGTGTGCGGAGACATTACCCAGTTAAGCGGTTTACGCTTAGGCTTTGATCCGGACTACTGTGCAGGCTTGGACGCAGACATGCAAAAAGCCGTGCAGTCTGCCTATGAGGTGCTTCAATCTTTAGGCGCAGACATGCGACACGTGCGCTTTCCTGATGTGACAGACATGGTCGCTGATTGGGGCACGGCGTGTGCCGCAGAAACCGCGGTGGCGCATGAGCCTTGGCACCCGAAAAACAAACATTTGTACGGCCCGGGCTTGGGCGGTTTGATTGAATTTGGCCGTTCCATCTCTGCGGTGGAGATGCAAAAAATCTGGTTGCGTCGTCGCGCTTTCAAGGGGGCGGTGCGCGGGTTTTTCCAAAACTGCGATTTGTTGTTGATTCCTGCACAACCCATGGCCTCGCCTACACGTGAAGAAATGTCGGTGATCGGTACGGTGCCTGCTGAATTGGCCCGCCTGATCAAATTCACCGCGCCGTTTGACATGAGCGGCAACCCGACCATCACCTTGCCAGCGGGCTTCACAGTGAAGAACACACCGGTTGCCATACAGCTGGTGTCTGCGCATTTAGATGAAGCCACACTCGTACGCGCAGGCAGCGCGTTTCAACGTGTGACGGATTGGCATTCGCGGGTACCGCCCCGGCTTTGAGTGCATATTCGATGAAGCGCCTGCGAGGAATGTTCAACATGCACTGCTTCTCTGCGGTATGAATCTCGTTCAGGCTTTTCTCAACCGCGCACGCAGCCATCCACAGTTGCCAGCGCTGAGTGACAGCCATCAAACACTTAGCTATGGTGAGCTTGCGCAACGCAGTCACGCCTTGGCCGCTGGACTGCGGCAACGTTGCCTGCTCAAGCGTTCTGATCGAGTCGTTATGTGCATGGAAAACCGCGTAGCATTCTTTGAAACATTATTTGCATGTTGGATCGCCGGCTTATGCCCCGTGCCAGTGAATGCCAAATTACATCCCAAGGAAGTACGTCACATTGCTTTGGACAGCCAAGCCTCAGCATTGATTTGCAGTGACGGATTGTTCAATGGCTTGCAACTTGCATTGGCTGATTTGCCATCCGCGTTGCCTTTGATTTCTGTCGATACTGGTTCATACATGGATTTGCTAAGTCACCATGCCATGGAGGTGGCCCCCATGCAAGCCAACGACATTGCATGGATTTTTTATACCAGCGGCACCACAGGCGTACCCAAGGGCGCTATGTTGTCTCACCTGAACTTGATGAACATGTGTTTGCAATACGGTGCAGACATCGATTGTGTGCAAGCTGGAGATACGTTCTTGCATGTCGCACCTTTGTCGCATGGTTCTGGTTTGTACAGCTTGCCGCATTTGTTCAATGGCGGACATCAGGTGATTGAAACCACGTTCAACCCTGATCTGGTGTTTCAAGCTTTGCAGCGGTATCAGCGCGTTTCATTTTTTGCTGCACCGACCATGCTGACGCGCATGCTTCGTGCAAGCAAGGGCATCGCAAACCCGGCTGGCAATTTGCACACCATCACTTACGGTGGTGGCCCTATGTATGTTTCTGATCTGTTGCAATCTTTGGATCTTTTTGGGCCACGCATGGTACAAATTTACGGTCAAGGAGAAAGCCCCATGACCATCACCGCTTTGTCTAGGCTGGATCATCAAGGCCAGCAGGATGCGGCACATTTGGCGCGTCTTGCGTCGTGCGGAACTTCACGCACAGGCGTGGATGTGCGGGTGGTGGATGATGAAGGGCGTGACAGGCCTTTGGGCGAACCCGGGGAGGTGGTCACACGCAGTGCCACCCGTATGTTGGGTTACTGGAACAATCCAACGGCTACCGCCACTGCGGTACGAGACGATTGGCTGTGGACGGGAGACATAGGCTCGATAGATGAGCTCGGCTATTTGACGCTCAAAGACAGATCTAAAGATTTGATCATCCGAGGCGGCAGCAATATTTACCCGCGCGAAATTGAAGAGGTGCTGCTGCATCACCCCGCCGTCGCTGAAGTTTCTGTGATTGGAATGGCTCATGCCGATTTGGGTGAAGAGCCTGTGGCATTTGTGGTGTTAAGGGAAGGCATGCGTGTCACACCGCAAGAACTCGATCAGTTGTGCTTGGATAATCTCGCACGATTTAAACGGCCGCGTGATTATTTTTTTCCGCCTGATCTGCCGAAAAACAATTACGGCAAGATTTTGAAAACCGCATTAAGACAACAACTTAAACAGGATAAAGCGTGATGCGTGATGTGTATGTCGCAGGCATAGGTTCAACCACTTTTGGTAAACATGCGGGGCGCAGCATAGAGTCCTTGGCAGTGGACGCATCTGCAAAAGCTATGGTGGAGTCCGGTATTGATCGCGCACGCATAGGCGCTGTGTATCTCGGTAACTTCATCAGCGGGCCTTTGAACGGCAAAGAAGTGCTTGCTGGTTTGGTGGCAGAGCAATTGGGTTTGCAAGGCATTCCCTGTACCAAGGTGGAAGGCGCTTGTGCCTCAGGCGGCATTGCCATGCGACATGCATGCTTGATGGTGGCCAGCGGTATGTGCGATGCGGTATTGGTGGTGGGAGTGGAAACCATGACGCATGCTTCTACGCCTGAGGTCACTTCTGCGCTGAACTGCGCCATGGACAATGAATACGATGGCCTCAGCGGTTTGACTTTTCCCGGCTTGTTTGGTTTGGCGTGGCGAGCACATGCGCAGCGATACGGCACCACACGCGAAGACATTGCCAGTGTTGTGATTAAAAACAAGGCGTATGGTTTGAAAAATCCTTTGGCACAAATGGGTGCTGATTTGTCCATAGAGCAAGTGTGCGCCTCCGCCATGATTGCTGACCCTTTGCAACTCTTTGACTGTTGCCCGCCCAGCGATGGCGCTGCTGCCTTGTTGGTTTGCACCAAGGAATTGTTGCCTGCCAACTCGAACAAGCCGCGTGTGCGTGTCATGGCCAGTGTGCAAACCAGCGGTTCTGCGCGTATTTCAAATCATCCAGATTTGTGTTCGTTTGATGCCACCGTGTTGGCCGCGCAACAGGCCTACAAACAATCGGGACTGCAACCGGCCGGTATTGATTTGGTTGAACTCCATGACTGTTTTTCGATTGCAGAAATCATCGACAGCGAAGACCTGGGGCTGGTACCCAGAGGCGAGGGCGGTCGTTGGGCAGCACAAGGACGCACTGGTATGCAAGGTGATGTTGTCATCAATCCCAGCGGCGGTTTGCTGGCCAAAGGCCATCCCGTGGGTGCCACAGGCGTGGGACAAATGGTTGAAGTGGTATTGCAGTTGCGCGGTGAACATGCCAACCAGGTCGCCAATGCAGGCATTGGCATGACGCATAACTTAGGTGGCACAGGTGTGGCTTGCACCGTGCATATTTTGGGTAGAGACGCATGATTTCAGCGGCGACTGCGCCTGCCTTGGCGGTCTTTCAATGTCAGTCATGTCAGACCTTAACCCAACGCAAACCCATCGTGTGCGCGCATTGTTTACAGCCCACGTTTCAAACAAAGCATGTGGCAGCAACCGGTGTGTTGGCGAGTTGGACCACGGTTCGCAAACCACCGCTGAGGTTCAAAGCAGAGGGTGCGTACCACGTCGGTGTTTTCGATTTAGACAACGGCATGCGTATTTGCGGACGATTGTTGTCAGCGCCCAGCGACCGCTTAGGTGACCGCGTGGTGCTGGTCAAGGACGAACTGATTCAAACAGATATTCCAACATTCAAGGTGGCACGAGATGGCTGATATTTCCTATGAAAAACACGGTGCGGTGCGGTTGATCACCATCCAACGCGCTGACAAAATGAATTCACTTGATTTCGCCGCTAACGATGAATTGATAGACATCTGGCATGAGTTTGACCGTGATGACCAAGCGCGTGTCGCGGTCATCACCGGCGCGGGTGACAAGTCGTTTTGTGCCGGTGCTGATTTGAAGACTTACACGTTGACTTTCGCGCAAGCGGCGGCGCCAGAGTTTCGCGCCAAGTACACCAACGGCCCGGGCTTTGGCGGCATCACGCGCAATCTCGACATAGACAAACCCATTTTGGCGGCAGTCAATGGTTTTGCTATTTCCGGTGGTTTCGAGTTGGCTTTGGCCTGCGATATACGCTTTTGCTCAGACAACGCAGAGTTCGCCTTGCAAGACGCGAAATGGGGCTTTCATGCCTGCGATGGCGGCTTGATTCGCTTGCCGCAAATTGTCGGCATGGGACACGCCATGGAAATTATTTTGTCGGGTGAACGGGTCGATGCAGCGCATGCTTACCGCATCGGTTTGGTTAACCGTGTGTATGCACCCAACGAACTTCTTGGCAAAACCTTGGCGTACGCGCAAATGCTGGCCACGCGTGCGCCTTTGTCGCACCGGTTTGCTAAAGAAGTGGTGCGCCGTTCAGTAGGTATGCATATGGCAGAAGCATTGCAGTGGGAGTCACGCTCTTTCAGAGATGTGGCTTTTACCGATGATTTGAAAGAAGGATTGGCTTCATTCAAAGAGCGCAGACCCGCCGATTTCAAAGGCAGCTAGGTCATTGCTAGGAGGGTGAAGAAACGCACATAAATATTTTGTTATGTGTGCTGGGAATCCAAACTCTGCGGGCATGCGACGGCGATGCGCTTTTTGTGTTTCTTTAAGATGGCTGCTAACGATTGAGACCATCCAACGACGGCTTTGGTTCAAGCCTAGATCGAGGTTCTTGTGTCGTCAGCACAAGAATTTGATGAATACTCCATTTGGCAATAAAGCTTGGTGCAGGTTTGGCGTTACAAAGAAGTTTCTGATTCAATAATGTATTCAAAACAAACAATCATCTACAGATGAATTTCTTTCTCAATCAAGCCATTAATGCTAAGGCATTCTTTAATCAGATCCGCGATATGTTTTGAATCAATTTTCAATAACCCTTAGAAAATAGTGGATTCTTGAAGTGTTCTTGTGCTTTATGAACCTGTTCATAAAATGGCTTTTGAAAATATTTTTTTCATTTTAAATACAAAGGACAGTGATGTTGAATAACAAACTTGCAATTGTTACGCTGCTTTTCAGCACGGCTTTGATAAATGCCCTCGCCGATACCACCGAAGTCAAAACACAAACCATTGTGGAAGTAAAGAAGAGTGGAGGTCATTGCGAACAAGACCCCAATTGCTTCAACCGCTATCACCCCGCGATCAAACCTGTGGCTCGCGCCAAACCAGGTGACTTGATCATGGTGCACACACGTGATGCTTTGGATGCCAATCTGAATATCAACTCTTTGCCTAAAGATGTCACTGCCATTGACACCAATCTGATTCATCCAATGACAGGCCCCATCTACATTGAAGGCGCAAAACGCGGTGATGTGTTGGCCATCAAACTGATTGATATCAACCCCAATGAATATGGCTACACCACGCTGATCCCCGGCTTTGGCTTTTTGCCTGACATGTTTCCGGATCCTTATGTTGCCAACTGGAAGTTGAACCGCCGTGAGGCTGTGTCAGCGCAATTGCCAGGCGTACGTATTCCAATGAACGGCTTCATGGGCTCTGTAGGTGTCATGCCTGGTGAAGAAGAAATCGAAAAATGGTTGGCCCGTGAAAACCAATTGGGCGCTGCCGGTGGCGTTGCACTGCCACCCCAGCCTATCAACGCTCGTCCCGCCAATATCTGCGGCCCTAACGGTAGCCACAAAGACAAATGTTTGCGTACTGTTCCACCCCGTGAAAATGGCGGCAACATGGACGTCAAGCAAATGGTCGAAGGTACAACCCTTTTGCTGCCTTGCTTCATCGACGGTTGCGGATTCTTTATTGGGGACGTTCACTATGCACAAGGTGATGGCGAAGTGGCTGGTACCGCCATCGAGATGGGTGCCATCGTTACAGTGACCACTGAAATTCGCAAAGGCATGGCTTCTTTGATTAAACAGCCCATGTTCGAGGGCGGTTCTCAAATCAAGAAACTTGAGCCTGACAGCTTCCACGCTGTGGTCGGTTACCCACTCAAGAAGGCCGGAGAAGTACCTCCTCAATGGGCTTACCTCGACAGCGAAAAAATCAAGCCTTTGACTAACCTGTCCAACGATCTCACCTTGGCCGCACGCAATTCATTGATCACTATGATCGATTGGTTGATGGCCACCAAAGGATTGAGCAAAGAGCAAGCTTTGGTTGTTGCCAGCGTTGCCTGCGACTTGCGCATCAGCAACGTGGTGGATGTGCCAAACTACGCCGTGACCACCATTTGTCCTATGGAAATTTTCGGTAAAAAATAAAGTCACTTAGACTTGCCAAAAAGAGCGAGTCACCCTCGCTCTTTTTTTTTGGAATCTCACATGCAAAGACGTTCATTCATTTCTTATTTGTCTATTTCTTTTGCCACGGCCATGCTGCCCATGATCCACGCAATTGCGCACACACCGTATCGGTTCTGGGATGTATTCCGTAAGCGAAATATGCAAATCATGACCTCGCATGCAGACTACACGGGTGATGACATCGGCGACGCTTGGGTGGCTGTATTACGTGAAAACCTGCCGCTCAGCCGCGCCATGGTCAGCCGAACACACGATATGCCACGCATTGCCAGTCTGCTCAAAACGGACCAAGTAAAGAATGCAGTCTTGTCATACCAACATGCGAGGTTGATGTTTACCGGCGAACCTCCTTTCGAAGAATTTGCACCCTTGCAAATGGAAATTTTGGTCGACAACGGTAAATACCTATTGGTGACTCGACCTGACCTGCCGCTTTACCATGGCTATTTGGTGACCACTGCATTGATGGAGGCCGCAAACAAACTCCAGTTGATCAACCCTGGCAATGGTCGCTTCGGAATGGCTGTTCATGCCGGTGCAGAAGCCTATTACCGGGGCGAAAAACTCGAACCGCCACCGCCCCCGGCAGAAAAATGACAGTCTTTGTTTGTTTACGTAGTTGCGCGCTTGTATTCGCATTATTGAATTGCAGCAGTATTTGGTCGCATGAGTCCATCACGGCTGAAGCGCGTAAAAACTATTTGATGAAGTTGCAAGAGTCTTTTCAGGTGCAATCTACCAACCCATCCGCACCAGTCAAAGCCAAGGCACTTTACCAAATAGGCGCAACACTGGAAGAAATCCGCGATCTGTTCAACCAAGACATCATCAGTCATGGCTCAGTCAAAGGGCTGGAGTCCACATTGCTGCTGAATGAACTTGCACGCGCCGGTTTCAAAATGGAGATGTCTAGCAAAATTGGTTTGTATGTGTCGCAACTGCATTACTACCGTGACGTGATCAAACTTGACGCGAAGGCAGCATTTGCAGACCATGCAAGGTACCTGCTGCTTAAAAATCATTTCTACGACAGTTTCACTGACAATCCTTTGGCTCCTTTCTCGCAAAGCCGAGATGAACTGATTGAACTGATTGATATTGGTGAAAGACTGCTCAAGGTCAAGGACGGCAATATCAACCCAGAAGAAGTGAAATTTATTTTGGCGATCCATTACCTGCAAGCCATTCAGCAGCAATTGATGGCCAAGGACGATGGACAAAAAAAATTCAAAAAGCTGCTTGCTGATTTGCGTAAAGACTATCCACAAAGTCTCAAACCACTGACACTTGAAGCATTGAGTCCTGCACCCTAACCATGACAACAGCAAATTATCTATTTCGCAAGTTCAGTCTATGGTTTGGTCAATCTCTGTTTTGCTTATTTGCTATCGTTGGTCCTTCCCTTGCGCATCAGACTGGAAACAGCTACCTGACAGTCAGCGAAGCGAACGGACGTTTACAGCTGGAAATTGACTTTATCGCCCGCGATTTAGGTAATCTACTTCAAGCACCAGATCAGGCCAATGCGCCCCCGCCACCGCCAGAAAAAATCCTGTTGTTGCAGGGGCCGATCACGACTGCGATTCAAAAATCCTTGTACCACTGGAGTTCTTGTCCCAATCAGTGGTGTTGCATAACGATGGTTTGTACGTTCGTCAGCGTTTCAGTGGTAGCACATTGCCCGAAGATGCCAGATTCATCGTGGTTCGCTACGAATTCTTCACCCAGAACGACAAGCTAGGTCGTGCATTTTTCAAACTGGTGATACGCAATGATGAAATGTCATCTGTGTTTGACCAAACGAGCGCCATTCAACGATTTGCCCTTGGAGAAACCAAACGATGGTCAACCATTGGACTATTCACCAATGAAGGTGCAAAACATATCTGGGAAGGCACTGACCATTTATTGTTTTTGTTGTCACTGCTGTTGCCGGGTTTGATGCTTACTATTCGCAAGCCTGATCTCAATGGCAAATTGCCTGCAAACACCCGTGATGCAGAAAAATTTGCACTCAAGGTGATCACTGCTTTCACCCTCTCGCATTCAATCACTCTCGCGTTTTCAGTTTTCGGCTGGGTTAGCCTGCCAGATAAGTTGATTGAATCCCTGATTGCACTGTCGATCATGATTTCAGCTGCGCTGAATCTACAAACCCGTTTTCACATCAGTCACTGGAAACTGGCATTTCTTTTTGGCTTGATCCACGGCATGGGATTTGCCAATGGTCTGAAAGAGCTAGGCTTATCTTCAATGTACTTTATGGAGACCTTGTTTGCTTTCAATCTAGGCGTTGAACTCGGCCAACTCTCAGCGGTTATTGTGGTCTCCATACCCGTGCTGTTACTGGCTCGAAAAGCCGAGTCTAAACAACGAGTGTTGAAATACGGGTCTATCGGTGTTTTACTCACATCGATCGTTTGGTTGGGACAAAGATTGATGGCCTGATTTTCA
>Ga0209400_1003850_pt1 | contig 10802 bp, 10 predicted proteins | sample M_130807_EF_Meta_FD_187313 | JGI IMG/M metagenome (GOLD analysis project Ga0209400, IMG submission 187313) | Freshwater microbial communities from Lake Montjoie, Canada to study carbon cycling - M_130807_EF_MetaG (SPAdes) (version 2) | ecosystem: Environmental > Aquatic > Freshwater > Lake... | reverse complement strand
CGTGTATAAAACATTTGGCAGTCAGTGGTTTATCGAGCGACACAGCTCGTATCAAAAGCAGTTGTAACTTGATAGGAAATCGCTTCGAAATGCCAAACGTTTCATACACGCAAACCGTTATGGGCAATTTAAAGAAAAGACCACGCAATATGAGCTAACACTAAAAATTAAAAAATATGAAAAAAGCAATTACATTATTAACTATCGTACTCTTTTCGACTTTAGGGTACACACAAACAATAGAAAGTCCAAGTATTGACAGCAAGGCCAATGAAAATATTGGTATATTGAAAATAGAGAAAAATTCCTATAATACTATAATTCACTTTGTTTATCAATCGGATAATCAATATGTGGACGGAGGTTGGTTTAATATTAATCCTGAAATTAAAATAAAAGAAACGGGAGGATATCGGACCTACAAATTAATTAAAGCTGAAGGAGTAAAATTAGCACCAGAAAAAACGAATTGTGAATATTCAGGACAAATATTTTCATTTAGATTAATATTTCCAGCAATTGCATCTGATATTTATAAATTTGACATAATTGAATGCTCTACGTCAAACTGTTTTAATTTTTATGGTGTGTCTGCAAATAGTACCACTAGTAGTTCGACTAATGCAAAATCCTCTTCCGAAACTTTTAGAAGAGATTATAATATTTTTACCATTTACGACAATTCGACTGAAGAATGGGGTGATTGGCAAGCTGGTGACAATACTTTTGTGTTAAATTATGGCAGCAATAATGATATTGCACATTATCAGGGAAATGGAGAGTTAGTAGTTTATAAAAGAATAACAGGTATTGAAGAAGGGTACACTTCATCTGGTGACCATTACCAAATTTTAACAGCACTTGATGGTGATGGTTTAAGATTTAAATTTCAATTCTTTGATGACATTTCAAAAGGCTTAAAATTAATATATGGAGATGTTATGATTCAATTTGCAAAACAATAAAAAGCCCATAACAACGTGTATAAAACATTTGGCAGTCAGTGGTTTATCGAGCGACACAGCTCGTATCAAAAGCAGTTGTAACTTGATAGGAAATCGCTTCGAAATGCCAAACGTTTCATACACGCAAACCGTTATGGGCAAGTTTAAAAGACATATCGAAATGAAAAGTGAACTACCGAAAGACAACTGCGATAGTTCATAAATTATGTTTTATAATATTGAAAATGAAAAGTTGACACCAGAAACAACTAAAAAAACGGGGAGTATTCCGAAAAGCCTTATGAGTAGGAACAAAATTAAATCAAACAAAAATGAAAAAAGTAATGACAATTTACGGAGCAATCTTATTTGCTTCAACAATCTTGACAAGTTGTGGAGGAGGTTCAAATGATAAAAATGATAAAACAATCGTTCAGGAAACCACCGAAACTAAAATAGACTCACTAGGTGGAGATACGCCAAACAAAACAACTGCTAATGAAATTACACCTGCAAATGTTACAGTTAAAATATTCTTTAGAACTAGAGATATGTCCGGATATGAGGGATATGAAGATTCGAAACCAGAAACATCAGAAAGAGATGAATTTAGGAAAAAAAGCAAATACACTTTCTGTTATGATTCAGAAGAATTTAATAGTCTTCAAATATCAGGAATTGGTGAGAAATTAACTCTCGTGGTAAAAGATGGCAATAAGGTGATCTTTTCGAAATCAGAATTTGATATAAAAGATAAGATAAGATTTACAACCAAGGATTTTAATTTAGATATGGGTACGACTTATACAATTACTATAAATCAAAATGAAAAAAGCTTATTTAAAGGGATAATTGATTCTCAAGGTTGCATGTAATTAAAAATTAACCTGCCCATAACAGCGTGCAAGCAATATTGCCTTGCTGCGGGCGCAACACAAGGCAACATCGCCAACACGCAAAACGTTAGTAGCAAGTAAATAACATAACAAAAAAATGTAATTATGAAGAAGAATAATAAAAATGAAGCTGCTAGAAAAAAATCCCTTGGCGAGCTTGGAGAACTTTTTGCGATCAAAACACTCGTTGAACAAGGTTATAATAAAATAAGAAACTTAAATGATATAAGTTTAAATGAACCCTTTGCAGACATCGAATGTGAAAAGGACGGAATAAAATTGGTGGTTTGTGTAAAGGCAAGAAATAAATTTCAGAAAAAAGGCACCTTGAATAATAGATATAATCTCGGAACAAATGCTTACTTAAAAGCTTCTAATTCAGAAAAAAAACATAATGCAGTAGCACATTGGATGGCAATTCAATTTGACAACACAACATTTTCAATATACTTTGGCACGTTAGCAGAATTGGAAGGCAAAAAGTCAATACCAATCGATTTGTGTGAAAAGGGCCAGATTGGAACAGTATGGGTTAAAGATAAAAGACATTATTTTGACTTTGATTTTTACACAAATAAGTAATATTATACCAGCTACTAACAGCGTGTAAGCGCAAGCGCGGGGATTTACAAGGAAAAAGCGAAGCCTTAGCTTCGCTTTTCGTTTTTTACATCTATAAAGTTTCTATCTTAGAGGTAACAATTTCGCGTGTACCCTCGCCTGGCGCCTACAAGCAAAACGTTAGGCAACATTAAAAAAAGAGAAACATTGACTCAATCAAAATTTAGAAACAAATGAAAACAACGACAACTATTTTTATGCTATTGCTTTCTTTTGGAAGCGTATTTGCACAGTTGCCTAAGCTTTACATTCATATTGTATCGCACAATGAGCCGACTGATAGTTTAGAAAAACTTCCAGGAGCCAAGTATTTTAATGCAAAGTCTAATGCTTTGCAAATGGCAGATATTGTTGATAGTAAAAATGCAAAATGGAATTTACAGACATCGGATGGCTTTGTTATCGGGGCATTAAATTATGATGCGGCTGGAACTACTTCGACAGATATCTTTGAAATATTAGCAAACCCACCATATAACGATAACATTGAAATTGATCCACGATCTAAGAATAAAAATGGTCGTAATATAGCTGATCAATGGTACTTATTGGATTCATGTGGAGCAAATCCCACAATGACTTTAGGAGGATTTATATGGGCTGTATGTCCACCTGTAACCAATTCAAGTATTGATTGGTTTCAATATCGAAATCCAATTATTGGAAATATATATGGAAATTCATGGCAATGCTCAATTTTGTCAGGAGCAGGAAGTCTTTTTCCTCATTGTAATGACTTAAATGATTTTGGAATTTTCAAGCCACTCTCGACAACAAATTTTTATACCCATGACACAAGCCTGACCAATAACTTATGGTGTATGGGTGTAGGTTGCGCGCCCGTTTTAGACTCTGTATCAGATGAGCAATCAATAATAGATTTAATACAAGGGCAAGTTGATAGTATACAAAATGGTCTTTGGCCAGCCAATAAATTTTATGTTACTAGAATAATGACAAATCAACGAGAATATGGACCTACGTTCTTTCAAAAAATATCAAAAGTAATTGACTCATTAAATCTTATCCCTTCTTCACAATTACAGTGGGCTACCATTAATGAAACATTCACTGCGTTTCAATCTTGGCAAACTTCAAGCGGCTCAGATTATAGTCAATGGCAATGCGGACAAACTATAACAGGAATAGACGAGATTGCAAAAGGTAATAACCATATAATTTACCCTAATCCATTCAATAATATTATAACAATTGACTTTTATGACGAGCAAAAACATCGAGTAGAAATAGTAGATTTTTTAGGCAGAGTGATTTATACAAGTATAGTTCAATCAGACACCTCTGTTGACTTATCCAAATTCTTAAATGGTATATACTTAGTTCGTGTAGACGATAAAGCAGAAAAGATTATAAAACATTAACGATTGCCTAACAGCACCTACAAGAAATTGGCGGTTCAGTGGTTAAATGAAGTTTTGTGCTTCGTATTAAGTTCAGTGCTGGCAGACAATTTAGTGCTTCGAAATCGCCAACTTCTTGTAGCTGCAAAACGTTATAGCCAATTTTAAAACAAGACAGTGATGAAAAAAACATTAACACTTCTAACCTTAATACCAACAATATGCCTTGGTCAATGGATGCAAATAGGTAGCGCAATAAATGGCGAAGCGGCAGGTGACGCCAGCGGCCGTTCCATTTCAATTAATTCAAACGGTACTGTAATAGCCATTGGTGCAAATTATAATCAAGGGAGTGGACCATCTGCGACATCAGCAGGGGGCCATGTGAGAGTTTATGAGAACGTTAATGGAAATTGGGTTCAAATCGGTAGCGACATTGATGGTGATGGCGGGGATCAAACAGGTCAATACGTAAGCGTATCACAAGATGGGTCTACTGTCGCTGTTGGTGAACCCATTAGTGCTGTAAATGGCAGTCTATCCGGACAAGTTCGTGTGTTTCGAAATGTGAATAATAATTGGACACAAATTGGTGGTAGCATCAACGGGGATTCTTTTAACTGGCAAACTGGATCGGTAAGTTTATCAACCGATGGGTCCATACTCGCTGTTGGCTCGCGCGGAGCAGACGTTCCGGGCTTGGGGCCGTTTTCAGGTAAAGCACGAATCTATGCTTACCAATCGGGTGATTGGGTGCAAATAGGAAACGACATAAATGCAAGTGGACAAGAAGACTTCTTCGGAGTATCTATAAGTTTATCATCCGATGGTTCCATTGTTGCCATTGGAGCCATTGGGGATATATTTAATAACGACACTGGCTATATAAGTGTATTCGAAAATGTTGCTGGCACTTGGACACAAATTGGTTCCAATATCAATGGTTCAACTCCCGCAGGTGAATTTGGTAATAGTGTTAGTTTATCTGCTGATGGATCAACAATTGCAACGGGTGAGTATTTAAGTGTGCCTGGAGGGTCAGCTAAGGTTTTCAAAAACATCAATGGGATATGGACACAAATCGGTAATACAATTCTTGGCAACGCAGGTGATTTTCTTGGTTATTCCGTATCTCTATCGGCAAACGGTAATATACTCGGAGTAGGAGTATATGGAAGAGACGATAATGGTGTTGATGCTGGCAGTACGCATATTTTCGAGAATCAATCTGGCAACTGGATTCAAATTGGAAATGTAATCAACGGAGCGTCGGCAGGTGATTTTAGTGGGATTGCAGTTAGTCTTTCATCAGACGGATCAATCGTAGCAACCAGTGCTCCAGGCGATGATGCAAATGGCAATAATGCAGGACATGTTAGAGTTTTTGAGAATTCTGCAGTACTTAATATTAAAGATATTTCATCAAAAAATAACTTTTATGTTTACCCTAACCCAGCGACCAAAAGTTTAACTATCAAATGTGAGTATGAAATTCTAGCTGTCGAATTATTCTCACTTTTAGGGCAATTGATTTCTATAGGAAAAGCTAATGGAAACAAAGAAATTGAAATTAAACTTGATGGATTACCATCAGGTAACTATTTAGTGAAGGTCAAAACAACAAACAAAACTTATTACACAAAGATTGTAAAGGAATAAAACTGGCTATAACAGCGCACAAGCGCAACCCGAAAAGGGTATGCGCCTGTGCGCGAAACGTTACAAGCAACTCCAAGAAGCAAAAAGTAAAATATTAAAATTTAAAATAGCATGAATGAATCTTAGTTCCAAAAAATTAATTCTGTGGCGTTATATCCAATTTCAACTTAAAAGTGTTTTGAAATGGCTTGTTTTATTATTTAAGTGGCACAAAGAAATAAAGCCTTATCAACTCAGCTATTTTAGACAATGGCGATTTGAAAAAGCACAATTAGTAATCCATTTTAATTTTAAGAATGCGATATATTATAAAATAAATAACATTAAAAGAGTAAACTGCGACAAACCCATAATTCTTGATCTTGGTGATTTGAAAAGCAGTAATGTTGAATTTATAGTTTACGGATTTTTTAGGAAAAATACCTATTTAATAGATACTGTAAAATCTGATAAACTAGTTACTGAAAAATTTAAAACAACGATTAATAGAGTAAATAATGTTAAAAGCATTTACATCTCTTTAGTTAGTATTAAGCGTTTTCCCAATACTTCAAACAGTATTTTTTATAAACTTTCTTTAAAAAAACAAAATATTAAATTATTAAACACTGAGATTGAAACTAACATAAAACCTATTACTTTGAATTTTAAAAACTTTAACCAAAACGAATATATATGAAAGAACAAGACAAATATGTAACCCCGAAATCTACTGCAGTAATGCGATTTTTATGGAGTGCTGCAGGGGGAGATAGGTATTTTTTAGAACGAGGAACCTATAGTGATCAAATAAAATATATGTGTTTGGGTGGTATAATTTTAGCGACTGGTGTAATGGCTGCACTGGCAGGCGGCTATGCTTTTTATACGATTTTTTCACCCAAAGCAAAAGATGGATCAATGTTAGATTCACCTTTTTACAGCTTTTTGTCCTGTGTTTTTGGTATAATCTGGGGCTTGATTATTTTTAATATTGACCGTTTTATTGTAACAAGCACCGGGAAGGGTGATGGCACAGAAAAAATTACATGGGAGGAATTTAGAGGGGCAATTCCACGAATAATTATGGGGATAGTAATTGCTATTACTATTTCAATGCCAATGGAAATTAGAATTTTTCAAAGAGAGATTCAATCTGGTTTAATTGAAGCCAAACAAAAACAGGGAGAAACCTTCAGGTTGGGTGTAGAAAAACGTTACAAAAAAAGATTGTCTGAAATTGATTTAGCAATTCCTCCTCTACAAAATGATATTGATAATAAGTATAGCAATTGGAAAAACGCTACTAAAGACCCTCAATTAGAAGGATGCAATAATGATGCAAATTGTCCGAATGGAAAACACAGAAAACTTTGGAGTATTGCACAAACAGAAGAAGATGTATGGAATGCAGCCAAAGCTAAAAACCAACCCATTATAGATAAATTAAATACTGAAAAAACCGATTTGGAGAAAAAAAAACAAATCGAATTGGATCAAAAAACAAAAGATGGGGAACAGACCGATGGTCTCGCAGAAAGAATAAAGCAAATGCATAATAAAGTACCATGGGAAATATCTTTATTTATTACGCTTCTTTTTCTTGTTATAGAGCTAACTCCCATTTTCTTTAAGTTAATGCTCACTAAAACACCTTATGATTATTTGAGTGAAAATAGAGATGATTTAATAAAAGCAGAATGTGGTATTGAAGTGCGATACGACTTATATAAAGATAAAAAAGGGCAAGAAAGACATTTAATAATTAATCACGAATTTGAAAGAATGATTTATGAAAAAAAGAAAATTACAGAAATTCAAAAAGAACTCACCGATTATGCAATAGAAAAATACAAGGCACAAGAGAAAGAAAAAATAGAGGCTAATTTGGAAGATTACATTAAAAAAATAGAAACGAATAACATCAACGATGAAGAAACTACGGGATAAACTTTGTCGTTTTTCAGGAGAAGATTTTTCAATAATTGAAAGGTGTGATCCAAATATTCAAATCTACTTTTCACTAATTGGGGCCTTTGTATTAGCTATATTAGTATGCTGTTTTATAAGTTCTTTTTTGTTTATGGAGAATATCTTTAAAACCCCTTTAATAGATTTATGTATTGCTGGAATATGGGGATTGATTGTTGCAAATTTATATTTGCTAACTCTATATACAATTACACCTAGGTTGCTCCCGATAAATACAATTAAATTTCCAGAAAAAAGATATTACTTATCTATCTCCTTTTTATATCGAATAAGTGTCTTAATAATTTTAGCCATAGTAACAGCGAGGCCAATAAATATTGCATTTCAGACTAATATTATAGGGTCTGCATTTATAATCTTAATTTTTATTATTATTTTTTTGCTTCCAATAATCTTTAAATATTACATAAGAATTATCGGAGGTTTTTATAAAGAAAAAGCTACTATTGAAAAAAAAATAATTGAAGATAATTACATGGTTTTCAATAAAGATTTAAAAATAATTCTTGAAAATAATATTTGTGATTTAAATAAAAAAACCTGGGAGAAAATAGTGCCGTTTTTAACTAAATTAGAACTTGTAAACAAAGAAAAGTACCATGATTTATTATCGGAAATTAAAGTTGACTTAAACTATAAAGATTCATTTCACGAGGTAGTTGAAAAATATGAATATTGGGCTGATCCACCATATAGAACAATCCCTAAAAAAAATCTAAAATTCGCTTCGTCTGAAGCCGATTTTCTGACTCATATTTATAAAAATTGAACATCGGTATATTTATATTAATTGTAATTATTCTAGTTGCTTTATATTACTTTTTTAGTAAAAATGATGCGACTGATAATACTATTTCCGAAATTAAGAAAGATACAGCCAAAGTATATTCTGATAATATAGGAAGCATTAGTTTGCATAACGATTATTTGATAGATAATAACGGCAGGAAATATAAATTGCTTAATCTAACACGCGAAATACCCAGAAGGACTTATATTTTAGGAGATTTGACTGGTAAATATTGGGGAGAAATTGATCAGGAAACAGAAACTGAATATTTACAAGAGAAGTTTTTTGATTTTAACATTTATGAAATTACTGTATCAAATTCCAAAACGCAAAAAGACGTTCCTTTTGAAATTGAAAATGCAAGTGATTTTCCAAGAGAAAGATTACCAGAACTGCTTGCTATTCGATTAGTTGATAATGGAAAAGAATATGAGCTAAACTTGCATGAGCCAAAGTTTGGCATAGTAAAGTTTGATAGAAAATTACATCAAATAGAAGGGTCTGAGGTGTTTGGTACAATTAATACACAAGTTACAGGATATGTACTTGATTTTATAACAGAGGAGTATGAAGAAATTTATTATTTACCTGAATATAAAAGTGGTGGAACTCCTCCCGACCCGCCGCCAGACAAGCACATTTGCTTAACAAGAACTAATAATCCCACCGGGAAGGTTGAGCGAAAAGAAAATTATTACCGAAACGAATATTGGTGTAGCTGCAACATAACGAAGTATTGGGGTGAATGGATCTATAGTAAACCGGTAGATTCGAGTTTTAAGGAAGGTTGTTCATCTAGCTTCCTAGGACTGCTTGGCCTTATAATTGGGATTGTATTTTTCATCTTTCTGCTCCCTCATCTGGTTTTTTTAATCCCTATTTTTGCATTTTTTTTACTGCTTAATTTCATTCCTTCTACTATTTGGAATTGGATCTTTAGAAGCATCGCCGGTATTTTGTTGTTCTGTTTTATAGCGTCAATAATCTATTTTCTTACTAACAGCGATTCAAATTATATACCTAAACCAGATGTGGTAGATAATGAGGAAGAAAAATTAGATACATTGATAAAAATTTTAAAGAATGATACCTTAATTTCTCATTTTAGAAGTTGGCGCGATTATGATGACAATTTATATGAAGGCTCGTATTTTGTGAAACTATCATCGTATCAAAATGCAAAAAGTTTTAAAAAGAATTTACAAATTATTGGTAATAGCCCAGATGAATATGATAAAATATTATTTTCGCTAAAAGAAAATGACAGGGCCCAATTAAATGGATTATATGAACTTTTTGATAGTTTAAAAATTAAAAACCAGTTGGGTTCAATTTTATTTGCTAAAATGGTAGTTTCTTTTGTTCAGGATATTCCTTATACACTTGTTTTAACTGAGAATTGTGATCCTAATTTATACTCCGATAATTTTATAAAGGAATATCTTTCTTCAAATGGTGCTAAATGCGATGGTTATCAAAAGTTTGGCATTAATACACCTGTAGAATTTTTGGCATCTCTAAAAGGTGATTGTGACACTCGGACATTATTACTGTACACCATTTTATCTCATTATAATTACGATATTGCATTATTTAGTAGTGAAGTTTATGGTCATTCGATAATTGGAATAAATTTGCCAATGGAAGGATTAAGTTATAACTTTCAAAATAGAAAATATATTCTCTGGGAAACAACTGCCCCTAATATGAAGCCTGGAATATTGCCGACCGAAATATCAAACACAAATAATTGGAGAATCTCATTAAAATCAAAATAAAATAACTATGATACAAACACCCACACTTTTCATTACAGGCATCGTAAGCTTTGCTCTGTTGTTATTTGCACTGCAAATAAAATTTCGTAAAATTTCAAAAAACAATGGGGAAGGTAAATTAAAATTTTCCTTTAGTATTTGGGCTGGAGCACTTTATTTATCTTCTAGCTTTATGCTTGCCAAAATGTTGTCATTGTTGAACGATGCATTAACTATTTACATAAGTTTTAACGCAAATATTTGGGCCTATTTCAAAACTATCTCAATATTTATTGGTTTAACTATTGCTTCGATTATAGCCTTAAATTTTCTTATAAATGTTATGTCATTCTTAATTTTCGAAGACAGAAAAGAAATAAATGAAATGGAAAATGACAACATTAGCTATTTTATTTTAAAATCGATTTTAATTATTGGATCAACTATTGCTCTTTTACCTGCACTAGAAAGTTTATTAAAACTATTTTTTCCTGTAATACAAACACCCTTTTATCATTAATAAAAAGAGCAGCTTGTAACAGCACCTTAGCGTCAGTTTTTTGAAGAAAAAAAACCGAACGCCAAGCTGCAAAACGTTAGTGGCAAGTTTAACCTATACAACGAATAAATAATAATCATTATGAAACGCATAAGAACATTAGGAAAAGGGGGGCTTGGCATTGTGTCACTTTACCAATCTAACAACGGTCAGAACTTCGCTGTTAAACAGATGCTTTACCAATGGGACGAGAATTACTACGAGCGTTTTAAAAGAGAGGTTGAGATAATGGCTACTCTTGTTC
>Ga0209400_1003846_pt1 | contig 10808 bp, 10 predicted proteins | sample M_130807_EF_Meta_FD_187313 | JGI IMG/M metagenome (GOLD analysis project Ga0209400, IMG submission 187313) | Freshwater microbial communities from Lake Montjoie, Canada to study carbon cycling - M_130807_EF_MetaG (SPAdes) (version 2) | ecosystem: Environmental > Aquatic > Freshwater > Lake... | reverse complement strand
ACCCAAAGGGAACTCATGGAAAGAAGAGCCAACGCCGTTGCTTCCGATATGCAAGGCCAAGCCGCGATGTTGGGAGAACTTTCCAGCAGCTACGGCTTTGAGCTGGTCGTTTTCAACTACCCGTCTGAGTTTTCAAAGAAAGTGCTTTCCGAGAGTGAAATGGGTATTGTGAACATCGCGCGAAAAATGGTGCCGGAGGCTGAGTTGGCGTTGAGCCTGACACAGACGGCATTGCACGAGCGATTCAGGACGCCCCCCTCGCGTGTACATTATTCTGATCTGCGAAACTGTTTCGGAGAATCCACCGAAACAGTATTCCGAGATGTTAGTCATCTGAATGCAAAGGGGAACGAAATCATAGCCGGTTGCATTTACAAGGAATTGTCAGTAAAACCGGCCGTCAAATAAAGGCTGTTCAAGCATGATGTCCCAAACGATTGGCGGGAAGTGAAATTGAAGGACTGTTAACAAATGCGATTGACCAATGTTGTACTTTTGCTTGCCTCACTGGCGCTATCGGCACTTCTGGCGGAGGGTGTATTTCGCGTTGTTGTGGATGATGGTATGGTCTATGAACTTGAAATGTGGAAGTACGCAAAATCAGTAAAAGTACGCTCAGATGATCCGCGCATAGGTCACCAGCATCGCCCGAATGCAGCAGCACTACTTATGGGTGCGCAGGTGAGGACTGATTCACACGGTTTTCGCGGGACGGATATTCCGGCAATCCCGGCCCGAGACGTTGCTCGCATCGCATTTGTTGGAGACTCAATTACGTTCGGTTGGGGGATTGCGGAACGGGAAACCTTTGCGAGCAGGGTTGTGAATGATTTGCAGTCGCGTGGGCGCCGAGTAGACAGCTTCAATCTGGGGGTGGGCAACTTTAATACAAGCCAGGAGCTAGCCCTGTTTAAAGCCGTCGGGTTGGAGATGAAACCCGATATTGTTGTCCTCGCCTATTTCATTAATGATGCGGAACCTCTTCCCCGCTACAACCAGCAGGGCTGGCTCGATTGGCATTCGGCCGCTTGGACCGTACTGGCCCATCGCACAGACTCCGTGCTACGTAGCGGCGGATCGCGACAGGATTGGAAGGAGTATTACCGCAGCCTGTATCGGGACGGGGATGGGGGGTGGGACTCCACCCGCCGAGCAGTGAAGGAGCTGGCAGAGACGGTGCGGGCCAGCGGTGCCGAGCTTGTCGCCTTCAACATTCCGGAACTCCGCGAACTCAAGCCATATCCATTTGTGGACATCAATGGAAAGATCGAGGAGTTGATGCGCTCTAACAATATTCCATTCATCGATTTGCTGCCTGCGGTTGAGGGGCAGGAACCACAAAGTCTCTGGGTGACGGTACCTGATCCTCATCCCAACGGAAAAGCCAACGACTTATTTGCTACAGCCATGGTCCGCAGTCTTGTTCCGATACTTCAGAAATTGTGTGAGCAAAAGGGGAAGGGATGCTGATTTTATTTGAGATATGCCTTGTAACTATATCGGGTACAAAACGCAGGAGGGGTAGGCAGCATGAAAAATGAGAAGCACTCCAACTCGACTGGGTTGCACGAAGATTTCAGCCGAGAGGAAAAGGAAAAGGTTGGAACAGAGCGGCAATTCGGACTAGTTTTTGCAGCCGTTTCCGCAATAGTAGGTGCAGTCCTATATTGGACGGGGAGCGCATACTGGGCAGTGGCGTTAGCTACATCGATAGGATTCCTTGTAGTCGCATTGTGGATCCCCAATCTTCTTCGATGGCCGAATCGATTTTGGTTGGGCTTTGGAGCGCTTCTTCACAAGGTCATGCAACCTATAATCTTGGGAATTCTTTTCTACGGGACTATTACCCCCATAGCAATTCTTCTGCGAATTGCTGGAAAAGATCCTCTTAATTTGAAATTTTGTACGAAGGCCGAGACTTATTGGATCACGCGGAAAAAGGATCTAGCGCATTCAATGTCGAATCAGTTCTAGGCTGGCGGCGCTGATGAAGAGATGTAAACTCATTGAGACGGCAATGTCTTGTAAAATTTTACCTTGATGAAACTAAAGGTTTCGCTAGGCTAACGGCGTTCTATTGGCCAGCAGCAATATGTTTGTATCGAAATTTGATTAGGATAGCGCTTATGTTTAAGATTTTTGTTGAGTTCCTTGTATTTATGAAAATGAGGAAGAAATATTGGTTGTTTCCTATCATGATCGTGACCGCGTTGCTTGGAGGATTGATTCTTCTAACAAAAGGGTCGGCTGTCGCACCGTTCATTTACACGCTGTTCTAAGTAGGCAATATTATGAAGGTGTTGGGACTCTCTGCTTTCTATCATGACAGTGCCGCGGCGTTAGTCATTGATGGCGAAATTATCGCGGCGGCCCAAGAAGAGCGATTCACGAGAAAAAAACATGATGCGGGTTATCCGCGTCATGCAATCGATTACGTTCTATCTGCCGGTGGTTTGACGCCGAGCGACATAGACTACGTGGCGTTTTACGAAAAGCCATTTCTGAAGTTCGAACGACTGCTTGAGACCTATGTATCGATGGCACCGCGCGGCTTCAAGTCGTTTGCAATGGCGTTGCCTCTTTGGATACGGGAAAAGCTCTACCAAAAGGATCTTCTATCAACCGAGTTGAATTCCTTGGTTAAGGCGGATTGGAACGCGAAGCTTGTGTTTTCGGAGCATCACCTAAGCCATGCAGCATCGGCGTTCTTCGCTTCCCCGTTCCATGACGCTGCCGTGCTTACGATGGACGGGGTAGGCGAATGGGCAACTACGTCACTTGCAATCGGGCACGGCAACGAGCTGACTATTGAGAGAGAGATTCATTTTCCCCACAGCTTGGGGCTACTGTATTCAGCCTTTACATATTACAATGGGTTTCGAGTTAATTCGGGCGAATACAAATTAATGGGTTTGGCTCCATATGGAGAGCCAAAGTACGTTTCCAAGATTATGGAGAACCTGATCGATGTCAAGCCGGATGGATCTTTTCGTCTTGACATGAAATACTTTGACTACTGTGCTGGCTTGACGATGACGAGTCATCGGTTCGATCAGATCTTCGGGGGTCCTGCCCGGAATCCGGAGGATCCCCTGACGCAAAGGCACATGGATTTGGCGGCGTCGGTGCAGTTCGTTCTAGAAGAGGTTGTCCTGCGTCTTGCCCGTAGCATTGCAACCCAGACCGGGATGCGAAACCTTTGCCTTGCAGGCGGGGTCGCATTGAATTGCGTTGCAAATGGCAAAGTGCTTCGTGATGGGTGTTTTGAGAAGATATGGATCCAACCTGCTTCTGGAGATGCTGGAGGCGCCTTGGGTGCGGCGTTGGCGGCCAGCTACATGCACTTGGGGGTTCCACGGAAAGTGGTGTCACCAGATTCGATGCATGGCAGCTACTTGGGGCCATCGTATGCGGATGACGAAGTCGAGACCGCCCTGCACCGTGTCGGTGCCAGGTTTGTCAAGGTGACCGATGCGGAATTGTTCAACAAGACGGCGGATTGTTTGGCAGTGGGACTGGCGATCGGATGGTTTCAGGGGCGAATGGAATTTGGGCCACGGGCACTAGGCAATCGCTCCATTCTCGGTGATGCGCGTTCTCCAGCAATGCAGAAGATTCTCAATCTGAAAATCAAGTATCGCGAATCGTTTCGTCCTTTCGCACCCGCCGTCCTGGCTGACGATGCCGCGGATTACTTCGACCTGAACGTAGAGAGCCCGTACATGCTGATGGTTGCTCCAGTCAGGCAGGAGCGCCGCAGGCCGGTCTCCGCTGAGGAAGCCGCTTTGTTTGGCATCGAGAAGCTCAATGTTCCCCGCTCCGACATTCCCGCCGTGACACATGTCGATTATTCCGCCAGGGTGCAAACCGTTCGGCAGGACACCAATCCGAAGCTGCATGCGTTGCTATCCATATTCAAGGAGCGGACTGGCTGTTCGGTGCTCGCCAATACGAGTTTTAATGTGCGAGGTGAACCGATAGTGTGTACCCCGGAGGATGCGTTTCGCTGTTTCATGGGAACCGATCTTGACATCCTGGTTGTCGGAAATTGCATACTTCGCAAAGAAGATCAGGATAGCGCTCTGGCAATCAACTACAAGAACCAATTTGAACTTGACTAGGGGCTTTCGCCCTTCCCGCTCTGCCATTCAATTTTTTGCGCCGCCATTCCGGCAGTCACCCACAATCGCTTACTCGGCTTATCGTCACCATTGACTGAAACCCTTCAGCGAAAATGCTCAATACCTACTCGGAGAAATTTTAATGGAAAAAAAGATAGTTGTTTCTAAGCCGGTCGATCCTGCACGCCTGAAGGGCGTCGGTATGAAGGCCTTCAGAGCTGCAGTAGAGCAGGTCAAGGTTATGAACGAAGCCCTTGTACCGCACCGGGGCGCTCCGTCCTCCTGCTGGGTATGCGGATCCAAGGAAGCGGTTCCAGTCGCATCAATACACGGAATAGACTTTGTCCAGTGCCGTAGCTGCACGCATGTGTTTCAGTCGCACATCATTCCCTACGAAACGCTTCGTGACTACTTTGCTGATGACACCGATATAAATGTTCATGTGGCTGACGGCCAGTTCGAATATCGCATCAACGAATTGACCGGCCCGAAAGTGCAAGCAATTTTTGACCGAATGTCCGAACTTGGAGTGGACGTCAGGTCGGGGCGCTGGCTTGACTGTGGCTGCGGGTCGGGCGACATGCTTTATGTGACGAAGCAGTCGGGCTGGGATCCCGTCGGATTCGATATCGGGAAGGCCGGTGTCAAGATTGCCGAACGGGCGGGCTTACGGGCCTACTGCACCGACTTAGAAGGCTTTGTTGAAGGACCGTTCAAGAGTTTGGAGGATCAAAGACCCTTTGACGTGATAACGGCTTTTGGCTATCTCGATGTCCTGACTGAGCCGACCAAGGCATTGAAAACAATCAAGTCCATGCTGCGTCCTGGCGGTTTCATTTGTATGCACCAGCCGCATTTTGACTCGGTGACCCACGATCTGAATAGACGATTTCCGGAAACGGCTATTCGCTATCTCAATGCCGGTCAAAGAAGCAGCTTTACCCGCCAGTCAATCGAACGCTTTCTGGGTGACGCCGGTTTCGAGATCGTCTTGGAATGGCGTTTTGGTCTCGATATGTACAACGTACTTGCGACCATGTCTCTGTCGCAACCAGGCTTCGTTGATTCGAAAGCCTATGAGTGCATGCTTGAAGAGTTCAACGCATTCCAGCATATTATTGATAAACAAGGTAAGAACGATACGATGATGGTTTTGGCCCGCCTAAAATAAGCCATGGTATCTCCCGATCAGATTAAGCATCGTGTGCTTCTTATCTTTATGTCGAGCACCGACCTTGCCCAAATGCGGCACTTGGCTAGTGGCTTGTCCGAGGTGGGAGACTTCGAGTTCTTTACTTGTGCGCTTGCGCAAGGAAGACAGGTGTTCTCCCCAGGCATTTCAGGAAACGCGCTGCCCCAAGAGCGGCCCCCACACCTGCCTGACCATTCTGAAAGAAAGCCGGAGGAATCCGCTTTAAAGGGTTGGCTGGGGAAGCGCTTGTATGGCAGCATCAAAACAGTCTTTCGATCACATGCGCATTACGAGCCCCTAGCAAGCTTCCGGCTTCTACGACGGGTTTTTTTGGACTTCTTGTACTGGAGGCAATACCGATTGGAGGCAGAACGTTTTCTTGCTGAGCATCAAATCGACTCCGTTATCACGTGCAACGACACCACCCTCCAATACTTGCCTACGTTGAAAGCCGCAGAACTGCGGAATCTCCCTGTCATCCTCGCTCGATCGGCAAATATTTATTTTCACGAACGGTCGGATGGCTACCGGAATAGTGTTAAACACGGGATGCGCGCGCGTATGCCCGAAATGCATGTCGACCAAGCCGATTGTTTTGCCCGAGGCGTGGTGAACTGGATTATCCGTCGATTTGCTCCAACCCACATAGACAGCACAATCTGGGGGCGGTTGGTTGCCTACGATACGGCAAGTATCCTCAGTCTCGCCATGGCAGGAATTCGGGCGCCACATTTCTGGCATCTCGGTATGCCCTGGACAAAATACATCGTAGTTTCGGGTGATGATGAAATTAAGGCCCTGAAATCTTACGGCATCCCAGATAACAAAATTCTCCCGATAGGATGTGTTCCGTTTGAAACCGTCAACGCCGCACTCAAAAATCGCGACTCCCTCAGGGCAGGCATCTGCGGTAACTTGGGTCTGGATCAGAATAAACCCTTAATTTTATTTACGATTCCGGCTGGATGGGAGCATAGAATGTGGACGCATGAGCAACAATTCTCATACCTCTGCACCACATTCACCTTGCTAGCTCAGTTTGATGCAAATGTCGTCATCGCTTTGCACCCACTTTCGGTTCGACAGGACTATCAGGAACTTGCTACCCAATTTTCGCTAGCCTTTCTTGACGGGCAGTTGATCGACTCAATTGCAATCGCCGACATTTTTTTGGGCGCAGATAACTCTTCGGTTCTGCGATGGGCCATGGCGATCGGAATCCCTACGATGAATTTTCAACACAATCCGCACAGCGTCCGTATTGACCTGCCGGAAGACTATCCAAACATTGTTGATCCAATTGAGTTTACGAAGTGGTTAGCTTACCAGATAGCCCGTTCCCCAATTAAGACAGACGAGTTGCTTGCACAACGGCAACGCCCGATGAATCTCATCTCGACGGGCAAATTCTATAAAAATCTAGCAGATGCGCTATTACCTTGACTAAATATCCTGCCAAGTGCGTCCAAGCAGTCTTGAATTTGACTGAGATTCCGGTTAATCGGAATCCGAAAATTACAAAACGGGGCGATTCCGAACTACTTGTATGGTCCCAGGCTCGAACTGCCTCATAAGCATTTGAAAATGACAAAAGAAATATCATGGGCTTGGCAGGCGTTCTGCCTCACTGGTCTGAGGCGTCGGAGATTGGCGCTGTTGATTGCGTTGTCGGCAGTTACAGTCGCGCTCGATACGTTGGTGGTATCAATATTCCTGCCGATACTTCTATATATTGACGGCGGTGCCAGCGCCCTGCATTCCCGCTTGCCAGCGCCGCTTTCAATTCTATATACCTATGTTTCGGACTCCGTCGCCGGGGTTGAACTGCCGGCTATGCTCCTTGCCGCAACAGCATTGATGTGCTTTCGGTATCTTATGTCCTATAGTCAAGCTCGGTTATCGATCGATATGGCAGCCACGGCAACGATCAACCTCAGGAGCGCTGTTCATCGGGAACTCTTGAAAAGCGACCTATCCCACCACACTCAAAATCAATCGGGTGATAGATTTACGTCGGTAATTGGCTATCCGCAACAAATTGGCGGAATGATGTTGATGTTGGCTCAGCTGCTCGTCACCTTCCTGCTGTGTTTCGCGTATGCAGCATTGCTGCTTTTTGTTTCACCGGTATTGGCAATCGCTGGCTTGATTATTTTCATTCTCATATTTGGCTCATATCACCGCCTATTGAATCGAGCCCGGCTTGCATCGGAGGCCTACCAAAAACAGACCGCTGTTCAAAACGCACTATTGATAGAGCAACTGCATGGAATCAGACTGATTAAATTGCGCGGCCAAGAAGAAAGCGTGTCGGAAAAATTCTTTCGCACAACCAAGAGGAATGTCGAACTGTATTCAAAGGTGCTTCTTGCGCAGTCGATGGTTGCTGCGACCGTTACCCCGCTACTGATGATTTCGGGTTTGGGGCTTGTATACGTTGCGCTGGTTTGGATGCAAACGCCTGCGGCCCAACTGGGAACTTTTGCCTTGGCAATGTTACGCCTTCTTCCTGTTTTGGCTTCGCTGAATACCTTGCGATCAACGCTGCACGGCTACGCCCCCAGCTTGGAACTCTACCAGGCTGCTCTGAAAGCCGCCCGCACTGAGCGGAAAATTTTCTCCGGATTGCAAGACGTCATCGGATCTCGAATGGACGTAAGCGTTGAAGACGTGAGTTTTTCCTATCCAGAATCGACAACTCGAACCTTGGACTCGGTTTCTTTTCAGATTCACACGGGTCAAGTCGTAGCCTTAGTGGGACGTTCGGGCTCCGGAAAGTCGACAATCGTTGACATTCTGGCACGGCTCCATGAGCCTAACCTCGGACAAATTCGTATAAACGGTACGCCATTACGGGACTTGAAGATCGTCTCGCTTAGAAACGCTATTGCCGTAGTCTCCCAAGAATCATTCTTGTTTGATGCAACGGTGCGGGAGAACATTTCATTCGGGCTACCCCATTTACTCGATAACGACGAATTGGAGCACGTATTGCGGCAGGCGCATGCGCTCGATTTTGTCATGGCCCTACCGGAAGCTCTGGATGCGATGGTTGGAGAAAAAGGGATCCGGCTGTCCGGTGGTCAGCGACAAAGACTTGCACTCGCTCGCGGACTTGCGCAGCGCCCGCGACTTCTCATTCTCGATGAGCCAACCTCTGCGTTGGATTCAGAGTCTGAACAAGAAATTAAACACGCGCTGAACGATCTGCGCGGCGAGGTCACAATGTTAATAATTGCGCATAGATATGATACGATAAGTAATGCAGATGTAGTCTATCTTGTCGAAGATGGTAGGATTGCCGCTGCTGGAAGTCACTTCGAGCTGTTATCCTCAAACAAAAAATACCGTGGGTTATTTGGTTTCGATATCGAAGAGCCCCAATCTGCACACCATCTAACAAAATGAATTTCATTGAATCCTGCGGAATATGTGATGGCCGGCTTGATTCCGTTCTTGCCGTTCATACAATACCTGACCGCTTTGAAGCATACTTGGGCATCTCTGCCGAGAATTACTCCCGCTGCTGGCGAGTCTGCGTCAGCTGCGGGTCGGCATCCAACATAATGGACCCTGCTAACGCGGCACGCTTGGCACAATTAGCAGATGGCTACTATGAAGTCGACTTCGCCAATTCAAACGTCGGTGAGAAGTTTGCCACGGTAATGGCTTTGCCAGAGAGTAAATCCGACAATGCGTTGCGGGTAAAGAGAATAACGGAACGACTAGACGTCTGGCGACAGGCGCTAGGTCGGCCCCGAAGCATCGCCACTGTTCTCGATGTTGGCGCAGGTACCGGAGTTTTCCTCGCAAAACTTCTTCAGTCTGAGATGGGAACCATCGCGGGATGGAAGGCCACAGCTATAGAGCCGGACTCGGTCGCCGCAGCGCATCTGATCGGTTTAGGTCGCTTCGAAGTTATCCAAGGCGTTTTTGACGAAACACTGGAAGTGCGAGGCTACGATTTAATCACCATGAACAAGGTGCTCGAACATCTGCCGAGACCGGGCGAATTGCTATCGAGCGTAGCGCAAGCTTTGAATCCCTCAGGCGGAATCGTTTACGTAGAAGTACCGGATGTCCAGACTATTGGTCGCCGCCCGCCAAGCGACAATATTCTCGGCTCCCTTCATCATCATCTCTACAGTGCTCGTGGGTTGGCTACTATCATAGAAGATGCCGGACTTCATTTGCTAGACTTTGGCCGCACGGTTGAACCAAGCGGGAAAATTACAATCTTTGGATTTGCGTGTGCCGATGTCACTTTTGGTAATTATGCCGGAAACGGGGTGTCATGATGAAGATCATTGCTGAAATCGGTTCGGTACACGATGGCTCGTTCGGCAATGCCTGCGAACTGGTGAAGGTTGCAGCGGCTTGTGGTGCGGACGTGGCGAAGTTTCAGACCCATATCGCCGAGGCGGAGACATTACGCGATGCCCCTGCTCCTGCCTATTTCCGTGGCGAGCCGCGCTGGGACTACTTCAAGCGCATAGCCTTCAGCGAGGAGCAGTGGTTGGGCATCAAGGCAGCATGCGAAAGTGCCAATATCGAGTTCCTGTCGTCGCCGTTTTCGGAACAGGCAGTAGATCTACTCGAACGCGTTGGTGTCGGTAGTTACAAAATTCCTTCTGGTGAGGTCACTAATTTGCCGCTGCTTGGGCGGATAGCGGCAACTGGCAAGCCGGTCTACCTTTCATCTGGCATGAGCAACTGGGCTGAACTTGATGCTGCCGTTGCAGTGCTGGAAAAAGGGGGCCCGCTGAGCGTAATGCAGTGTACTTCCGCATACCCGTGCCCGCCGGAACGTGCCGGACTCAATGTCATTGGTGAGATGGCGAGGCGCTACGGACTGCCGGTCGGTTTCTCCGATCATGTCGAAGGCTTCGCTGCCGCAATGGCCGCGGCAGCCCAAGGGGCGACGGTGATCGAAAAGCACCTGACGTTCTCGCGTCAGATGTATGGTAGTGATGCGGCCAACGGTATGGAGCCGTCTGACTTCGAAAGATACTGCCGCAGCCTCCGTGACGTCTGGACCATGACGCAGCATCCAGTGGACAAAGACGACCTGTCTGACTACCTTGACATGAAGCAGGTATTCGAGAAAAGTATTGTTACAGCGCGGCCGCTGGCAGCCGGCAGTGTGATCTGTCGTGAGGACCTTGCCTTCAAGAAGCCAGGCGACGGCATTTCCGCGGCGAAGTACAAGGAAATCGTGGGCCGCCGCGTTAGCGGAGATCTGCCAGCGGACCACAAGCTTGAAGAAGGCGACCTGCAATGAAAAAGATATGCACCGTAATTGGTTCGCGCGCAAACTACAGTTCCATCAAGTCGGCGATGCGCGCGATCCAGCAGCATCCCGACCTGGAATTGCAGGTAGTCGCCGCTGCCTCTGCGGTACTAGATCGTTATGGCCAGGTCGTACGCCTAATCGAGCAGGACGGTTTCGAGATCAATGAGCGGTTACACATTCTGATCGAGGGCGAAACACCGGC
>Ga0209400_1003844_pt1 | contig 10812 bp, 9 predicted proteins | sample M_130807_EF_Meta_FD_187313 | JGI IMG/M metagenome (GOLD analysis project Ga0209400, IMG submission 187313) | Freshwater microbial communities from Lake Montjoie, Canada to study carbon cycling - M_130807_EF_MetaG (SPAdes) (version 2) | ecosystem: Environmental > Aquatic > Freshwater > Lake... | reverse complement strand
GTGAGATCACAGTTAAACCGTTTGAGGCTGTGAGTTCTGCGGAACCAGAGTAGGGTGTGACAAATGTAGGCATCGTGTATTTAACTCTAGATGTCAGTTACAACAAAGCTTGTAATTTTTCCACAGCAGGTTGAGTTTGCTGTATAATAAAACTCATGCTGTTGACCAAGTTTTGATTATGTTGTATCATTTGCTTGTGTTGAAAAAATAGGTCATCAATGTCGGATCGTTGAAACAGTTGTTTTATCAATGCAATTTTATCCAAGTAATGCACACAAGGATCATATTCTTGCCAAATTTCCAAGCCCATTTGTTTCAAATACAAAGGAGAATTGGTTGGACCAAAATTCACAACTAAACATCCACTACGATAGGCTTTCCATGTTTTTTCTGTAATCATCATGTCATGATCAGTCAAGGTTTCCCCTGTGATGTTGATCATTGCAGCATAGGCAGGGTGGTAATTATGCCAAGGGTCTGCAGCATTGTATACTGTTTGATCCAGATTATCTATTAGATCCGGGTGGTTACTCCAGGGTAAATGTTTATACCAACTATTCAACTGTGCTTGTGCATGTTCTACAGAAATTTTTCTATGGTCAAATGTATTTCGAAAATTTTCCAAACCAAACCGATTGATAACCACAACATCCTGATCCATGACATGAGGTTTTATGGCGTCCCATAATTGTAATCTATGAAGTCGTAGACCACCACTGAGATAACTGATACGATGTTTTTTTGGTTGATTTTCTTGAAGATTTTCAAACTCATTTAATGTGATGAGAAACTGTGGCCACGCAGCAGTATTTTGACCAGAATCGTGCTGCGGATCTGCTACCAAAATAAAATAATTTTCATCACCCAGTGTCAGATCAAGCACTTGTTTAATTTTGTTACACAAATGATAATTAGACGAAAGACACAGTACAGGAAATCGCTGACTTTGTTTTACTGCTTGAGAAATTTGATCAGATAAAAATTTATAATCTTGGTCCAGGCTAAGCCAGCTTTCATGTAGAAAAACCAGTTGATCTGACAGAGACTTTTTGCCTGTGTATTCGAATGTGGATCTAGTACTGCGGTCTAATGCATAATCTTTCATCCAGTAAGGTTCTAGTTGAGGCATGCTGTATTTACTCAACAAAAAGCCCCTGGCGGGGCTTTTTTTCTTAGCGTGAAAAACGCAGTATATCTGCTCTGAGTTGTTCGATAGGATCGACGCTTTCTGCTACATCTCCTTTACGAATGTCTTGAGCTTTTTGTGCTCGTTGATCGCCCTTGGCTGAAAGTGCCCGAAATTGTGTAGGTGGAGCAAGGCCACCGCCAGCCACAGCTTGACTATTTGAACGCCGTGCCAAACGATCATAGTTTGCGGCACGAACTGTATTTTTAATATTATCAATTACGCCTTCATCAACATCACCTCGGATGGGCTTTACAACATAGCCCATACCATAATAGCCACGCTCGCCCTTGGACAGGCCAGATCTGCGACGCCGAGCATCTGCCGTAGCTTCTTCCTTGGTGTCAAAAGTTTTTAAGGGATCGTCGCGGAATCGTTGACTGCCCACGCTGCCACCCTTGGCAAATACACCGTACTTGACGTCGGCTGTTTCTGTTACACCTGTTTGTATGTGCGCTTCGTTCATCTGAATGTATCTAACTGATGGCGTTGGCCACTCAGAAGTTACCTCGTACCCATCACCCAATTCTTGTTCTACTGCTTGTTTCCATGCATCAAATTCTCGACCTCGGAAAGATCGAACTAAATTACGCAATCTCCAAACATGCGATGTTTTGCTACCATCTGCATTGTCATGTTTACTCTTGCCTGTATGACTCAAAATTGGAGCCCACATGGATTTAGGAAGATATTTTTTCATGACCCCAGTTACATTTTTTGTCGAGCTTTCCTCTACGTCTGCTGTTTCTGTGATGCCTTCAGAAATGGCTGCCCGCAATTCTGCAAGTGCTTCTTCAGCTGAGTCAAATCCCACAGCATCGTATGAGCCGTCGTACAGTTTCACATAGTAAGAACCGTTGCCTTCACTGGCTTCTGCATCCGTACCAATTTCACCAACAGGTACTCCGCGGCGTTTAACAATCTTTATAGTCTTATCACCAGTATGACGCATGACATCTGGTTTAGCTTCCGCTACACCTTGCTTGGCATTTTGTTGCTCAACCCAATCCATTTCACCTTTAATTCTCTCGGCAAGAGCACGTAGGTTTTTAATTTCTTCGACACGAGCCTCTACATAGTGTTCTTTACCATTGGTGTCATTCCAAGAAAAATTAACGTGACTGTTATCTTCTCCACCATGACTGCCATATGATATTTCGACTGGGCGACCATCAATTTTAACAATTGATCCAGACGGAGGTAATTTCTTAAAGATGTCAAATACACCTTCTGTGACACCTTGAGCAGCAGCCACAGCAGCACGGCTTTCTGTCAGCTCTTGACGAGTTGGGCCAGTTGAGGCAGTAGCAAATGAGTCCATTAACTTACGCAGGCTGGCTGCGTCGTGGTCGGGTACTAGCACAGGTTTGATCGTCATTGGGGTAATCCTTGGTTCGTTGTTTTATTTAGCCGATTGGCAGTTGTCGCCATGCCTGTTATACCATCCTACTGCAATATCTCTTTTACAATGCGGACAGAACAGCTTTTCTCGTTTTTGTCCTGTTTGTTTAGCGACTGTTTTAGCAATTGCTTCTGCACTTCTTTTAGTAGGATTGGCTGCTTTGGTTGCACGTATTTTTTCTTTTTGTTCTTCGCTCATCGGAACACCTTTGTTGGCAGCAGGCTTTCCTTTTTTAGCAGCACTGATATTGGCAGCACGTTCTGAGGTACACGGACCATACATTGGATTATTTTTTCCGCTATTTGCTAAAGAATTTTTTCTTTTATGCTCTATTGTCTGAATATATTTCTTAGGTTTACCTTTTTGAGATAAACTTAAATTACGCTTATGTTCTTCTGTTTTTGGTTTGTCTTTGTGAAAGTCGCTGATCTTTTTATTTGACTCTTCTGTAGGAATAACGTATCCTGCTATGTTTTGATTAAGCCAACGGTCGTCATGTAAAACTTTGCAACGACGTAGAACTTTAGTTTCCCAGGCCACTGCTTGTTCTTTAGTTTCAAAAACTTTTCGTACTTCTATATCAAAGCTCTCTTTGCCAGTTTCTTCTATAAGTCGTTGCACTCGAGGACTGCTTGTATAGTACTTGTTCCACAGATCTTCGTGTGGATCTACTTTATTAGCAGAACGTACTCCGTAATATACTTGTCCAGTAGGCCGATGTTTGATTAGATAGGTGTATGGTTTCATATTGTTATTTAGTTTGTTACTGCGATATCCCCAATAACTATAACATTTTTGTAAAGAAAGGTCAACAAAAAACCTGCCGAAGCAGGTTTTTTGATACTCTTAGATAAGAATTTCTTATTAAGAAAAACTTAAATTGGATACGGCTATCTCTCCCACATAATCTCCGGCGTTACCGAAAGATGATGCAGTATTCGTGAGCTCGATATACCCATAGCGAGTCATAAAGCTCACGACTGGTTCAAATGTTGACGGATCAAGAACAACACCGCTGCTCATCAAAGGAATATATGGGCAATAGAACGCTGCTGCATCAGCTTCGCTCGAACCCTTATAACCAACTAGAACAGGTGTCGAATCACTGGCGTAGCTGTCAACAAACACACGCATTGCACCGTTCAAGGTACCAACAAACTTGGTGTTTGTAGGTGCTTCGAATGTGCCTTCTGTGGTACGTGCAAATGCACTTGTTGTAGCTGACTGAAGAACAGTCAACGACGCTGGTGACACAACAGCCCAGTTACCAGCACCGCGACGTGTGCGCTGTGCAATCAGGTTAGCAACACGATTGATCAGAACAGCTAGAGCAGCATGTTCGTCACCAACGAATGTGGCAGTACCTGAAACAGTGGCTTGGTTGTATGTGAACTCAGTTGTGGCCAGGCTGCGTAGGCTCAACAAGATCTCTTGGTCAATTTCAGCTGTGATTTCTTGAGCCAAAGCTGCCATGATTTCGGCTTCTACGTCGATACCATGCATGGCTTGTGCGTCTTGAGCAGCTTCAAAAGTCCAACGAGCTTGTAGCTTACGTGTCTTGGCTTCAACAGCTTGCTTCAAGATCTGTACGCTGATCTGACGACCACCGTTGCCTTCAAGTGTTGCTGTCTGTGCACCGGCATAACCCTGTGCAGCTGTCTGTGTTGTTGCTGCGTTTGACGCACCACGTGCACCAGCTGAGTAAGCAGTGGCAATCTTGAATGGGCTCAAGGCCTCTTCACCAGCCACTGTTGACGTTGCTGCTGCTGATTGGTCTGTCATTGTTGATGCATAACGAACACGCAGAGTGTGGATCTGACCAACAGGACCTGTCATGGGCTGAACACCCACCAACTCGTTAGCAATAACAGTTGGCATGACACGTCGAATTACCGGCAGAATCACACGATTCAGTGTGGCAATGTTACCTGACACAGTTGAACCTGCTGATGCATTTTCTTTCAAATATCTACGAGTGTTTTCTAAGATCACGCTCATAGTGTTACGACGGCTGCCTTTCAGACCTTCCATAAGGGCTTCTTTGGTTTCGTCCCAACGGCCTTCTAATAGTGCTTGTGACATTTAAGTCTCCTTTAATTAAAGACCTGCCAGGCGCTTGATGTCGATCACGTTGGAACGGTCTTCTTCTTCTGCGGCCTTGACGGTTTTATCACCAGTTACTGAACGAACGCTTTCGCTCAGATTCTTGCGAGCCCGAGGTTGTGCATCATTTAGTACAGCTGGTAGATACTTCTCGAAAGCACCTTTCAAACGACTTGTTTGAACGCTTTCTAACAAATTACGCATCACTTCCTGCTTCTCTTCGTTGAGAGGAGCCAGCAATTCGTCCATCACAGCTGTGCGCTGATTGGAGTCCTTGATAATGCGAATTTCTTTCTCTTTGGATTCAACCAGTTGTTTAGACTTGCTGACGATCCGGATGGCTTCTTCAAGCTGCTGATTTTTGCGATCAACCTGTTGGCTCAGTCGGCGTATCTCGGCATTCTCATTCAAGTATGTCGAGCCAAACTCTGCTGCGTAGGCTTCAAAAATCTTGCGACCAAAGTTGTTCTCGCGAGCAACCTTAATGTCTTCGTGCAGCTGATTCATTTCAGCTTTGAGATGTCGGCTAACAGACTGACCCAGTTTGGCAGCACTTTCAGACACAAAACGTGACTTGAGAGCTTCCAACTGACCACGGGCATCACGCACCAGACGAACTCGTGTTTCAACAACATCACGTTTGTCTCGGGCAAATTCCATGATTTCTTCAGCCAATGCACCCACAACAAATTTCTCTAATTTAGCGAAACCTTCTGAGTGCATCTTGCGATCTCGGCGCAGTTCACCAATTTCTTCAGCCAGTTTGGACACCATAAAGTCGTTGAACTTTGTGCTGCTTTCTTTCATTCGGGCTTGGAAACGGACACGATCTTCGGCCAACTGTTGCTTTTCAGCAGCAATGCCTTCGATCTCTTGTGCGAGACCTTCTGTTACCATACGATCCAGTGCTTCCACCATTACTGTTTTGTCATGCTCATAGCGTTGTGCAAACTCTTCTCTTAGTTCTGCACGCAACTGTTCGCGAGCTTCGGTCAGCCGTGATTCCCACGCTTCCGTGAGTTCTTGGCCAACTTCTTCGTTGATCAGTCCGCTATCTAGTAGTGGTTTAATAGCATCAAACATGCGTATCTCCTAGATTTTGAGATCTTTGATCAGGCGAACTACTTCGCTTTTCAAATATCTCTGTACTTTGTTGTCCTTGCCAGACCCTTTGGCCATTTCAAGTACTCGATGACCGTGTTTCATGTTCATCAAGCCTTCATAAATTGCTGTGGGATATGCGCCGGGCGCACTGGGTTGAGCAACCACATCAACAGTGACTATTTCAAAGTCACTGACATGTCCGTTCGCTTCGTTAACGTTTCCGCTACCTCGGCTAGAAACTCCTAATTTCACACCGCTTTCCAGCATGGTGCGTACCAAATTGCCCATTGGCGTGGGTAGTATTTTTAATTTGCCATAGCCGTTGGGGCCATCCATCCACATTTGTGTGATCATGTGGCTGACTCGATCCAGATTGACCTTGAGGTCATCCGGGTGGTCAACTTCACCCAATACACTGTATCCATCGGTGATTTGTATGTTCAGTGTTGTCACTGCTTTCTCAATTTCGCCCACAGGATACACACGCTCGTTGGCATTTTTGACGCCACCTTGAATGCAGATGCCTTTCATGTAAAGATTCTTACCTTCTTCGGTGCCTTCTACAACTATTCGGGCAGCGTCAAAGGTAAGATTTTCACGTAGGTAAAGAGCCATTTACCAGGTTCCTTATTGGATCACAGACTTGACATTGACACCAGCGGCCTGTGCCAGGTGTGGCTTGGGTGCAGGTGATTGCTTGGGACTGGTTGTCATACCCATGTCCTTGACTGTGTTTTTGTAAGCAGCAGAATCATGTTTACCACCCATGTCACCACCTGCAGACACTGGTCGAGCAACAGCACCACGTGCGCCGCTGTTGGCAGCCACTGTGCTTTTCTTGTTGACACCACCTTCTTCAGATGTCACAGGTTTTGGAGCTGCTTTTAGATCCACAGCTTCAAACATGCCTTCTGTTTCTAGTTCGTCATCTACCATTTCTTCGCTGTCCATGTCATCACCAACTTCCATGTCCATGTCAGAATCCATGCTGTCTGCGTCGTTGTCGCCCATGAGGCTTTCAAATTCAGCCATGAGTTCGTCCAGTTTGTCTTCCAGATCAACCACGCGATCTTCTAATTCTGCGTCGTCCTGGTCGCCATCCATCATGGCATGGTCTTCCATGTCATGATCTTCATCCATGGAAACACCAGATTCTTCTGTTTCAATATCGCCGATCAGATCTTCTGCCATGTCACCGCCCATGCCTTCCATGTTGGGATCCATGCCTTCTTCCATTTCTACTTCGTCTTCTTCAAGTTCTTCGTCAGCAGCTTCTTCAAGTTCTTCGTCTGCTGCCATCATTTCTTCATAGATGGCACGGCTTTTTTCCACAACAATGTCATGGAACAGCTCACGTGCTTTTGCTTCGTCATCATTGATAACGTATTCAATCAGTTGTTCAAACTTATTCATGAGGACCCTCCGATGTAATGGCTCTGTAAGATATTTACATACAATGTAATAATCTAGTCACTTAACGGTGGTTTTTTGGTGATTTTGTGTGTTTGTGTCTGTCAGTGACACAAAATCAGTGTGGTCTATACCACAGGTTGTGCAGGAGGTGCATACTGTGTTTTGACCTGTTTGAGTTTTTCTTTGAATTCGTATTCTCTCACATCATGCATTTTGCGCAGCTTGTTGAGTTGACGCAAGGTCAGTTTGGTCTTGCGCAGGTCACCCAGACGAGGCTGGGTATTGTCTGCTTGCAAGTCCTGGTAAGCACCAGGCTCACGTTGATAAAGTTCGTTCAAGATCATGACAATATTTATGCCGGAGCAGGTGTTGGTGGTGTCACTGCTGCACCAGGTTGTGCACCCACAGCAGGTGCAGGTGCAGCTGCGGTTTCTGCGCCAGGTTCGCCCAGAGTGGCCATTTCTTCACCTGTGGCAATGTCTCCTTCAAAATCTGCAGGATTTACACCCACACCACGCAGATCACTACCAGTGGTGCCAGCAACTTCAGCTGTGCCACGTTCTTCAGTCCACAGCTGTTCGTTTTCACTAATTTCTTCTTCGGTCAAGCCCAGGTAACGTTTCAGTAAGAAACGCTTGCTCAAGTAAGGCACCTGTTCCAGGGCAGTGAATGTTGTGACACGAGTGGTATCCAGTTCTGCTTCTCGGTAGCTGGCAAAGTTTTGTGGTGGATTGAATGCAATACTAAACAGACTTGAATCAATGTTGAAGCCTCTCCAGCGCATAAACATCTTGAATTCGTCATCCAGCTTTGTTATGATCAAGCGTTGCAAGCGTTCGCAGTACTGGTTAAAACGGTATTCTTGTATGAGTGCTGTGCCCACACGACCGTCTGTCATGGGACGATCACTGTCATCCGGTCCGGTAGGCAGGTAGCTGGAGGGCACACGCAGGCCGCGGCACATCTTGTTGTTGAAGTATTTCAAGTCATCAATTTCACCAAGATTGCTACCGCCTGGCAAAGTTTCTACACTGCTTCCGCGGCCGTCGGCAGTCTGCGGGAAAAAGTAATCTTCGTTGATGGACAAAGGATTGTAGCTGGAATCCATGATGTGCTGACCGCCACCGGTGTTGCTGGGTATACGTCGCTGATGGATTTCATTTTTAACGCGATCCACAAAGGCCATGGCCATGTGGCTGGGCATGTTGCCCACATCAATCTTGAATACTCTGCGCTCAGGAGCACGAGCTGTACGATAAATCAACACAGCATCTTCCAAGAGTTCTTTCTGTTTGAACACACGGAATATGGTTTCCAGCACACTCATGGAAAAGGGCCAGTAGTAGTCCAGGCCTTCGCTGAGACCCAGATGTATCACATGCTTGGCATCCAGCACAGTTTCGTTCATGGCAGCACTAAATCTGCTGCCCGAACCGCCTTGTCCGCCGGCACCTGCATTGGGTGCTGAATAGTTGTAGGGTGCTGTATAGCCGCCCGACGGTGGTGTTGACTGATAGTCAGTGGTGGTTTTTACTGCAATTGACAAGTTCTGAAAATTGGGATTGATGTCGCGGATCACATACTGCTCAGGCTGTTTGCCTTCGCTTTCGTTCACAATCACACGTGCCACCTTGCTCATGTCAACCCAGTACATTTCAAATGTTTCTGGATCACGCACAAACACCTGATCACCGTATTTTAAAGTATTACGAAAGATGCGAAAGATACGTTGATCCAAGCGGTTCAGCTTGACCCACTGCTGCAGTTGCTTTTTGATGATGTCAATTTCGTGATCAGTGGGTGTGTCGTTGTACTTGACCTGAAACGGCAAGGCATCTGTGGCAGTGGCCTGTGTACAAAACTCTGCTAAAATATCTAAGCATGCATTGATTTCTGAATCTGAATCCATGTTTTCATACTGATTGTAGCGTTCAATACGATTAGGATGTCCAGAATATACCTCAGGCAAGCGACTAGCATAGTTGCGATAAGCCACATCTGCATGTCCACGCATGGGATCTCTACCGTCATTGCGTCCGTATCCTGGCAGGCCGTCGGCACTTTTGCCCGAGAGTGGACTGAGTTCTCCGCCCACATTGGCCACTTTGAAGTATTTGCGCCAGCCTTTCTTTTCTGTATCTGCCATTTAATGATCCTGAATTGCCATCATATACTTATGTTAGGCCTGGCTTGTTTGCAAGATTCTGCTCAGCAGGCCATTTTGTGTTTGATTTAGTGTGACCAATTGCTGCAGCATCAGACTGTTTTGCTGGGCCACTGTGGATGGTTGTTGTGGTTGTTCTGATGTAGTTGCAGCAGGTGCAGCAGGTAACGCAGCAGTGGTACCAGGAGCAGCTGCCACAGGAGTGGGCACACCACTGGGTCCTGCCATGCCACCTGGTGACAGTGTTCCTGTACCTGTTATACTGGCTACCAAGGCAGGAATATTACCGGACATGACACTGGCTTCACTCTTTCTGTATTTTTCAGTCATCAACTGATACACTTCGTCCATGCTGCGTTCTTTGCCCTTGTTGAAGTATATTTCAGGATTGGCCTTGGCTGCTGCAGGATCAAACTTGGCAGCACTCTGTGTAGGGTCACGGTCTTTGGCACCCAAAAATTTGGTAGCTCCGCCTGCACCCAAGAAATGTCCCATGTACAGGTCGGCGCCGCTGACTCCGCGACCCAGATTTTTTTCCATCTGTGACTTTTGATCTTGCGAAAACTTGGCCATGGCTTCAGTGGATTTGGCAGGATCAAATCTTTCTGCACCTGATCCTTTGCGTCCTGTGACACCTTCATAGCTGCTTTCTAAAAATTGAAATAGTCCGCCGGCACTGCTTCGAGTATTTTTGGCTTTGGGATCTCCACCTGACTCCAGCATGGCCACTGTGCGCATGTAGGTGGTCATGTCTGCACTGCTGGGAGCACGACCGGCAGCGCCACCAGGCACACCTGCCACACTTGGAGCACCGGGTGTGTCACGACCGGCAGCGCCACCAGGCACACCTGCCACACTTGGAGCACCGGGTGTGCCCGGTTGCCTAGCAGCTCCTGCATAGAATTTGTTGGGGTCGACTCTGGTGCCATCTGGCAGCTTTATTTCGTGGTGCAGATGCGGCCCAGTGCTCATGCCTGTGTTGCCCACAGTGCCAACCTGTTGACCGGCCTTGACCATGTCACCGGTCTTGATCATGGTCTTGTCTAAGTGAGCCAGAATGTGTTTGACACCTGTTATAGTGTCAGTGACCTCAACATAATTGCCGTAGCCCTTGGGATCACTTAGTACCTTGGCCATGCCCGAGATGGGGGCCATGACCTTGTCACCAATTTTGCCTGCCAGGTCAACAGCGCCATGCATGGTTTTGCCGTCGTTTCTTATAAAACCACTGGTCTGGTTCATTTTTTCCAGAGGAGCTACTAGTGTTCCAATCTTGGCAGCCAGTTCTGGACTCACATCAGCAGAAGGTGGATGTGGATGAGCATGATCATGTTCGGTCAGGGCAGATTGAACTTGTGCTTGACCAGATACAGCAGCACCTGTACCGCTGGGTATGGCACCCATTCGAACAAGTTTTTTGATTTCATCTCTGATTTCAAT
>Ga0209400_1003839_pt1 | contig 10819 bp, 19 predicted proteins | sample M_130807_EF_Meta_FD_187313 | JGI IMG/M metagenome (GOLD analysis project Ga0209400, IMG submission 187313) | Freshwater microbial communities from Lake Montjoie, Canada to study carbon cycling - M_130807_EF_MetaG (SPAdes) (version 2) | ecosystem: Environmental > Aquatic > Freshwater > Lake... | reverse complement strand
GTAAGGACAAGGTTCTAGCCCATATTACAAAAGAAGAAGCGAAACTCCTGAAGAAACGGGGTGGTGCGGGTACTCGCAACCCTGAAACCGGACTGCTTGAGTTTGCAGAAGAAGATTACGGTTCTACTGACCAATATGATGAACAAGTACCGTCAGAACCTCCTGTTCAGGCTCCTGATGTTATGGGTCCACCTACTGGATCTGTGGTTCAACCATCAGAAATAGCCCAAACAACCCCTGTTTTGGAGCAAGGTCAAGCACCTCCAGTTGACATTTCATCCTTTCAAATGCCTCCTGCTTATGCTCCATCCCCAGGTGCTACGCCTACTGCTCCTCCGTTTCAAGGCCAAGATTTTGGTAGCCAATTGTCTGATGCCTCGGCTGCTTTAGGTAGAGATACTACGGCTGTCCCCGCCACCCAAGAAAAAGGGTTTTTTGAGAGTCTTTCAAACGCAGACAAAGCAAGGTTAGGGCTGGGTATTGGATCTACCGGACTAGCCGCTTTATTGGGTCAGAGAGGCGTTAAACAGGCTCAACAGGCTGCTACCGCTACCTCGGACATAGGTAAGCCATACCGTGAAACCGGACAGGCTCTACAGGCTTCTGCGTTGAGGGGAGAACTTACCCCCGCTGGTCAGCAGTCCCTACAGGCTGCACAGGCTCAATTGGCCCAAGGTCAGGAACGCAGGGGCGGGGTGGGAGCGCAGCAATCGGCTACCCAACTGGCTACCTTGCGTCAGAATCTGCTAGACCAACAGTACAAATACGGTCTGCAAGTGGCTCAGATTGGTGACCAGTACGCTGCTAGGGCTATCACTCAGGGGCTTACCGGCGATCAGCAAATGGCCCAATTAATGGCTAGTTTGACTGGTTCTCTGGGTCAATTGTTTGGCAATTTGCCTAATAGGAGTGCTGCTGCTACCTCGGCAACCACTCCAGAAAAGGTTTAATCATGGCTACTTCAGCACTCGGTAGAGGATTAAGAACAAATTTAAGCGCAACACCTGGGATTGCTTCGACTTCTGATATTGAAAAATCTAGGAAAGCATACGAACCAAGTAGGCAAAGAGCGCAAGAAGCATTGCAAGAACAATCTTTTTACCAAAGTGAAGTTACCGGCGCAAAAGGTGCGGAACTTAGAGCCAAGCTAGATGTAGAGCAAGGGGTCAGGGAAGCTGGTGCAAAGTCTTTGCAAGATTATGCAACTGAAGAAAAAGGTCTGATAGATACGGCTAAAGCAGAAAAAGAAAAAAACCCTTTTCCTACTTTTCAGCCTACCCAAGAAGATGCTATGAGTTACGGGCAACTAGGAAGCATGATTGCTACTATGGGCGTAATGCTTGGATCTGGCGGCAAAGCGTCTGCAAAGGTAGCTATTGGTTCTTTGACCGGCATGATGAATGGATGGCAAAAGGGGCGTAAAGACCTCTGGGAGAAAGAATCCAAGACGTTTGAAAAAGAAGTTAATCGTATAAAAATGATACGTGAATCCATTACCAAAGATTTGGAAACGGGTTTGAAACTTGCCGGAACCAACAGAGATGCTTCTAGAGCGGCTCTGGAATCTGCTGCTTACAAGGCAGGTAGCAATTCTGTAATTGCAAGATATTTAGCAACTGGAAGAGCAACAGACGCTCTAGATTTTGCTAAAAAATCTGCTGATCTGGATCAAAAAATAGAAGAACAAATAATTGCTGCTGCTGCCAGGGAAACCATGCATAGGCAGACCATAGAAGAACAAAAACGATTACGGGAAACTACCGCTGGTAACAGACCACCGAAAACTCCTGATTTGGTTCAAATAAAGAACACAAAGACAGGAGATACAAAAACTATTGATGCAAATCGACTTACATATAGTGACACGACGGGAGAGCCTACTCTTCCTGAAGGATATTCTATTGTCGGTAAGGTTGGATCAGTAGGTAAAGAAGGTGGTTCTGCCGGTGGTCTTGGCAAGATAGAAGAAGCCAAATTAAGTGCAAAATATGTTTTACTGAAAGAATATGACAGGCTTATTGAAGACTATAAAAAGAATCCACCGTCATTAAGCACAAGCCAAAGAAAATTATTGTTGGCTGCAAAAACAATGGGTTTCCCATCTGCTGTAGATAGGGTAATGGAATTGGGGAGAACAGACCCTAAGAATAATCCCAATGCCGCTGCTGTTGCTGAATTTATTGGAAGATTGGAAACGGTTATTGCTCCAGATAGACATTCTTTGTATGGAGCAAATTTGACTGTCAACGAATTGCCAAGGTATGAAAGAACAATACCTACTGCAATTGATGATCCAAAAGTGTTTTTGGACTTTCTGGAGCGTAATCGAAATTCTCTTATTTCAACTATCAAAGATAAGGAAACTTATTATAGAAACAGAGGTATGGATATAAATACTTCTGATTTGTATGAAAAGGCTCCTGATTTTGCATCTACATATAAAAGCGGGTTTAAGCCAGAACAACAAACAGAATATACAGAAGGGCAAGAAAGCACTTCAAAATCCGGCAGGCCCATAGTCTTTAGAAGTGGAAAATGGGAGTACAAATAATAATGGCTTCCGTTCCGAATGAAGATCTGCCTTCAAGTTTTGTTCCGCAATCTGATTTTCCAGATAGCTTTGTCCCTACGCCATCAGCGTCAATGGTGCAAGAACGCGCTCGTGGAGAAAGAGACATTGAAAGGGGGTTTAAGAAAGCACCAGAACCCGCTTCTATTGGTGGAGATAGAAAACCATCTAAATCAAGACAAGATATTGGATATAGTGAGTTAGGTCTTTCTGGCGGGGTGGGTGCGGCAGCAGGAGCAGCACTTCCAGAGATACTAGGTATTGGTGGAAGCGTTGTTTCTGGACTTCCAGGGGTATTGGGGAAAATAGGTCAATTTGGACAAAGAGCCGCTCCTCTGGTTGGCGGGACTAGAACCGGAAGAGGTTTGAGCGGAGGTCTTAGTGGCCTCGCATCAGAAGCTGCTGGTCAGACTTATGAAATGGTAGATGAACCTGGGTTTGGTGCTGAAGCAACTCGGTTTGTTGTTGGTGGTCTTCCCGTATCTGCTGCAACTACTTTTGCTACCGGTAAAGCCGGTAAGTTTCTAAAGTTTGCTACCAATGAACGATTTGATCTTGGCAAAGCAAATGCAGCAGTAATTGAGCAAAAAACTAAAGCTATAGATGCACTCAGAGGTGCTGGTGCTGGTCCTGAGAACTATCAAAGGTTGTTTGACCAAATCAAATCAGGTGCAGATACAGATATTGGATTGCTCCATGTCAAGGCTGCTCAACTAGCTACTCAGGCTGAAGACTTTGCTAGAACATTAATAAGTGATGCAGAACAACGTGCATTGGCAGAAACCCAGAGGGGTGCTGCTGCCGGTGCTGATATATCTGCAAAAGCGCAAACAACAGCATCAGACATTGCTAGACAATTTGAACAACGTCTTTCACAGTTCAAAATGTCTACTGAATCTGAGGCCCAAACGGTTCTCCAAAGATCTAGAGAGACTGCCCAGGGAATCAGGAATGCCGCTGCTGGCAAAGCTAAAGATCAGCGCGATAGGATGTATCAAGAGGCATCTAGGATAGAACAAGATACCCAAAATCAAGTTCAGGATTTTTTGCGTGAGTCTCAAGCAGAGGTAGTAAGACTTCGTTCCTTGTTGTCAAAGACAGGCAAAAGGATGGAGCAGTCCAGAGGATATGTTAAAGAAGCCGCTGATCGAATCGGTCAACCTCTGACAGAAACTGAGATTGGTCAGGCTGCTCGTGCGCCTACAGAAGTTCAGTTCAACAACCTTAAAAAGACTAGAGCGCAACAAATATCTGGATCAGAGAAATCTATATTTGATGCTGCTAAAGGACTAGAACAACAAGGTCAAGGTTATCAGACCACTCAGGCATATCAAAACGCTGTTAAAGAATTAAATGCTCTGCTTATTAATCCTGAGACTAAAAAAGCAAGCATCACCGTACCTCAATTAGAAAACCAAATAAACAGCGTATTGAAAGCACTAAAAGGTAAAGAAGTTTCCTATACAAATGAGGCGGGTGAAAATCTTATAAAAATAATCCCTGGAGACTTCCAGTCTTTGGAGTACCTTCGTAGGTTTCTTGGTGACAGAGCGTCTGGCGTACCGGCTGAAGGATTTGATGCCATTAGCCAAGATATGGCTGGAACACTTAAGAAAACAGTACAAGCCATTCAGGATGAGTTTGTTGCTAAAGGTAATCAAACAAAACCTTGGACAGATTACCTGAACAGGTATCGTGAAGCGTCGATACCAATCAACAATTACAAGTCTGATTTAGGTAGTAGGCTTTTAGGTAAAACGGATTGGGACGCTTCCCAGTACGCTGCTGATGCTGCTGACATACCCTCATCGATCTTCAAGTCTCATGGATCTGTAGAAGCGTATCGGTCACTTTCTGGTGCTACTGATGCTGAAATTGATCGTATTGGTAGACAGTTTGTTGCCAATGAATTGTTCAACAAAGGCACAAAAGCAGACGCAATATCCCGTCTTGAATGGCTAAAGTTTCCTCCATTTAATCAGTTGAGAAATGACGTTGATGCGCTGGCAAAGGCAGAACAATTATCAGGAACTAAAGCACAAGATTTACTTGGAAAAATAAAAGAACGAGGTGCTAAAGAATTAAAAACAGCATTACGGACTGAAGAGCCTATACAAAAGATTTTAACTACTGGTGCTACTGCTAGAGAAAAAGCGGTAACAACTCCCCGTAAAGACATACAGGCAACAATAGAACAAGGCAAGAAATCAGCAACGCAAGCATTGGGTCTTGGTCAAACACAAGAAAAAAGACTATTAGGTCAGATACCCGTACAAGAAAGAAGATTAGGTACAGAACTTCGCCAACAACAAAAACAGATTGGAACCCAGGCTGCTAAAGAAAGCGGTGGGGTTATCAAGGCTGCTGGTGAAAGTGCAAAAGGTATTGTTGCTGATGCTAAGAAACGTGCTTCTGAAGCAGTTGCATTAGGTATTCAACAACGGGCTATACCAGAGGCAGAAGCCAATGCCTTGCAGTCTGAACTCAATAAATTGACTGAAACTCCCAAACAAGCGTTTGAGAAGATAGCTTTTGGGAATGATCCTGTCGGTCAATTGAGGAAGTTTGCGCCTTATATCAAGCGTACTCAGCAAGGTATTGATGATTATGTATCTGGTCTTATGGATGGGCTGGCAACCAAGGTCAAAGGAAGTCCCGATGCGGTGGTAAAGGAATGGCAGGATGTACTAGGACCGGCCCATGTTGGTGCTGGCCTGATGAGCCAGAGTGAGGCTAATTCCATATTCCAGCAGCTACAGCAGATCCAGAAGATATCCGGTGGAAATCCACAGAAGCTAAGTGCAATGGAGAAAGTTCTTGTAAACTTGATTCGTACATCTGTTTACCAAGGACCGGCATTAATAACCAGAAGAATAGGAGAGTGAAATGGCAACTAAAGAGAAGATGAGTGCTGGACAAATAAGGAAAGCGGCTCGTGAGGGTGGTGAGCGTGAGGTCAAGGCATCCATAGAGGCTGCTAGGAACCTTGGCAAACTGTCTAGGACTTCTGAGCGTCCCACCCCTAGGAAAGCGTCTAGCCGGTGAGCAAGAAGAGCAAGGGGATAAACTCCGATCTGGAGAGTGCTCTGAACGATCTATTGAAATCGGTTATGGCAGACCCTACGGCATCCTTGACAGACAAGTGCAAGGTTATTGACAGGGTGATTAACATAGAGAAGATTAAGCAAAAAATAAGTGATGAGGAATGGGGGAGCGGGTTTGCTACTCCAGATGAAGATAGTTAATCATGTATTACCAAGGGGATAAATATGGATGCAGTAGATTTGATGAAGTTTGTACGTCTGGCACTTGAAGTTGTTACGGATAGGTTGTTGACTATTCTGGGCTTAACTATGTCGTTTGTACTGGCTTGCTGGACGATGACAGAGCCTACGATGGAACGATTGGGGATGAGTGCCTTCTTTGCCTTATTTGCTTACATGATCGTGAAAATTGAAAGGAAACAAGATGCGCGACCCGAAAACGCTTGAACTAAAAAGTACCGTTCCAGGTGCGGATAATCTCAATTGGAGCCAGAAGTGGGCAAAGTCTGTAAGGCCACAAGTTCCTAGGGACAATAGCCAAATGGGACAACCTTCATGGACCCCTGGAACCATGCCTAAAGGCGGGTACAGATCCATATTCCGCTTTGATGGTGATACCGACACCAAGATCAGCAATACGGGTAAGCCTGGACGCAAGGTGTACTAATGGCTAATAACATTGCGTTTCAGCCTATGGGCAAGACGTACAAGATTACGGCTAATAACGCTGGTCCTCAGATCATTCAATTTGGTGCTGATTCTCCTGTAAATCAGTACCTTTTGGTGAGCCATGAGGCAGCGGCAGGACAACCCAGTTATGTACGCATTAGTGCTACTTCTGCCAACGCAACCGCTCCTACGTCAAATACGGGTGGTTATGGGATACCTATCCCTCCGTTGACTACTATTGTGTTTACCGGACCTCAATGCAGCGCAACCGCTAATGTATTCTTTTCGGCTATAACTGAATCTGGTTCTGCTGAAATTTACATTACCCCTGGAGAGGGTTTGTAAAGTGGCAACAGCAACAGAAGTGGATCTAAAGATTGAAGGTCACATTGATAAATGTGAAATCAGATATGAGGGAATTCAACAAGAAATGAGGGCAGTAAATGCCCGTTTAAAACGTATTGAAGAAATTGGCATTGCGGCTGCTGGAGCCATAATTTTGCTATTAATTCATATTGTTATTAAAGGTTAAAAATGAAACTACTATTTCTGCTGCTGTTTATCATTACCAATGCTTCTGCTATGGAATTGGCAGTCTGTAATGGGGAGTTTGCCCTGTGCGCTGCTTCTAGTGCTACTGCTACCGGTAAGAAGATGAACGTCAATGGTAAGACTTTTGACCAAGGTGTAGCGGTATGTCCGGTGCTGACGGGGAAGAGTGTGGCTGATCTGTCTTTGATGAGCGGCTCGTGCAAGGCTCCTTTTGGTAAGGTTTGGAGCCTGTTCTCTACGGCAACCAGTTTCCCTCAAGGACCATCATGGAACACGGTTACGGCAGTTCCCAGGACATTCGTAACGGGTGCAAAGCCTACCGAGAAAATGAGCAATATGTGGTCATTCCTGTGTGACAAGAGGCCGGTAAAGGTCAATGGGGTTCAATTGGCTGATTGCTATGGACCTTTGAGTGAGTCTCCTTGGACTTCTACGGAAGTTCCTACTGGCAGCAGGGTGGTTACAGAGGCTCCTGAAGGCTCGACCTATAGTGTTGGCGGGAATCTACCAAAGGAAAAATAATGCTAGAACTCCTTGGAATTGTGTTTGGGGGTGCATCTCGTCTAGGTCAATACTGGATGGAGGCTCAGGACAAGGAAAAGGAGAGGGTCCATGAGCGTGAGATGTTTGATAAACAGATTGCGCTACAGGCTCAAAAGAGTGATGCGGAGAAGGATCTACGCCGCATGGATGCAGATGCAGCCAAGGATACGGGAGAGTTAAATGCATTGGTTCAGGCTATTTCGGCACAGGGAACTGAGGCTACGGCTGCTGGAGGTTGGGTACTCTCCCTGTCAGCGTCGGTCAGGCCGGTTGTCTCATATTGGCTATTAGGCATTTATACGGCTTCCAAGGCATCCATCCTGTATCTGAGCCTGTCGGGTGGAGTTGGCTTTGCAGAGGCTCTACGGGCTTCTTATACGGAATTTGACGGTGCTTTGTTGGGTTCCATCATGTCGTTCTGGTTTGCTGACAGAAGTCTGCGTAAATCCTCAAAATGAGTGATTGGCTGGATCTTGCCATCCCTTTGGTAGCCCACTTTGAGGGTTGCCAGAAGAAGCGTGATGGTCTTGTTTATCCCTATTTAGACACTTTAGCTAAACCTCCGGTCTGGACTCGGGGGTATGGGAGGACGTATGGAATCACCGAAGGAAGCCCTGGAATCACCCCAGATGAAGCCAGAAGAGAACTTGGAGCAGGACTTTCCGCTTATGCCGTTAAGTGCCTCAAGCTGGCTCCTGCCCTTGCAACAAGGCCGGAATGTCTCGCCGCTGTCGTTAGTTGGTCATGGAACTGTGGTATCGGTGCGTTACGTTTGTCACGACTACGAATTGCAATCAATGGGGAAAAATGGGAGACAGCGCAAACGCTTCTTAAAAAGCCTAGGACTGCCGGTGGTGTAGAGTATTTAGGATTAGTCAGAAGGCGTGAGGCAGAGGCTGCGCTATTTGAAAGAGGTATCAAAAATGGCTAGAAAGAAATTCCCTAACCTTTCTGTCGGCAGGGGTGAGAAGTTGCCGGTGAGTAAGGGTGCTGGACTCACAGAGAAAGGTAGGGCAAAGGCCAGGGCTGCTGGTAGCAACCTGAAGGCTCCTACGAAAGATGCTTCCAATCCCCGCCACAAGAGTTTTTGCGCTCGTAGCAGGAGTTGGAATGGTGATAGAGGCAAGGCTGCTCGTAAGAGATGGGGATGCCGATAGTCATTTACGCTCCTTCAATGCGCGGATTGCTCGGATACAATCTTTTGCCCCGCTTAAAGCGTCCGGTCGGGCGTACTTTTTTTCGATGGTCATGGTTGTTCCCTTTTCAATGTCAGTTCCCATCTGATTTTGTCCGCCATAGACTGCTCAGGATTGCGTATGCGCCCGTTCGCGCTCCATGACCGACCTTTAGACAATGCTGCTATATGCCAACCAGAAGCCTTGTAAATCGTCCCGCTGTGCGCTTCCGTGTCTTGGTAACTAACTAACCGCACAATGTCAGGGAAGCGCCTACGGATGATCCTAATCATCACCGCAAGCATTCTTGATGCCGTGTTCTTCGGCGCGTCATTGGCTATGGCAAAGCGGCGAAGTTCAAGGCAATATCCGCCGCTTGTTTTCAGCAAGTTATCGGCTACCGGCGTTGACCAGATCGCACTGGCATAAAACGTCCCTGCATATTCGGCGGCAAAGCAGATCGAATGCCGATTCCGGTCAATGTTTCCGCGAATAACCTTCGGCAATCGGCTGTGCCAAAGCGCGTTCAGATCAATCGCCTTGACCACGGAAACTTGACCCACATACAATTGGAGCGGCGAGGTCGGAATCGAACCGCCTCCTTCCTCTTGGAACAGAGGATGCACTACCCTTATACTTTCGCCGCTTTGAATCATGTTCCGTAACTTTCATATACGGATTCACACACCTTCGCGCACCGCTCAATCGTGTCATTGCACAGCATCTCATCCTCCGAGTACTTGTCCATTGCCGCCTTCAGTCTGGCGTTCTCAGCCAACACGAGGTCGTATTTTTCTTGAAGTTTAAGCAACACCGCCATGTCTATCTGTGTTGTTTGGATAGATGTAGGCATATCTTCTTGTTTCATTTCCCCTCCTCAATCTGCGCGAGTGCTTCTCTGGCAACGCTGTCGTGAGTACGCACCCGAATATCCTTCAACGCAGCCACCGCGAGGGCAAGACGACGTTCAAGTCTCTTTGCGTGTGATACATCGGATATCGGACCGGCCAATCCATCAGGCCAGTCCTGAGATGAATTCCACAAATCCCATTTTGCTACCCATGCGTCCGTTTCAGGCGTAGGCATATCTTCCTGTCTCATTTTCCCTCCCTTACTGCTTTCCACCTCAACGCCCTGACCTCAGCCTCCAGTTCAGCCGCGTGTCCCTCGCAATGCTTCAACCGCGCTTCCAGTTCCGCGATGCGATTCTCGTCAGTAACCGACTGCGCTACGAAATCAGCGTTCTCGTCGCAGACCCTGTTGAACGCATCAGCTAGTTCCGCGATGCGTTCCTTGTCCGTCAATTGATTGCCCATGATTGCGGAGAGCGGATATGTCTTTGTCGGGATCATTTTGCCTCCCTCCCTCGTGATTGGAGCCACTCGGTCAGGAGCGGAACTGACCTGGGCTTCCAATTACTACCAGACTCATAGGCAAATGGCTTACCGTGACGTTGTCTAGCTATTGTTACTTTATTGACAGATTTATCATCACTTTGACTCTTTTGATTCATCATAATTAATTTCCTCTCGTATAAGTCGTATAGCCTCTTCCAGCGGCATGGCTACTACCCAACCCTTGCCATCAGCCCTAAAAGCCACCAGAGGCCGTTCTGAGGCGTTTTGGAGGCTGTTTTGAGCCTCCTCCAGCCAGTCATATATCAATCCAATACGTTTCCTGCGTTTTATCTCCCACCGGTACGGTTTGGTGAAGATATCCGCACCCATGTCCCGTTCTTGGCCTAGCAGACGTTTGACGGGTATTGCCAAGGATTCGGTGAGGATCTTGCCTACCTCACGTTCACCCTCCTGCCCACGTTGCCTGTTGCGCCTACCTCGGCTGGATGCGGTACTCATTATTTAGACCTTAGCAATTGACCTTCAAATACATAGGAACCGATATGGGCTAGGTTGCACCAGGGTGCTGCCCAGACCTTGCCGCCAGCCTCACGCCAAATATTGCAGAAGTGGTAGTCCTCTGACAGCAGCCGGTTGGTTTCCTTCTCTATGCTCGTAGCAAAGAACTCTTTGATAACTTCAACTTTCAGGTTACCGGAGAGGTCATTTACATCATTGGTATAACTCGGTACGGTATTTCCTAGTTTCTTGAATACCTCTCTTTTGATGAGCATGAACCCCGTGCCGCCATTCCAGATCTCTACGGGCTGATCCACCCGCACCGTAGCCTCACCCGTGTAGTTCTTGAGATTGACTACCCAGGCTCCCGTATGGTGCTTTAACTGGTCATCAGGAACGCCATTAGACATA
>Ga0209400_1003837_pt1 | contig 10823 bp, 14 predicted proteins | sample M_130807_EF_Meta_FD_187313 | JGI IMG/M metagenome (GOLD analysis project Ga0209400, IMG submission 187313) | Freshwater microbial communities from Lake Montjoie, Canada to study carbon cycling - M_130807_EF_MetaG (SPAdes) (version 2) | ecosystem: Environmental > Aquatic > Freshwater > Lake... | reverse complement strand
TTAGCATCAGAAGAGTTATCATATGTGGGTACAGGAATTTGTTTGTCTTCTGAATTATAAATTTCAATAATCTTTTTCATATCCGTTGCTTCAATCTTTCTCCTTTCACCTTCATTGTCTCTAATAACATAGAAATCTCCTCTAGTGCTTTTCCAAAAATCAGAAAGAGTTACACCACCTTGATAAATTGGTGATTTAGAAGTGATCTTATAATCTTTAACACCATTAGGTCCTTCTATTCTAAGAGCAGAATGTGTAGCATAATCCTCACCATGTTTTCTCATGGTTTTTTTAACCACACAGAACTTATATGCTGTATCTGGTTTATGTAACTGAACCCAATCTGTGACTTCACCAGTAGGGTGTACATAAATTCCAGATTCACTTATAAAGTCTTCGTATTTAGAAAGATTTCTCATACACTATATATCACATAAATTTAGAAGATCCTAAGTCTCTATTATATACCAGTTGCCTTTGAAGTCTTCCACAAGACATGTGGCATTCTCACAGAAATCTCCGCTATTCATGTAATCCAATTCAAGTTTAGGCTGATGTATATGTCCGCATACTGCAACATCGTATCCTTTCTCCTTTGTTAGTCCCTTAGCATTTTTTTCAAAGTCGTCTATGAAGTTAATTGCACCCTTTACGGACTGTTTAATTGTCTTTGCCAATGAATAGTAAGGGAGATTAAATTTTTTCCTTATGAAGTTATATAAAGTGTTTAGTCGGATTACAAAATCATAAGACCATCCGCCAACAACTGCTAGCCATCTCACTTTCATAATAACAAAATCTAGAACATCTCCATGAAAGCAATAATAGCTTCTACCGTCTGCTCCTATGTGTGTGTACTTTCTAACAATCTCTATGTTATTTAAAGTGAATGGTATAAATGGTTTTAAGAAATCGTCATGATTACCTCTGATGTAGATCACCTTAGTGTCTTTCTCCGATCTTTTCATAAACTTTCTAAATATCTTTGTGCATTCAGATTTCCATTTATTGCTTCCTTTTAATGCCCATCCGTCTATGATGTCGCCATTAAGTATTAGAGTCTCTGATTCATTCTCTTCTAAAAATTTCAGAATCTTATCTGTCTGCGATTGTCTTGCTCCTAAATGCAAGTCGCTCATTATTATTGTTCTCCAATTTTTCATTTCCAATACCCTTTATCACTTTCAAAAAACTTCTTGTTGTTGCTATTAAAGAAAGATCCAATCATTAGCTTTAGCATATACCATATTCCTTTGGATTCGAATCTTCTAGGAGGAGTGTACACGATATTGTTTATTCTTCCGAATTTTTTTGGTGTTATTTGTTTGGAAAAAATATAATCCTCTGCAACTTTTATATCCTCGTCAAATCCTCCAATTTCTCTGAAAGTATTTGATCTCACTAACATATAACCACCAAGACAAAAAGGAGTGGTCCATTTAGATGCCATTTGTATTAAATCGAATGTCTTATAGACATAATTATATTTACCATTGTCAGATCTAAATTTAGTGGTGACTAAATCTAATACGTATTTGTTTATTTTTATAATGGATCTGATAATCACTTTGGGATCTAACAGAAATACATCTGCATCCATGAATAGAACATATGGTGTTGTAACTAGTTTAAATCCGTTGTTTCTTGCCTTTGCGGGAAGTCCCCCGTCCATTAAATGAAGATCAAACATATCTGTCGTGTGTCCATACTCTAATCTTGAGATTAAATCTGGCTTTGTTACACCGTCATTAGAAGCGTCACAAACAATAACTTTAACACCATTAATACCCGATTGATAATTTAAAAGGTCTAAGGTTTTTAGAATGGTATTCTTTTCGTTTTTACAAGGAATAACAATAGTTAATTGATCCGATAATTTAATCATTCGATTATTTATTTTTTAGGAAATCCCCCATTTATTTATATATTCCTAAAAAATTAAGAGAAGATACGAATTAGTAAAAAGTAATCTTATTTTAACGTGAAACAGAATTGTATTCCTTTATATTGTCCTTATAATAAATGATATACTCGATTCCTCTGACCAATCTATAATTTTAGCCTGATCCCTGTTCAAGTCAATCTCACCACCATCTCCATCATACCCTACTGCATCTTCTGAATTAAGAAATTTTTCAACCTCTATAGGATCATCGATTAATACACTTGATCCATATCCGAAATCACTATCAACTTGTAATACTATTTCACTAGTGAGTGTCACTGAGTAATTATTCTTGATATGATCAAAAACACCTAATTTCTTTAAGCTGATTATATATTTTGATTCTTTGTAATTGGATTTTCTTAAACCATCTCTCAGTGAATCAGACCAATCCAAGAATTCTTTATAGCTTGAGAAATCTCTATGTATAGGAATCAATTCAATATGCCCAAGTTTTAATGTTATCATATCTTTCTGTATATAAAACAGTAATAATATCCAGTATCTTCAAATGATTGACAACTGTCCATATGAACATCAGATTCTTCACCATCTTCATCAAATCCATAACATTCCTTTCCTTTATGAAAGTTCTCTATTTCATCCTCGTCATCTATCATAACCAAATTCCCATCATCTGTAACAACATCAATTTGGGTCACGACACTAACTTGGTATAGATCACTAAAATTTCGATAAATTTTTAATTTACTAAATTGATCTACTATATACGAACTAGCATTTTCCAAAGTGAATTCATATTCAGGACCTAATTTACTCAAATAATCTTGAAGATCTCTAAAAAAATTAAAGTAATCCTTACCTGGCTCAGTGGGAATTAATTCCATATGACCAATTTTTAAGGTTCTCATATTTATTTCTTTATATTATTATATACCTATTACCCAAACAGTAGGATCAACATAATTATAGAAGTGCCAGAACATTCTTCTTCTACCACCCACAGTGTAATATTTACCTCTATACAATATAAACTGGGTACAAGGTAATTCACCTCCGCTGGCTTCGACACGATTAAAATGTGCTATTGATCCCTTAACATAAGTCCAGAATTGAGCCTTCCATATAGTGATATCAGGATACTCTTGTACAAGTCCTACTGTATTATTAAGAATATCATCATCTAATCCTACATCAATTGCTTTATTGTATTCTTTCTCGCATTGGTCTAAAAGATCCGGATTTTTTTCTAACTCCGCCCAATCGTGATTCTTAAAATCAGATCTTAATCTTGGACGTATATAATCTAAAGTCATCTTCTCCATCTCACCCTTTTCAAATAAATCACAACACCAAAGAATAAGAGGAACAAATCTTGGATCCATCTCTTCTGCTATTCTTAAAAGAGCATCAGTAGTGATCTCGTCAGACTTACTAGGTGGATCTAAGTGTTTATCTAACCATTTAGGTTCCCCACCAAATCCGTCTGATTTAATAGAAAATACATCCTGATCAATATCAGAAGGGAGAAGAGCTCTTAACTCGGGATAACCCTTAAAAACTCGGTAGAATTCTTTAAACTCATACTCTGGTTTTTTATAGACCGGATTTTTCTTAGCTAAAAAAGCTTCAAATAGTTTTATATGTCTCATAATTTATTCAATTTAATTCTTATCATCTCCGAATCCAAATCTTCTCATCATAGATCCTCCTTTTATTATATTAGCATCATCCCTCATTATATCACTAAATACCTCAGCAAAAATTGGATTGTTACCCCATTCTTTACCCACTTTAGCATAATCTAATACATTATTATTTTTTAAATCTAATAACATCTTACGCATCTTAGATTTACCTGATTCACTATTAGCATATTCCTCAGCAATCACTCTTAGATCTTCGTCATTTAATAATTCAGAAATAGTTTTAAAGAATTCTTCTATCTTATTATAATCCCAATTATTTAACACTTCTAAAATTTTCACCTTGACCATATCTAAAGGATCGGGGGTGTATGAATCACCGGATTCATATGCTGATATAATATCTTTTAATATCTGCATAGCTGCATTGTATTTTATTATAGAGATCTCATCCGGGTAATTCCATGTCGGGATCTTCCGTACAGATAATTCCTTAATTTTATTCAAAAATGCTTTATCTAAACCCTTGAATGTTTTGACACTTGTTTTAAAAGTGCTAGGTACAGGAGCTCCCTCTAGAGTAACATCTATTCTACTATCAATGAACAGACCCTCGCCTTTATTAAAAACACCAAGAGGCGTTCTATTTTTAAAATTCACATGCAATCCATAAGGATTATCAGCAGGAATATTATACTCAAAACCAAAAACCGTATCGAAAAATTTATACGACGGGGTTTCTATAATTTTTAAAGGATCATTAATATATTTATCAGATTCCGCCATCGCTTTAGCAACAGCTTGATCTGCTAAATCACCATTATATTTTCTACTGAGTTCTAATACATTTTGATAAAATTTGTTGTCCTTTATCTTATTATACGTGTTACTACTAATAATCCCACTAAAAACAAAATTTTCTAATTCTGAAGATTTTACCCCCTTTAATAAATGTAAATTAGCCAAATAATAAATGTACACGTAATCAAAAACCTTATCCCATGTATCCAATTTAATATTCATCGGTCCCACTTGATAACCACCATAATAAAAACTGCCATTCTTAGTGATCTTAAAATCATATGTAGGTCCATCTATTCTAATAGAACCTCCTCTAATTATATTAATGCCGATTACCATTCTAGATAATAGAGATTGTAAATTTCTAAAGGATGGCATTTGTTTCAATTTACCTAACTCATTCTCATTCGTAGGAAGCTCTAAATTGTGCGTCTTACTTTCAAAAAGTGCAAATGTCTTAATATGTTTCATACTACTATATATCTAATTATTATCACACAAAAAAAGACTCTAAGGTCTTTTTGATTTTACAAGAATTCTATTTATTTATTTTCGATTAGTAACTCTCCTACAACCTCTATTTTACCTACAAGCTCTTGAAATTCCACCTGAGTGATCGCCATAGAGTTTCTAGTGGCTTCATAAAGATCCGTAAGTAAATCGTCATACTCAGATTTAAGAGATTCCATATCCAATTCACCATCTACACTTTTTTGGTAATAAGGAAGTTTAACATGAAAATGGTGATATGTTAATAAAGCATCGCCACCTTTTTCTTTTGCAGCCTTAGATATTTTTGTTGCACCCGCTAATCTATTTTCTGCAAATTCCTGAATGGTCTCTTTTTCCTCGTTTACCCCGGAATTTTCTTTCACACAGTTAGGTACAGGTCTACCGTCTTTATCCTTGGTTCCAATTTGTTTGTAACCAGCCCAGCAAGGTCCTTTTTTTTCGAGTATAAATTTATCGTATGCTAATATCATATGCTATATATCTATTTTCTGATATATATATTATGAAAAATCTTTCAAAGAACCACTTCGTCTTCTAAATCCACTAGGGTTTCATCTCCCCTCGGAATTTCGACGTAACCGCAGCCTTTATAGTACTTCTGGTATTCAGCAGCCTTCTCCTGGAAGTGTTTAATCACATCATTTGGAATTTTTTTACCGAAGTAGTCTTCAAAGATGTATTTGTAGATCCTGATCGATGCGTTTCCCACCAGTCCTGGTGTCTCATTGTGTTCTATACACCAGACCTTTTCATCTTCGTCTACGGCAATGTCTAGACCAACAAAATTCAAATTTGGATAAAAATCAAAGATGGCTCTTGCTATGGGCTTGACACCTTTCCAGTTTTCAAACTCCTTTAAAGAAACAGGAACCCATTTGAACTTAGACTTCACTTCTCTGCTTTCGGATTCGTTAATTCTTAAAGATTTAGACTTCTTGTTAATTGGGATTCTGTGCCAAACACCGAATGCCTTGATCTTAGGACTGTTCTTGCCTTTAAAAATCATTATTCTATATTCGTTTTTAATCTCAATACACTCCTGATAGACATCAAATTTTTTATTTCCAAGATCTTTTCTGGTGTCTATTTTTTCCACACCTTTAGATTGATATGAATCGTCTTTCTTTGCTATAATCGGAAACTTTAGTTGCTCTAAATCATCCTTAGAGAAAACAGTTTTTGGAAACCACGGAGCATTTATTTTTTGAGCCTTAAGGGCTAAATCTTTCTTCCCTGGATCAAATTTTTCAGGATGATTGTAGATCAGTGTCTTTTTGGGAATTTCACCCTTTACAAGAAGATTTTTAGATCTCTCCGGGTTTCTCCAGAAGAGAAGGGGAAGTTCTTTGTCTATCTTACTGAAGTCTGACTCATCATAGAAATCTTCCCAGTAGTTTTTCATGTCTCTTCCTATAATTTCCTCGACATCCTGAAACTTCAGAGACGAGAATATCTGAACTTTCTTTAGAAAATTCCAAATTGAGTTTTTATTGAGGTGGTCGACAAAACTCTCAAACAAAAATAGGTGCTTCATATCTTATATATCACAGATAACCAAAGAGAATTCCAAGTCATCTAAGGATAAAGGCCCCCTGGGCCATTTCCAAAGTGTGTAGAAAAATCTAAAAGCCCGGAGGGCAACACATTGTTCCACAAAAAAAGACCCCGAAGAGTCTTTTAAATATATAATGAGATTATCTAGTCATTCCCATTAGGTCTTTAGCAGGAATAGCTTCATAAGGTGGTTCCCATGATACATGCTCATTTTCAGGAGCATCTGACCAATAAATCATATTCAGGGAAACATTTGGTATCACACTAAAACTTACAATATCATAATTGGGAAACATTTCAATCCCTGCCATTCTTGTAGCATCTTCTATTGCTCCTTCTTCGCCAGGATAAGTCGAAATTTGATCTGTTGTAATATGATCTCCACCCATTCTTTTTATAATAGAATTAGCAAGAGAATTTGTAATTCCTTTTATTACCCATTCTCCCATATTTTCGTCAAGCATACAAGCTAAAGCTTCTGGTACTTCTTTTACTATATCAGTTGTGAAAAATAATCGATCCTGACTCAAAATATCATTCATTTCGGATGTAATAACTCCTGGATGTGATCCATATCCGCCATCAGCATAGAATCCAAGATGAATGTTACCCATACCTGATCCAGAATTACTCATACCTGGTCCCGATGAAGTGAATTGTTCAAATAATTTAACGTGTTTCATATTTAATGTTTTTGTTTATATATCCGAAGTTAAGACTATTCCTAGTAGATAAAAAATGATACACGGAAATTCATATATGAGCCTAGGAACTCCATGATTTTCTACGCACGTAAATTTTTCAAAACCAATCCGATCCGAATTTTAGGGCCCTCCCCCTTATAATGAAACGGTTCTCACAGGTCTCACCTTAAAGTCAGTCTTATAACTTATTGTTGCTCCACCAATCAAATCCCCATCTAAGAAAGATATACATTGAACAACATACGGTTTCACATTACCTAAAGAATCCAATTTATTAGTTGTACTGAAATAAGCTCTACTCGAATCAAATCCAAGTAGTCCTAGAGAGTGAAGTCCATACATATAAGAGAGTTCTTTAATAGTAGGGATTCTCCATCCATCACCCTTCATGCCTAGACACAGGCTCTTATACTGATCGAAGGTCTTAACAGAAGGAAGATCCTTATAAAAGATCTCTAATCCCATAGGCTCTATAATAAAGTGCTTACCATTATACATGCTTCCTATATATCATAGAGAGTACGAGGCACAACCTAGGGACACATAGATTTACACAGAAAAAATTTGATTTTGGAACGCACCTCTTGTTTAGGTACTGGGCCATCCTAAAAATAAAAAAGATATATACATAAAATATCAGGTTATCATGGATTTTATAAAATCTTTCGATAGATTCCTAAATGAATCAATTAATAAAAACAGTAAGGTAACATTAGAATCATTAATCGAATTTATATCTATTCTTTTGGAGGAATATGATGATGCAGAAGTATCATGGCAAATGTGTACCTATGTCTCAGGAATGATTAGATGGATACTAGAAAAGTACGATATAGAGTCAGAACTCATGACAGCAGATGTTTTCGATTTTACACCAGGAAGAGAAAAATGGTCCAACTCACAAACAGAACATCATAACTTCGTCATAGCCGATGGGAAATCTATAGATTTTACTATAGCACAATTCTTTCATAAGGATATTCCATTCCCTCTGATACTAGATATTAATGGAGCAGATTTTAAAAAGATATATCAAAATCCCAGATCTGATGAATCTAGATACCGCTGGGATATAAAACCAGAATATGATGACAGAGAATCTTATTGGGATTCAAACAATAATAGATATACTAGCGATTACGAAGAACTAAATCAAATGTACATCTATGCTGACCAAGTAATCGAAAGATTCGGTTAAATACACTATTATCTATCGAGGCGAACCCTAGGAGCACATAGATTTCTCTAGAAAAAAAAATTTGGGTTTTAGAACCACACACAATTTTAGGGCCCTCCCCCTCCATTGACATATCCCATATAGAGAGAAGGAAGCACAGGGGTAAGTCTAAGATATCCCTGTGAAGTACTGGGGTCGAATCCCTAGAAACTGTGATTTTTGAGGTCAATAAAAATTCGCCAGACTAGGACCGGGGGGTGTTTTTCCATATAGCCCCCGGGCCATTGAATTTGAGTTTTAGGGGGGGTAAAATCTGAGTTTTAGGGGGGTAAAAAGGGGGCTTAGAAAGAGGGGTAAAATCACCTGTTTTCTCTAAAAAACGTGTGTTTTAACGGGGGTGCCCTGGGGGATGAAAAAAGAGTGATTTTCTGCTTTTTTTGGCTATTCTCTTAGTTTGCCTGAGGTGCCTCAGGGTTGCAACTACTAAATACAATTACACTACTACTACTTGACTTGGCACACTACTACTACTTGACTTGGCTATTAGTGCTGGGGTGCCTCAAGAATCCTATCTTGTCTACACAGGAAACATAGGTGCACAAAAAAAGGCCACATGTGGCCCTTGTGGTTTTGAGAGAATTTTAAGTTAGAGGACTTCCACTTTTAGGCCCTTAAGAATTGTGTGGATTTGTGGGGTGATTTTAGTGGTGCCTTTGATGGTAGGTATCACAGTAGGCCCCTGGAGGGAGAAGATGTAATCTTGGCCTTCTAGGATGTCATAGCCTGCTAGGAGTGCCTTAACTTGTGAGATTATATGCCTTTTGTTCATGAAGTAAATATAAGGGGTTTTCTTGGAATAAAAAAATGATTTCTTATGAAGAGTTGGTGCACAAAAAAAGAGGACCTAAGTCCTCTTTCTCTTTTATTATAACCCCCATTATAATAAAATGAATCTGTTTAGTTTTGTGATATGTGTGACCATATTCTTAATAGGTCTGATATAATAATTTGTGTTCTAATGTTTAGTATTTGAATTTTTGATTTCATTTGATTTGTTTAATTGATTAACTAGACAAATATATGGAATTTTCTAAGATATAAAAAATGATTTCTTAGAATTTCTTGGAAGATTAATAATATAAATGGAGTCACAATGAGGCTATACATAGTACTATGTAATCACATTATAGTACTATGTATAATCTTACTGAGGTGCCTTCCTTACTTTACCATAGATTGATTCTGATCTCTTCTCTCTATCTGAGGTGCCTTCTTTACTTTACCATAGAGTAAGTATATGAAATACATGCTTACTCTCTAGTAATGAGGTGCCTTCTGGTTAGTAAAAGGGTTAGTAAAAGGGTTAGTAAAAGGGTTAGTAAAAGGGTTGCTCTCTAGTAATGAGGTGCCTTCTGGCAGCAACTTAGCAGCAACTTGAAACCTTAACCCACAAAAAAAGCCTAGTTGCCTAGGCTTTGATGTTTTAAGAAATAAATTTAGAACTCTCTACATGCAGTTCCTGTGTAGTTACCTGTACACATTGACCAGATAGCATAGGTGAAAGCCACTACTAACATTAGTCCTAATCCAACTGACCAAACTTTCATTGTGATTTCTAAAGCTTTTAATTTCATAATTGTTTTTATTTAATTGGTTTACTTAGCTAATATATAGAATTTTCCACTAAGTAAAAAACGATTCTTGGAAAAATGTAGAAAAAGATTTATGATAATGTGTGTTTCTGTGGGTGCCTCAGCGGGTCAAATAGATATATAAATGATCTAATCAAATTTTATGTCAATGTCACACGAAGATGTATTTTATGAGATTTACCAGGAGGTTCACTCGCAAGGTCTAGAAGAGAGATTTTACCAGCAGCTTAATAAGATGAAGTCACAGGATAAGCATAAGTATAAGTGTGTGAAAGATCATTGGGAATATGCTTATAGAAGAATCACTGGAGATCAGGAGATTCATGACAAATTATTAAACAATCAAGGGTGAAAATTTATGGAAGAGTACAGATTATTAACTAAGGATAGAGAGACTATTAGTAGTGTTAGATGTGATAGTTTTGAAGAAGCAGTTGAATACTTTGCAGAGAAAAAAAGACTTAGTACAACTGATTTAATGAGCATATTTGAAGTTGACATTCTCTCAGCTGATTCACAAGGAGGCACCTCAAGAAGTTAAGAAGATTTATTTCATAGTACTATTTTTATCTCTGGGGCACCTTATAATGCTTACTTTGGAAAGATTCTTTTTAGTGATTTAAAAAAATGAAGGCCTAAATATAAGAATTATCACACCAAGAAAAAAATGATTTCTAATAGGTGATTAATAGGTGATTCTCTCTGAGGCACCTCAAGAATTCTCCATAGCCAAATCCAAAACCTTAGCCCACAAAAAAAGAGTCCGAAGACTCCTCTTTTGTTTTTTGTTGAATTAAAATTATGCTTGTGCGTTTACCAATTCATTTGAAGTTGTGTAAAAGGTGCGGCGACCAGTTCTTAAAACTCTGA
>Ga0209400_1003834_pt1 | contig 10826 bp, 18 predicted proteins | sample M_130807_EF_Meta_FD_187313 | JGI IMG/M metagenome (GOLD analysis project Ga0209400, IMG submission 187313) | Freshwater microbial communities from Lake Montjoie, Canada to study carbon cycling - M_130807_EF_MetaG (SPAdes) (version 2) | ecosystem: Environmental > Aquatic > Freshwater > Lake... | reverse complement strand
GTAGCCGTCCGTGCTAAAAAAACCCCTTCATTGAGCGCACCCTTGCGTAGGTTGCATGTCTTGCACAATACCCTGAGATTATCAAGGCTGTGATCTCCACCAGACTTGCGTGGGATGATGTGATCGATGTGCATCTCACCTTCATCTGTGCCACACAATTGACAAGCTCTACCATCGCGCATAAACACACGCTCTCGCTGCTCGCGATAACGCCTGCTATTGAGGTTATCTAATGCCATCCGTACTTACTCCAATGCGCCAATGCAACGCATGGCTCACCATACCTAGCACCTATGTAGTTGAGTCCCCATACTACCTGAATCCAACCATCTTTATCCTTTAGCCATTCGCTCTTACCTTGTGGTATTCCATAATGAGATCCATTGACTGCCTCTGGTCTCCAATTAGATTCTTTTGTATAGAGCTTGTCTAAGCATTTATATTCATCCATATTAAAATCTAATAGATATAAAGCATAAGTCTTATAATCAACATATTCTTTATTAGCATCTGTAGAGCCTGCTGCTGGCATAAAGCATAGAGATATCCCAATAGCTACTAGCACCCCGCAAGCTACGCCCTTGAGGGGCTTGCGGTGAGCCTTTGAGAGGCTCTGCGCCGTTAGCGTACCATCGATGTCAAATCCATTTACATAAGTGCTGGTCAGAGCGGTGTTTCTCATTGGAATAACTCCTTTGTTATACCCTGTGGATAATTTCTGTGGATAACTATTTAATAAATAGAACCCAGTGTGTGCCCATTCGTTTACCTGATGGATGACCTAAGATAGGTTTTTGATCAGTCAGTTCTAAGATTTCTTTTAACCCAATAGAGACTTCATTCCATTTAAATACTAATGTGCCATGGGTCTTTAAGACTCTAAAGCACTCAGCAAATCCCTTAGTCAAATCATTACGCCATGACTGGCTATCTAACACGCCATATTTCTTACGCATCCAAGACTTTTCGGACAGTCTAAGCATGTGTGGTGGATCAAAGACAACCAGCTGAAAGGTCTCATCTGGATAAGGTATCTCTCGAAAGTCCATGACCTGATCTGGCTTGATGTGTATGGTCTGACCATTAGTCAGTAGGTGTGTCTCATCCTCAATAATGTCACCAAACACGACTCGCTCATCGGTCTTGTCAAAGTAGAACGACCTCATGCTGCTTGCTGGATCTAATACTGTTTTCATTTATTGCCCCCCATAATTACTACAATTGATCCAAAACCTGCGGGTGAATGATAATTACCAAATGTCAACCTGCCCTTAATATAAACGACCTCATTAGGCAAGCAATAGTCATGAAACCATCGTGTGTCAGTGCTGTTAGGTAACAAGAACACGACAGGGACAGACTTACTAGCTTCTAAACCTTTGGCAAGAAACTTAGGCAGTTGTCTGCCATAGGGCGGATTGCACCAGATAGCGGATGAAGCATAATTAGCCCAATCGACAGCCAGAGCATCACGCCTAGACTCATCATCATGATCTAAACCAAGCCAGTTGTCGCATTTAGTTAGTTGCTTGTCAGCTGCCGCATCAAGGTCGAAGTGAAACTCTTTATGCCATTGGTCATAGAAAGTCTGAGGTGTGCCCCAGTCCTTTTTCTTTCCATAGTCAGTGTTATTAAACTGCGGTGTGTGGTTAATCTTTGCCCCATCCTTTACCCTTGAAATGTATAGCTGAGGCACTAAAGCCTTTGATCATGGGTGCATTGCATAACTGGCATGGCACTACTGGTCTACTGTCGAATCCATGAGTGACTTCCTGAGATAGATTGCAGGATTGGCATCGGTAGTCGTAGGCTGGCAAGTTAAGCATCTCCTGATCATGTAAGACCCACATCCAGAGCAACGGTCTATGTCTGCCTCTGTGGGTTGATTGTCTAAGTGACCGTATTTCAATATGAGTAGTGGCAAAAGATCACCTAATCGCATGACTACACAATACTCGGCAGCATCTTCCCCTTGCGAATTAAGTCTTACGACTCCGAATCCGAGTTCCCCCGAAACAGATGTCCGAGCCTTTAATTGCTTCAAGTAAGCCAATGGTTGAAATCCAGCGCGGGCTTTCACTTCAACATCAAACGGTACATTGATGCAGTCTTTGCCACTACCCCTTCCCACACATGCGCCCGGCCACCAAGTCGATAGGTACTCAGCTACTACGCGTTCTGTGCGGAAACCTCTGTGCTTTCTGTGCTGACTAGCCATTGACTGCTGTGCATTTACCACATTGCCAAATAACAATGCCATTGACTGAGTCAGATGAAATATTCTCTAACTCACGGATCTGAACTGGCTCATTGCATAGCTGACAAGCGATGAAGGCTGACATAAGGTCAAGCCATTCACCATTGATCTTAATTCCTACATGTCCCATTATACTCTCGCTTTCCGTGGATGCCATTTACCATCGCTGCCTATGTTGTACCAGATTGCTGGACAATCAGATTTAATTCCACCTGCGTTCATTTGATTGCACTGATAACCACCCCATGCTCTGCCGTTCTTCTCACCTTCACGCCATCTCATGTGTCCATGCTTGCATTGTGGTGCTTCTTGTGCTTCACCTGTGCCTAGTATGTCCTGCACTAGATCTAGAGCTTTGTCTAGCGTTACTGGAGCATCTACGACCTTCATGTATTCATTGACTGGAGTTGTCCAATAATCCTGCACATCTGCAACAGCAGGCTTGACAGGCTTTTGTGCTACTACCTTTGTCATTTCTTCGCGGCTTGGACGCTTTCCTTTAGCAGCATAACCTGCAGCGCTAAGGCTGCGGCCGATTGCTGAAGTCTCACAATTCTCCAATGCTGAAGTGCTATTAACACCTCGATCAGTAACTTTTTCTTCCGCGTATCCTGTCGTCCACGCAACGCTATCTGTAGAAGTTTTGTATAAATACGCTTTAACAATGTATCTATCTTTCTCGACAACTTCCAGCTCTGTTGCAATGCGAAAATCTGGATAATCCTTAATAAACTTTTCAAGTCTCACCTCGACTGTCTCGTAATCGGCTAAATTAAACATAGAGTTCGTTCTCCTCTGTGGCTAGTTGTCCAGCCAGTGCGCCATAACTGCATAGATCAATCCAGTTGTCTATGTGCTGTGCTGATTGATTAGTTCTAGCCAGTTTAACTAACACCATGATCCCTGCCACCTGATAATCATGGATAGGCATCTCTAAGTATGCACTTAGCAACATCGCTGTGTGCTCTAGGTTGTCGGCAGGATGTCCATATTGAAGCCCACGATCTCTAATCGTGTCTGTGGCTGTTAGTAAGATTTCATTGGCTCTCATTTATCGGCCAAGCTGCGCCCTAGATTGCGAGCCTTATGCCAGCCCTCTCTACGACCATCCTTGAAGCCTTGTGAATACCAGATGACATTGGATATAAACAACAATCCCATCATTCCTATAATTACTACTGAGTTAATCATTATGTACCGATCTGCATCCAGCGCCCTCGTCTGGCTTACAGACTTAGAGTCTCACGCCTATCCGACAATGTCTAACACATTTAGGTAACGAAACGATAACGATTATCTAGGTCTGCCGTAGGACTTGCCAGACACAATAAATGTGCCGTCCTTTTCGATGTTGATTAAATCAACCTGCACCTTTGATCCATGCACATACATAATGGCAAAGGCTTGCTGCCAGTTGGCTGAACCCTTTGTGTAATGAGCCTGCTTAAAGTCCATGAGGTTTCCGACCTCGACACCATGCAAAACACGCCCTATACGGCCCCCAGAAGCCTCTGAGAAGGCCGAACGGCCTGCCCTGTGAGTATGACCTGAGATGACATTCTTACCATGCCTACGGGCTGCCTCTAGGGCTGATAGACCCCCTTGTGGCTTAATTGGTGTGTGGTCTCCATGAACTGCAATCCAGTTAGGAGCAATAGCCATAGGATTCTTGTGGAAGGTAATGCCTAGTTCATCAAACTTGAGAAACTTCTCAAAGCGAAGCTCTGGCAATGCACCAAAGGCAGGGACTTTAGCCATGATGATGTTATACAAACGATCTGTGTGATTACTACGGATACAATCTGTAACGCCTAAATCCCAGAGAAGCTGCACAGCCTCGTTACGATCATCATCTAGGGTCTGGGCATAACTGCCCATGCGACCTTCTTCCCACTTGCTTATCTGTGGCAGGTCAATCTCATCGCCTATTGTGACTACTTGATCTGGCTTAAACTTTGTGATGAAGCTTGCAAGGTTCTTAGTTGCAACCCTGTCATGGTAAGGGACTTGTAAGTCCGAGACTACGACTATTCGCTTAATCGTCATCCTCATCTTCATAGTCGCCAAACTTCTCTGCTTCAACTGGCTCTGGCAGGATCCAGCGAGGATAAGCCATTGGCTCAACAATCACGGCTAGAGCTAAATCAACATCAAAGCCTGCCCTGCGTAAAGCTCTATACATCTCTTGTAACCCAATAGCCCATACATCTAACGCGCTATAAGTGTCAAGATCTATAACCCTTTTTTTAGCCATGACAAAATTATCGCTCTAAGAGTATGTTATAGATCTCATCGACACGCTGATTGAGTCGCTTAATCTCTGATAGTAGATGAGTAATAACATAGCCTGCAAGACCACCAATGATTAGCAAGGTGCTTATGTAAAGGCTAAAGAAGTCTGTCTGTGTCACTCGACTATTCCGTAGGAATCGTCTTTAGGATTTAGCCAGCGCAATACTGGAGGCAGGATAGAAGCAACGCCTGCATAGGCTAACGCTTTAGGGTCAGTCACTCCCGATGCCGCAAGTGTGAGAACAGCCGCAAGGAAGGCTCTTACCCACGATCCTGACATCTTCTTCAATTCGTGCATTACTAGCTCCTAACATAGGTATCTGAAAAAAAGCACCATCATCGTCAGCCTTTTTCGTAAAGCTGATATGCGCGTGCTTGATGTGTTTGTTAGCCCCTGTGTATTTACGCCATTTCCATCCGAGGACAGGAGAGGCAATTCTGCCGTTGAAAATGATGTAAGCAATTCTTTTCTTGCTATCAGACTTTGCATACTTTCGAATCTCATCTGCAAGATCTGGCATGATCTCTGGTTTGGATTTGCCTGAGAGATCAGCATCGATGTCGATAGCACGAACCCATCCCTGAGCATCTGGAATATGATCAGACTTGCCAGCACGCATGTGCCGTATATCTGCGATCCAACCGTCACTCGCACGATCACGCTCTGAGAATGAATCATCAAATTGTTCTCGAAGTTGTTGAGCTGCTTTACTTAATCGAGGTTTCATGGTGCAACAGGAAACTCCGCTGCATCTGCGATGCCACCCTGTGCAGGTAGATCGCGCAACGCTTGACGATAAGAAGCCCACTTGACTTTGTCAGTTGGCGCATCTGTGTGCATTGTCCAGTCAGAAGCAGATAATTTAGCATCACGCCATAGCCTAATCTGTTCCCACTTTTGCTCATTCGTTGCATCTGGAAAAGCCGCACTAAAAGTAAATGTCATATTAAACTCCTCTATAATTTCCCATTATGCGAAGTGCATCATTTGTTGTCCAAGTCATAGGCGTGCCTTGTCCTACTGTTGCAGAAAAAGCAGGATTAAAAATCTCAAACTTATCGTTCCAGCCATTATCTACGCCCGCTCCGTAGTAACCTTTATACCAAGCCGTGCCAGCATCAAGCACCATAGTGTCATGTGCATAATTCCATTCAGCCGTGTAAGCAACCTGAGGCAAAGTAAATCTCCAAGCGCCTGTACCAAAAGTTGTTGTCGAACCTGCGGTAAACTCAATCCAAAAATTAACTTGTTGCCCAATTCGTCTGTAACCGCCTGTCAATGTTCCATTACCAATGGCAGGTGCTGTTCCTACTGCCGTCCAAGTTGGTGTAAAAGCAATCCAATCGCCTGTGTATTTTAATCCTGTCGCTGTTGAAGAATCTGCTGTAAGAACTTGATTGTTAGATCCGACACCTAGTCTTGCATTTGTTGTTGAGTAAGTGTAAAGATCACCTTTTGTTGTAAGTGGTGATGATGATGCAGGCGCAGCCCAGGCTACACCAGTTGCAGCAGTTGAGTCCGCTGTAAGGACTGTTCCGTTTGCTCCAACAGTTACATTGGCAGGAGTAGAAGCAGCCGTAGCGGCAGCAATAGATCCCTTAGCTGTGAAGGTTGATTTAGGCGTCATTGTGCCCATTGTGGTATCAATAGCGTTGCCTAGTGTGCGAATCGCTAACGCGCCATTCTTTACTAGATCTGTATTGTCTGGCTCTGGCCAGCTATAGATCGGACTTGTTGCCATTTAAGATAGTGCTCCTGTCGCGTTGTTCCAGATAAGTGTAGCATTTGTGCTTGCCCAGTCTATTGTGCTAGGCAAAACTGTATCCCATTGTGTCGTTGATAATGAGAACTCTGTAGCTGAGATGTAAAGGGTTATCTCTACATAACTTGGAGTTGCCCTAAGAGCTACATTCTCTACAAAACCTTCAAAGGTGCCACCAAGAAGATTGCTTGGCAGATTGCTGATAAGCACAGGCTGACCGAAATAAACTCCGACTAGGCTGTCAAGCATTGCCGTGGTCATGTCTGGATTATCTAGACGGAAGGTGATGGCTCCAAGTGAGCCTTTAGGCACACGCCTTAGATTAAGCTCTCTATTGGCAATATCCGTGATGTCTGCAAGGTTCTTAATGTTAGAGTCAAATGAACGCTCAAACAGTCCGTAAGTGGCTATGGAGTCCGCATCAGAGGTACTGTAGGTGCTGCCGTATCCTGTGGCATAGCGATAGATAAGGCTGTTACGGATGCGAGCAGTCTGAATTGTGGATTTGATAGAGGATGGTGATGCAAATGAGCCATCGAGGAAAGTATAGCCATTTGCTGCAAGAGTGTTAGATCTGTGGTCTGCATCGTCATAAGAGACATCTCCATCTTTTTCCTCATAAATCTGACCCAGTGCGCTGGAAGCAATCTGATCTGCAAGTGTCTGAGACTTAGCAGAGGCACTAGCTGCAACAGCGATCATTGTGTAAAAGCCTGAGTCAATAGTGCCAATGTAGGACTCGGCATCATTCCATGTGACGGTTGCTGGATAGGTGTCCCATGTATCTGTTGGAGTTACCTCTGCCCATGACAGATTAAGAGCTGCGCCAAGGATCGCACTTATCTGTGCGCCATCTAAACCTTCTGCAAGGGCTGTGTTATAGACAGCCTTTGTCAGTTTAGCGAGGGAACCAATGCCAAGAATTGTGCCAGTAGTGATGTAGCCAGTTTCATCTGGGCTTCTTACTCCCACATTGAAATCTGATACTTCGCCACCAAACACGGTGACATAAGTGCCAGTTCCATTTTTTAACTCTAGGGTAATTGGCTCAGTAACATTGATCGTAAAAGCTGCATTGGTAGTGTTGATAATTTCTACTTGGCAGTAACCTGCTGTGGCTTGTCGATCAATATCTAAACGACCAGATGCAAAAGAAACAGAGGTGACTGTCGTATAGACATCATCACCTACTGTAACTCGCCATTCTGGAAGCCATGTCATGCGATCTGATAACCTCTAAGAGTTCCACGCTGTTGAGCATCGATAAGAACTTGGTCGATAGCCTCGGCAATAGCGTTGGGATCACCAATGCCTGTGTTTACAATAATTGTGTTTCCCATAGAAGCAGACTCCCTTTGACGGAAAGACTGCAATGCTCCTGAGTTATCGTACAAAGAACTTGCCTGCAAAGCTGCTAAATCTGCTGCGTTCTGCAAGTCTAATAAATCTGCAAAGGCATTGGCGCGAGCTGCTGCTGCATCTGCGTACTCAATAAGAGCATTAGTTGATGCTGCTAGTGCATCCTTCATGCTTACTGGTGCAATGTAATCTTTAGCAGGAATACCTGAGCCAAGGGAAGCACTTGTAGGCACTTTAGCCTGACTTTGTGCATTAACAGAAGCCAATAGATCAAGCATGGATTTAATTTTTCTTAATGCTTCATTCAGGTTTTCTTGGTCAATCAATTCTTTAGGCTTAAGGCTGTCAAGAATAGATTTAATGTCTGCAAGTTTAGTATTCTGACCAGTCAAAGCATCAAGTGATTTGAGATCGGCATTTAACTTTGCTGTGGCATTGATGATTGCCTTTTCATCCTTTGAGGCTATTGCATCTTCTAGATCATTGATTGAACGCTTGACATTTAGACGAGCAGTATCATTAGCAATCTGTAAGACCTGTGCTGCGCTTGTTGCCTTGCCTAAAGCCTCAGCCTGATTAGTCAAAGCTGCTGCAATCTGGATCTTATCTAAATCAAAGACATCGGTTCCCTTACCTAGAGCAAGGTTAGCCTTGTCAATAACGCTTTGCAGCTTCTTAGCTGTGTTCTGCTTATTGAGTAGAGCAAGTCTTTCTTTCTCTCTAGCCAATGAATCCTTTTCAAGTTTGGCAAGGAGTTCCTGTTGCTTCTTCTCAGTAAGAGTAAGTTTTTGTTCTTCTTTCTTGTCTGGAATATTAAGATTGACCCCAAACTGTTTGCCAGCAAAGCCAGAAAAAATGTTCTTAGGAAGATTTTTAAGGTTCTTAATTAAAGTAGGAATAACGCCAATAGTGCGACCAGATTGGACAACTACTTTACCTAAAGCTGTGGCAATAGTCTCAATAGCATAAGCGGCATCTGCTGCATCTGTGCCACCGCCTACAAGGGCAAAAGCATCAACTAAGCTTCCACCGATGATTTCAGATGCATTAGAAGAAGCAACGCTAAGAACATCAAATTTGTAAGCAGTTGTGCCGAGATAATCTTCGGCTGCTCCTGCTGATCTTTTTAGGATAGTACCAAGGATTTCATTAAACGACTTAGATTGAAGTTCTGCTCTAGTCAATCCTGTGTTGTATTTAATAAGTCCTCGCGTGATACCAACATAGCCTTTACCAAGGTCATCCGTAACAGTTGCAAGATCAATTCCAGATGCACGGCTAATTGTAATTGCATCATTAAGAAGTTTTTGAGACTGAGTTAATGATCCAGTTGTAGTTAATAAACCTTGAAATGCTGGACGAAGAACATCGTCTGCAATAGCCGCTGACTTTTCTAAATTGGCAATGTATTCTGTAATTTGAGGATTAGCAAAGCCAATGCCTAGATTTTCTACAGCTGTTGTTAATCGTCTTGCTGCTGCTTCATCTTCTGCAAAAGCCTTAACTGCTGCCTTGCCGTAAGCAGTAATGGCAGCAGCACCATATGCGATACCTGCTGCTCCTGCTAGTTTCTTAGTGGTGCTTGCTAACTTGCCGAGTGCGGTTTCAGCTTGCTTAAATCCTTTGGCATCAAACTTGGACGCAATACTAATTACTTCTTGATAATTCACGCTGCACTCCTTAGTGAGTTAGCTTTTGAACGCTTTAGCAATTCTTGCTCTGCTGTTGTTATAGCTTTATTGACTATGCCTTCAGCTCTGCCCTTATCAAGTGACCATGCCTTAAATATTAAGCGACCACGACCCTTTAGACTACCTGTAAGAGGTGGAAGCGCAGCAATAAACTGTTCTCCAGCTCTAGGATTAAGAGAGTGTGAAAACTTATTGCCTGCTGGCCCTTTGGGACCAACCCACGGTTGACCCTGTGGGCCATTGCGTCCAGCAGATTCATAAATGGCTCCAGCGCGTGAATCATTGAACACTCTAGCCATTGTGCTGAAGCCTTGTCGATTAGGTTTAGATGTTGCAGTTGTATAACCAATCTTTGCTTTAATGGTTGAAGCATTAAAGATTGGAAATTTGCCTTCACTAAATGATCGACCAGACCAGTTGCTTAAAGGTGATTGAGATGGGACAAAACCCCTAGCCGCTTTTGCCACCGGGGCAAGTCCTCGCTTCATTTCAATTTTAAGAGATTTTTCTAGATCGGGTGCGAAGCGGCGCAATGCTTTTCGAAGATCAGCGTTTCCGCGTAACTCGATTTGCATCGCGCACCTCTTTCGCTTCGTCTTTAAGCCCTTGCACAAGTGCATCGAGCATTGTCTTATCTAAATCTAATAACTGCTGTGGCGCGATTCCCAACCTAATGCTTAGCCTAGCAATTAGATAGGTGAATGGAAGATCGCGCTTTAAGCTAAAGGGTCTGAGTCAAGCACCTCAACACTTTTAAGTGTCTCAATGAAGTCAATCCCAAAAGGCTTAACAGATTCACCTGCTCTGCGTGTTACTTCCCATGCCAACCAATAAACATCGGTCTGCTTTTCCTCATCGCGGAAAGCTTTGTGGAAGCCCTTTTTAGCGTAAGATTCAAAGCTGTATTCAACGGCTGGTGTGATCTCGCCTTCTAGCACGCTTCCATCTGTACGAACGATCTTTAGTTTTGCCATGGTTTGCCCCTTTGTTTAGTTGTTTAGAATGTGCCCGTTGTGGCTACTGCAACTGTTGAGTTAGCAGTGAATGTGATTGACTGTGTGCCAATATCGCCAACAGCACCATTGATGTCTGTTGTGTTATTGACTAGCAATGAAACAGTGTATAGAGGGTTTGTTGCAGATACTGCTGTTCCCTTTGTCTGTAGGAATACAGCTGTGACTGTTGTTCCCCATGCTGCCTGTAGTGTTGCCAATACATTTGCTGATGCTGTGTCGTTGAGGAAATCAATAGTTACACTAGATGCTTCCAAGCCTTTTACGAACTTGTGTGCTGAGTCACCCATTGCAGTTACTTCTAGCTCATCGAATGTGCGATTGATTGTTACTGCTGTGACATGGTCTGAAAGATCGACTGAGTTGATCTTCACGCCCACATTATTGTTTAGAAATACAGCCATGAGATTATTCCTCGTCTTTCTTAGTAGTTGCTGGCTTTGGTGTTGCT
>Ga0209400_1003830_pt1 | contig 10840 bp, 21 predicted proteins | sample M_130807_EF_Meta_FD_187313 | JGI IMG/M metagenome (GOLD analysis project Ga0209400, IMG submission 187313) | Freshwater microbial communities from Lake Montjoie, Canada to study carbon cycling - M_130807_EF_MetaG (SPAdes) (version 2) | ecosystem: Environmental > Aquatic > Freshwater > Lake... | reverse complement strand
TTATGCAGAGAAATAGACGCATAGGAACCTCAATGTCTGGTGTTGCTAACTTTGCAGATAACCGTGGTCTTCCAACATTAAGAGAATGGATGGATGAGGGTTATAAGACAATTAAGTACTATGACACAAACTACTCCGAATGGCTTGGCATCCGCGAGTCAATCAAGACAACTACTGTTAAACCATCTGGAACAGTTTCTATACTCGCAGGTGAATCACCTGGTGTTCATTGGACTCCTGGTGGCAAGTATTTTATGCGTACTATTCGTTTCGGTAATTCTGATCCTATGTTGCCTCTATTTAAGATGGCGAATTATAAAGTCGAAGCGGCGTCGGAGAATCCAGAAACAACCTCCGTTGTTTACTTTCCTATCAAGTCTGAATCAAAGCGGGCTGAGAAAGACGTCTCAATCTACGAAAAGATGGCGTTAGCAGCATACGCTCAACGTTACTGGTCTGATAACTCTGTCTCTGTAACTATCTCTTTTAATCCTGAAACAGAGTCTGAAGCAGTAGGAACAGTCTTACATCTTTATGATGGTCAACTAAAGACCGTTTCATTCCTACCTTCAGGTAACTTTACTTATCCACAGATGCCTTACACACAAATTACCGAGCAAGAATATGAGGATGAAGGAACGTTGCGTCTCTTCCCTATTGACTTCTCAGGCGTGTATGCTGGTATGGCTGCGGACGCAATTGGAGAAGCCTATTGCACAACAGACGCATGTGAAGTACGACTAATTAAGGAGAATGCAAATGGCTAACAAAGAACAAAAGGGAACTACTAATAAGAAAAAACCAGCGAAGGCAACTCTTAAAGAAAAGCGTGCAGTAAAAATAAAAAAGAAAAGTACTAAGACTAAGTAATGTCTCTAGAGCATAAACACATACTCATAAATGCTCGAGTAAATAATTCTTTAGAGAGTACAGAAGATGCTGTATCTTTTCTTAAAGATTTAGTTGAAAGAGTAGGAATGAAAATTCTTATGGGACCACATGCAACTTACGTAGATGCACCTGGTAACAGAGGAGTTACAGCAATTGTTGGCATAGAAACCAGCCACATTGCTTTCCATGTTTGGGATGAGGTTGCTCCAGCAAGGCTCCAGTTCGATCTTTATACCTGCGGTTCTTTAGATAAAGAGGTCGTAATAGAGGCAGTTAAAGAGCGTTTTGATGTAGTTAGTGCTAACTACAGAATATACGACAGAGAGCACGGCTTCGTCCTTTTAGAAGAGGGAACTCTCTAAACTTCATAAAATCACACCTGCCTTCCGCTTGTACAATTAACTTTTAAGCGGAAGGAAGTGTTTATGTCCAAGATTAAAATAGCAATAGGGGCTGCTTTAATGACCCTACTTCTTTCAGGTTGTGGTGATGGACATTACCGCTACCCATGTCAAGATCCCACTAATTGGGAAAAAGCAGAATGTAAACCGCCTGTCTGCACTGCCGCTGGCGCATGTCCGATAGACTTGGTCGGTAAAGAGGCTTTTGAAGGGACAACCAATGGCTAAAGCAAAACTAACTCCACAAGATTTAGATGCAAGATTAAAGTTTATCTTAGGTCTTATTCTTGGAACAATTTTGCTATGTACAACATTAGGAATTTTGTACGCTTTAATTTTTGTTACGCAACCAATTACAGGTCAATCTGAGAATGACAAGATGTTTTTTAACGTTCTAGGTAGCGTTGCCACTTTTATTACTGGAACACTTGCAGGTCTTTTAATTGGTAACTCAGGTGCTAAAGATATTATGTCAGCGCAACTTGCAAACAAAGAGATGGACGCTAAAAATACTCAGGCGGACAAAAAACTTGAGGCAGAAATTGATGAGGCTGAAGCACGAAGATTGGCAAAACCAACTGGAGAAATGCCAGTAGAACATCCAGTAGATGAAGGTTGGAGAAAATAGTATGTGCGCAACTTGCGGATGTGGCAGAGGAATACCAAAGCCAAAACCATCTAAACCTAAACCAAAAAGTATTTAATTACTAAAATCCAATGACAAATACTTGTAACGTTTGCGATCCTAAGAACGCAACACCGTGTCGTCTTTCTCATGTTGTTTGTCCGTATAGAGATATAAATACCAAAGGAAGTAAATAATGTCAGAGTTAGGTACAGCAGAAAAATTAGTTGAAGTTGCTACAGCAGAAGTAGGAACTATAGAAGGCCCTAAAGATAATGAAACTATCTATGGTGCATACACTAAATCTAATTTTCAACCATGGTGCGGTTCATTTGTTATGTGGTGCGCTAATGAAGCAGGAGTAAAGGTTCCAAACACTGTATACACACCTGCTGGAGCACAAGCATTTAAAAAGGCTGGTTCATGGATTGATGGAGATTTATCAGATCCAGATCCAGGTGACATTGCATATTTTGATTTCCCATCTGATGGAGTAGATCGAATCTCTCATGTAGGTATTGTTGTTCAAGATAATGGAGATGGAACCGTTTGGTGTGTAGAAGGAAATACTTCTAATAATTCTAAAGGTAGCCAAAGAAATGGTGGAGAAGTTTGTAAGAAACTTCGTGCTTTTAAGAAAAACAAAAAGAACGTTATGGTAACCATTGTTGGATTTGGTAGACCAAAGTTTGCAACTCAACCTAAATCATCAACAAACAAAAAGAAATAAAGGTATAAATAATGTATGAGTATCGCGTAAAGCAAGTATTAAAAATAGTTGACGGCGATACCATTGATGTTGACATTGATCTAGGTTTTGATATCTCTTTCACGCAAAGAGTCCGCCTAGCAGGTATCGATACTCCAGAGTCTAGGACTACTGATAAAAAGGAAAAAGCCCTTGGACTTGAGGTTAAGCAACGTCTAAAAGATATTCTTTCTAAATCATCCAGTGTTGTTATTAGAACCGAGAAGCCAGATTCAACTGAAAAGTATGGTCGCATTTTAGGTTGGTTATTTATTGATGGCGCAGAGAAATCTGTTAACGAAGCATTAATTGCAGACGGTTACGCTTGGGGCTACATGGGAGAGACTAAAATTAAAGATTTTGCATTACTAGAGGCTAAGCGTAAACAGTCAGGTAAATAATGAGTGCTAAATACTTTTGTTCTTACGGCTTTAATAAGACACAAATTAAAGATGGCTGGATTGTTTCTCTGCGAAAAGATGGAAGTATTAAAGCAAGACTAGAGCCATACACTCCAAAAACTAAAAAAGTAGCGCAATAACAGTATTAAAGATTTAATAACATGGCTACATACGAATACGTCTGCGACATAGGACATAGAGTTATTCAAGAAAGATCTATGACACAAGAGCAAACAGACTTCTTATGCTCTGCTCCTGAATGTCAAGAGCAGTTAAAAAGAGTTTATTCAACACTAGGAGTTTTATTTAAAGGAAGTGGCTTTTACTCTACTGGCGGACGCTAGAATACTGTCCTTGCGAATGTAGTTCAATGGTAGAACTTCTGCCTTCCAAGCAGATAGTGAGAGTTCGATTCTCTCCATTCGCTCCATTAAATACAAGATAAACTTTACATATGAGCGACTCGATAATCGATACGTCCACAGATTCTAAAACGTATACTAGGAACGGTGATCATGATCGTTTCGCTCACTATGTTGATAAAGAAAGTATTACTGAGGCTTTAGTTAACGGATGGCCTTGTATTGCTCTTTGTGGTAAAGTTTGGATTCCTTCCAGAGATCCAGACAAATACCCCGTTTGTCCAGAATGTAAAGATATATTTCAACAGATGGGTGATTAATGATTACAGAAACTGGCGTTGTCCAAAAGGTAATAACACCTCACGATTATTGTGATCGTTGTGTTGCTAAGGCTTATTTTCTAGTTTCATTAAACACTGGAGATTTATATTTCTGCGGACACCACTTCTCTAAATATGAAGGCACATTAGTTGGTTTAGCATCAAACATCTATGCCCATTCAGATACAGCGTCTCCAACCCTAAAATCTACCGTTTCGGATATGGAATAGTTTTATATCTTAACTTTTTAACTAATTCCTTCTTACGTCTTTTATCACAATTAAAGTATATGTATCTATGTTTACGTGGTCTATCTACAAAAGTAACATTCTCAGCGCCAAACTTCTCGATAACTTGAGCGTTAGTTAATCCGTTGGCATAAGTAGCGTGATGCATATTTTCTTTACCTACAACCTTAGGATCCTTAAATTTTGCTGAAAGCCCCGTATAAATAAAGTTTGCAGCCTGATAAACCACCCCTACGTGCCCTTGGGATGTATCAGCGAAGGAAACAACTATTTGCCTATCTAATAAGCACATTGTGTTGGCTACCAAAAAACTCTCCCCATTCTTGGGAACTTTGTCATCTACCCATAATCTATTTAACTCGTACACATTCTTAGCCTCTTCAGGGCCACAGATACCTTTTAAGAGCGTAGATGATGGGCTAACTCCATATGTAACAACTCCAACTAATTCATCCCCCGCCTTTTCAAATAAACCAAAGGCATGGCTTACAGGACACTTGCGATGTAGATAATGTTTTTCCACTACAACAGCCATTGCTTGCTGATAAGCAATAGATTTTATTTCATAACTTTCTTTTAATCCCATACAACAAAGCGTACCGGAAACCTCCCTCCTTCCCCCTCCTTTCTCTCTTTTTTTCCGTCTCTTCTTCCTCTTACGGAAAGAGAGCGCAAAGAAACACACTTTTAACTCTGTTATAATTACACCACATACTAATTTTAAATATTCCAACTAAAACAAGCAGGGAGCCTAATGCCAATTCTAGGCACCTACGCCTCACAGTTCTCCAGCAAACCTTTCGGGTCTTATGAATCTATTGCTACTGTTACGGCTGCTGGTGGTGAAGAATCATTAACATTTAGTTCAATACCAGGAACCTACAAACATTTACAAATTAGAGGATGGAATAAAGCGGCAAGTACAAGCGGTTCTTATGTAAATGCAGAAATGACTTTCAACTCAGATACTGGAGATAATTACACATATCATTTATTAAGAGCAGGTGGTACATCTGTTTCTAGTAGTGGTGGACAGAATACTGCTAGTTCTAAACCAAATTTATTAGGGTATGCAAATCACCCCGAATATACAAATGCGGTAGGAGTTTCAATTGTAAATATTATTGATTACGCTTCTACATCTAAATACAAAACTGTTCGCACAGTAACAGCAATAAATAATGATTCAACTGTAACTTTACTTGATTTGTATTCAAATTTATGGCTTAATACAAATGCAATTACCACAATAACAATAACACAACAAGGTGGTTACTCTGGATTTTTTGCAGGTGCAACCTTCGCTTTATATGGGATAAAGGGGTAACTAATGGCTATAACATACGATAAAATTGCTACAACTACTTTAAGTGGTACTGCATCATCAGTTACATTTTCATCTATTGCTGCTAGTTGGACAGATTTGAAATTAATAATTGTTACAATAGTTCCTGCAAACAATGGTTATTATTATGTTCAATTTAATGGAGATACTGCCGCTAATTATTCTTGTAATTTTATGCAAGGTAATGGTACTTCAGCAACTAGCACTAAATTTACAACTGCAAATGGTTCAGATGCAGGTAGGGTTGGTGGGTCAGCAGTAACTACCGCACCAAGTTTGCTTACTTTGGATATATTTTCATATAGAAATTCAACGCATAAAACTTACATAGGAAATCATAGTTCAGACCAAAATGGTGCTGGAGTAACCTATAATGTTGTTGGTAAATGGGGTTCAACTGCTGCAATAACTTCATTTTCTGTATTTGGTAATGGTGGTTCTAATAGTTTTACAACAGGCACAACCGCAACACTCTATGGAATTAAGGCGGCATAATGGCAACCTATACTTTAATCAGTTCAAATGTTTTATCATCAAGTGCGGCATCTGTTACCTTCTCGGCAATACCTGCTACCTATACGGATTTGGTATTAAGAGTAAGCGCTAGGGATACAAATACGAGTGCAATTATTGCGGGTACAACATTTAAGTTTAATGGTTCAACAGGTTCTTTATATTCAATTACTAAATTAATTGGTGATGGTGGTACTGCTTCATCATCTAGAAGGTCTAGTATTACTTCAGATGAATTTTACTATCCTGGTGCTAATGCTGGTATGACTGCCAATACTTTTGGTTCAGTAGAAATCTATATTCCTTCTTATACTGCTTCACAAAACAAACCTTTTAGCACTTTTGGTGTGACTGAGAATAATAGCGCAACGGCTGGAGATACCGAGATTGATGCTTGGGCTAATCTTTATAGAGATACTGCCGCAATTTCATCTATTGCAATTAATGCTTATGTAACTTTTGCAATAGGCTCATCATTTTATCTATACGGAATATCCAACGCTTAACCCCTCCCCCTCTACTCTCTTTTTCCTCCGCTTATCACGGACAGGGAGCCTGAAAAAACAGGTTTTAAAAAATAAGATATAATTAAGCATCTAACAAAGGATTACAGTGCCAATTCTCGGAACCGTTGCTTCATTTGGTTTATCACCAGAGGCACCAACAATAGGAACTGCAACTACTGGCAACGCTTCAGCAACTGTTACATACACCGCTCCCACCTGGTCAGGTAAAACAAGTGGTTCAGTAACCTACACAGCCACCTCATCCCCAGGTGGTCTTACAGGAACTGGTTCCTCACCAATCACCGTCTCAGGTCTAACCAACGGAACCGCTTACACTTTCACAGTTACTGCCACAACCTCTTACGGAGTCACTGGCCCAGCCAGCGCTGCATCTAATTCAATTACACCTGCAGCTCCAGTTGTTGTTTCTGGTGGAACATTAACTTCTGATGAAACTTATTATTATAGAACATTTTTAAGTTCTAACACTCTTAGCATTTCTGGTGGAACACTTAGTTATGATGCGCTTATTGTTGGCGGCGGGGGTTCTGGTGGTTCTGGGTACGACACTACAATCAGAGGTAATAGTTATACTTATATAGGTGGTGGAGGTGGAGCAGGTGGTCTTTTAGCAGTAACTTCAAGAACAGTTAGCGCTAATCAATCAATTACTATTGGTGGTGGTGGTAGTGGATCAACTGCTGTAAGTGGTAATGATTCAACACTCGCTTCTGATACAGCATATGGCGGAGGTCGTGGTGGTGGATCAGTAAATGGATTAGACGGTGGCAATGGTGGTTCAGGTGGAACAGGTGTTTATTTAATCTCAACTGGAGGTAATAGTTCGGGTACGCCAGGAACTGCTGTAACTGGACAAGGATATCCTGGTAGATCAAATGGCGCAGAAGGTGGTGGAGGCGCTGGTGGACAAGCAACTGGTTCTGCAGGCGGTAATGGATCAAATACATATTCGTCTTGGGCAAGCGTTACATCAACTGGCGTAAGTAATTATTATTGCGGTGGAGGTGCTGGTGCTGCTACTACTGCATCTGGTGGTTCTGGTGGTGGCGGTAATTCTAGAAGAACGAATACTGGAATTGCTGCTACTGGTCAAGGATCTGGTGGTGGTGGTGGTGGAACTAATCTTGCTACCACTACTTACAATGGAGGAAACGGTAGTGGTGGTATGGTTATTGTTCGCTATACTCGTAGTCAGGTGGGTGGATAATGTCGCATTGGGCAGAAATAGATGAAAATAATATTGTTATAAGAGTACTTATTGGTGACAATAATGAACCAGACGAGGGTGAATCTTTTATGAAATCTCTTGGTGGTACTTGGGTTAAGACTTCATACAATACAGTAGGTGGAATTCATCTTCTTGGTGGTACTCCATTTCGCAAAAATTATGCAGGTATTGGTTGCACATATGACAACATTCGTGATGCATTTATTCCAGCTATGCCAGAAGGCATTGGTTGGAGATTAAATGAAGAAACTTGCTCTTGGGAAAATCCTCTTATTGAATAAGATGTCTTAAAAAGAATGAATTAATATATTCAGTAAGTATTTTCTTATTTAATTTAGGAAAAGCGGGTACATTTAATAAATCCGCAAACTTTTCCCAATTGTCATAAAAATTATAAGGCTTAAAATCAACAGGAAAAACATACATCTGTTTGTATGATATGTTGTATAAATCTTTAATATAATGAAGTTCTAAAGACCAAAACCAAAAAACATTATGATTAGGTACATTTTTAGTAATAGTTGCTAAATCTTGATAAAAAGACTCCGCTTGTGGACCATCCGCAATATGATCTAAAATAATACAATCATAATGTTTATCAGTTTTATATTGAGATGCATCACCAATAATAACTTCAATATTATTTGGCATAGTATTGTTTACTAAAAACGCATTAATAATATCTTGAGATATTTCAAGGCAGGTAACCGATGTAACCTCTGGTTTGGAGGCAACCCACGTAGCAAATTGCCCAAAGCCAAAGCCAGATATTAAAACATCACCATAGGCAAGGTCATAACCTGACCACTGCTCGTGGTACTCACGCATGTTTTTTTCATGATATTGGTTCCAAGCAATATTACTGTGTTTTAAGAAATATATAGAACCATTTTTAGTTATCTCAACATCGCCATATGTACCTTCTTTAATAATAACTGGCGGAATAGTTTTTATATCAAGAGCCATATTTACTTTCCCTCTACCTTTTTCCCCATCCCGAAATCATACCACCCCCTCTCTTCCGCTTCCTCTTACGGAACTGGCGCCTGAAAAATCGCACTTTATCTGCTACTCTTTAAGCAATAACTCCTATGAAAGAGAGATCTAGATGGCAAAGCAAGATACAAAGACAAAAGAGAAAGACTCAACTAAGTGTTACACCTATGCAGTAACTATGATTATTCAAGTTCTTGCAGAGAGTGAACAGGCTGCTAAAGAGAAGTTAGATAAAGAAGGCGGATACGTAACTAATAGAGTTACTAGCCTTGTTGATGCTGTCTCTTTATACAACGGAGAATCTAAAGAGTAATAGTTTTAAGAGTTACCAATTCTTTGAATTAGCCACATAACTACTGAAATTACCAAGGCTCTTAAGAAGATTCTCATTAAGGTTGGACCTGCACCATCCTCAGATAGTCTGTCTTTTTTAGCCATGCAGATAGGGTATAAGCCTAGATATCCTTTGTCAAACGCTTAAAAAGTCAGGAAGATAACCCAGTTTGCACTTTTTGTAAAGGCCCTGTTACTATTTACCTCTAATGACAAACGAGAGAGAAAAGGTATTAAATATGAAGACCCCTAAAGGATATACAAAGACCAATGCAAAATTACCTGAAGAGGTATATAAGAATTTTAGAAAGATAGGCGATGATTTAGAACTTCGTAATGCCTATATTAAAAAGTTAAGATCAGCCTTCTGGAGTCTTCAAAGTATTGCAGATGCGTCAGGCATTACTACTAGAGAAAGAGTTAGACAAATTGTTGAAGGACACTATAAACATTTGAGTTCTTCTAAGATCTCTGTTGACTTCTACATTCCCGAACTTCCTATGAAAGCGGTTAAAGAGCCTAAACTTCCAACAGAGCCTTCAGATAAAACTCTATCTAAGTTGTTAGAACTTAAGCCTATTGCTCAAAAGGTACGCTCACACTCTCCTAATTTCCGTAAAGAGGCAGAGCAATACACTAAGTTGATTAACCATGCTATTACCGTTGAAGGTGTAAGTGTTCGCCACTTAAGTAAGCGCTTAGGTGTTTCTCCTAGTGCTCTACGTTTTCGTATGGCTAGATATGGCTACATAACTAATCATGATGGAAAGAGCGTTTGCTACCAACCAATCTTAGATAAAAACAGATACGTCTTGCAGTCTTGAGCCAAGAAGAGGTAATTGTTTTCCATCCTCATAGGTCAGATGGCTTTAGGATTCAAGGAAATACAATAAATACGCTCACCAGTTTTATGGGAACTGGTGGGTTAAACATGTCGATGGTTGCTAGAGAAAATATTAGAAGAATCACCCCTGAAGAGTGCGAGACTCTGCAGGGGTTTCCTTTAGGATGGACTAGTACCGAAGCAGATACGCATAGGTATAAACAACTAGGTAATGCTGTAACTGTAAATGTTGCAACATGGTTAGGTAGTCGCTTGTGAGCACATTTGTTTCTTTATTTGCTGGCGTTGGTGGTTTTGATCTTGGCTTTGAAAAAGCAGGACACACATGCGTTGGTCAAGTAGAAATAGATAAGAATGCTCAAAAGATATTAAAAAAACATTGGCCTGACATCCCATTACATGATGATGTTAAGACCGCCATCGAGTGGGCAAAGGAGATTAACTTAATTGGAAAAGTTGACATCGTCTGCGGAGGATTCCCGTGCCAAGACGTCAGCGTCGCTGGAAAGCGTGCTGGTATCGCTGGGGCAAGAAGTGGACTCTTCTGGGACGCAATACGATTTGCGCAAGAAGTCAAAGCACACACTATCGTCTTGGAAAATGTGCCAGGACTTTTATCAAGCAACGAAGGACGCGATTTCGGAGTCGTCATCTCTGAAATGGCCAACGCAGGGTATAGCCACATCGAATGGCGAGTTTTGGATTCGCAATTCTTCGGAGTCCCCCAACGACGCCGTCGAGTCTTCATTGTTGGAAGTACTAGAGACAGAAGTAAGTCCCCGATACTTATTGAGTCCGAAAGCATGCGAGGGGATAATGCGCCGAGCAACTCGTCGCGGAAAAACTCTTCCACCAGCGCTGGAAAAAGCACTGTTGCAAGGATGCGAGGGTTCGGAGATTACGAAGTAGACACTGTTTCATCCACTCTGAAAGCGAGAGACTATAAAGATGTTACAGACATCGTGGTTCGTCAAAGTAATTAGAAGTGGTGCAAGATATGAAGATGGAACATTGCCACCAGAAGTTTGGCGTGAGAAAGTTATTTGTCCTACCTTGAA
>Ga0209400_1003825_pt1 | contig 10851 bp, 9 predicted proteins | sample M_130807_EF_Meta_FD_187313 | JGI IMG/M metagenome (GOLD analysis project Ga0209400, IMG submission 187313) | Freshwater microbial communities from Lake Montjoie, Canada to study carbon cycling - M_130807_EF_MetaG (SPAdes) (version 2) | ecosystem: Environmental > Aquatic > Freshwater > Lake... | reverse complement strand
GCCCACTGATGCGTGTCACTGTAGTCGGGGCCGGCGCCATCGGCGGCTATCTGGCGGTGAGGCTGTCGCGGGCTGGTGCTGACGTCACCTGCATCGCGCGGGGCCCCAACTTGGCCGCAATCCAGCACAAGGGTATGAGTCTGATCCTCGAGGACGGCACGGTCGAGGCTGCACCGAAGATCCGCGGCCTGCAGAACATGGCCGAGGCCGGTGAGCAGGACGTGGTGCTGGTTACCCTCAAGGCGCACCAGGTACAGGACGTCGCGCCACAGATGCGCGCGCTGTATGGTCCGAACACCATGGTTGTGACCATGCAGAACGGCATCCCCTGGTGGTACTTCCACAAGTTGGGTGGCGATTACGACGGGCGGCCAGTGACCAGCGTCGATCCGCAAGGCATCGTCGCCGCGAACCTCGAGGTCGACCGGGTGATCGGCGCGGTGGTGTACCCGGCCACCGAGCTGGTGGAGCCGGGTGTGGTGCAGCTGATCGAGGGCAACCGCTTTACTCTGGGCGAGCTGGACGGCTCGCGCAGCGAGCGGATCGAGGCGCTATCGGCGCTGATGATCGCTGCCGGATTCAAGAGTCCGGTGGCGCGCGACATCCGTGCAGAGATGTGGGTCAAGCTCTGGGGCAACCTGAGCTTTAATCCGATCAGCGCCCTGACTCATGCCACGCTGGAAGACATCTGCCGTCAGCCGCTCACCCGCGAGTTGGCCGCGACCATGATGACCGAAGCGCAGACGATCGCCGAGAAGCTGGGCATCGAGTTCAAGATCTCGCTGGACAAGCGAATCGCTGGCGCCGAGGCCGTGGGCGCGCACAAGACATCCATGTTGCAGGATGTGGAAGGTGGTCGCCCGCTGGAGTTGGAAGCCTTGGTGGGTTCGGTGCGCGAGCTTGGCCGCATCACGGGTACACCGACGCCTGCGATCGACGCGGTGTACGCCTTGGTGAGCCTGCTCGCGCAGACTTTGGCGACCCAGGGCGGCAAGCTGGCGGTCCAGTCGCGCTAGGCATTCGGCTTTACAAAGGGCGGCCGAGTCGATAGACTGCGCGGCTCTCTGGGGGGTATAGCTCAGCTGGGAGAGCGCTTGCATGGCATGCAAGAGGTCAGCGGTTCGATCCCGCTTACCTCCACCACGACGATCAAGAAGTCCCCATCGTCTAGAGGCCTAGGACATCGCCCTTTCACGGCGGTAACCGGGGTTCGAATCCCCGTGGGGACGCCAGTAGTACCGGACGCTCGCAGAAATGCGGGCCGTTTGTTTTTTTGTGCCGTGCCTATTCCCTGCTCGATTCTGTTCCCAAGAGCCGGCCTACTGGGCCCTGAGCACGCTTGTGGCCGCCCGGCCTCGATTGCGCCGCAACAGTGCAGACCGCGTCGACCCTGCACCGTGATGCGTCATTCTGATCGGCCCTGCCAGACGAGAATCCGATGAAATGAGCGCTGGCGCATGCTCCTTGGGCTGGCACGCCTTATGCATCGGAAACGGTGCAGCGCACCAAATCTCAGGAGAGGCCCATGTCCACACTGTCGAGATTCACGCGATTCATCCCGTTTCTGATGCTGCTGGCCCCGTGTGCCGCGCAGGCCAGCGCCGAGGACTACCTCAGCTTGTCGCGGCACTTGGTGCGCGTTCTGGCCGCCAATGCCGATGGGCGTATCAACACAGGAAGCGGTGTGCAGGTGGCGCCCGACCTGGTCGCCACCAGCTGCCATGTCGCCGGCAAGGCCGGCAGCGTGCTCGCCAGTCGTGGCAGCTTCGGTCGCGATGCGTTCGCAGTGACTGGCGACGGCGAGCGTGATGTCTGCCTGCTACACCTCGCCGGCGATTTGGCCTTACCCACTGACATGGCGCCGTTGCCCAAGATCGGCGACGCGGTCAACGCAATCGGCTTCTCCGGTGGTCAGGTGCTCTCCATGAGCGAGGGCATGGTGACGGCGCTGCGTGAGGTCGAGGGTGGCTGGGTCATCCAGACCGACGCGGCGTTTGCCATGGGCGCCTCGGGTGGTGGACTGTTCGACGCGCAGGGGCGGCTGCTGGGTCTGCTCACGTTCTATTCGCCGGGGGGCGAGGGCCAGTACTTTGTAGTGCCGGCGCAGTGGATTGCTGAGGCCATCGCCGCTGCCGGTATGCCCGATGCGACCCTGAGTGCCGCCCACGTCCCGTTCTGGACCGCGCTCAGCGTCGAGGATTTCGCTGCAGGTGGCGCTTTGATGGCGGCGACGCGCAAGCCGCGCAGTCTGCAGCCGGGCCCATAACTCCGCGAAGGCCTTGCAGTTCCTGTCGGCCGTCAACGTGCCGACAGGAACTGCCTCAAGGCGGTGGCTGTGCTGTCCGGCAGTTCTTCCGGGATGAAGTGGCCCGCATCCAGCAGCAGGGTTTCGCAGCGACCGGCGCATTGCGCCTGCCAAAGCGCAGGGACGTCGAACAGTCGGTTGACCACGCCGCGACTGCCCACAATCACCAGCGTGTCGCAGGCGATGCGTTCACCGGAGGCGCGGCTGACGCGATCGTGCTCGAGGTCGATGCCGGCGCTGGCGCGGTAGTCTTCGCACATGGCGTGGATGTGCGCTGGCGTAAAGCACCGCTCGTATTCGGCCAGCGCCCACGGTTCGATGTGGCCCAAGCCCTGTCCGCCCCAGCCGCCCAGCTTGGCGTGCAGATAGTTGCGGGCGCAGCCGCCAATCATCTGCTCCGGCAGCGGCGCCGCTTGGATCAGGTGGAACCAGTGGTCATACGCACGGGCGAATGCCATATCGGTGCGGTCGTACATGTCGAGGGTGGGCGCGATGTCGATCAGCGTCAGCGCTGACACGCGCTGCGGGTGGTCCAGCGCCAAGCGATGGGCGACCCGGGCACCGCGGTCGTGGCCGCACACGGCAAACCGCTGCAAGCCGATCTGGTCGGCCAGCGCCACCACATCGGCGGCCATTGCGCGCTTGCTTGCGTTGGCATGATCGGCGCAGTCGGGCACCGCCGCCGAGTCGCCATAGCCGCGCAGATCCGGTATCACCAGATAGAACGCATCTCGTAGCTGTTCTGCGACCCGCGCCCACATCGCATGCGTTTGCGGAAATCCGTGCAGCAATATCAGCGGCGTTCGGGTCGAGTGTGAGCCTTCACTCGCATGTCCGTAGATGCTGGTATCCCCCAGCGTCCAGCGCTGCGCATGAAAACCGCTGAATCCGCTCATCCTGACCCCAGCTCCCGACCTCGGTAGTCGGGCCATCCTACAAACATTTACCTACGGGCACATCGGATCGGCTCGACACATCCTTCGCCGGTCTTCAAATTTGACGCCGATTCGGCGACACTCGCCCCCTTCATCGACTTGCCTACGCTGTGTGCCGTGAATCGACTTGAGACTGTGGCGCTTGACGCCCTTTTGGCAGATACGGGTGACCATACGCCCGGATTCGCCGATCCCCGTTTCGACCATTACTGCGACCGTGCGCATCGCCTGACGGCCCCTCGCAGTACCTTGCAGCGGGTCTTGCGGTGGGCCAAGGACACCCTAGAGAGCACCGTTGTGCGGACATCTGTGCATGGTGACCCGATGGTCTATGACGCCCGTCACTTCGATTGGGTGCCGCAGGTCGAGGCCGATTGGCGCATGGTGCGCGCCGAGCTGGACGCGATCATGGCCTACCGGGACGCCATGCCCAGTTTTCAGGACATCCTGAAGGAGGTCGATCTGATCCAGTCGGACAACGACTGGAAGACATTCTTCCTGGCCGGGATTGGCATGGATTGCTCCGGCAACGCGGCGCGCTGTCCGGAAACCATGCGTCTGTTGCGCCGGATTCCTAACATGACCACCGCGTTCTTCTCCATTTTGAGCCCGGGCAAACACATCCCGCCGCACCGTGGGGCCTATAACGGGCTGCTGCGTATGCATCTGGCTTTACAGGTTCCTGAGCCCCGCGAAAAAGTGCGGATCCGTATTGGTAACAGAATCTGTCATTGGCAAGAAGGTCGCGCACTGATTTTTGACGACACCTTCAACCACGAGGTCTGGAACGACACCGATGGCTACCGGGTGGTCTTGTTCGTCGACTTTGCCCGTCCGCTGAAGCAGCCCTGGCAATGGCTCAATCTGCGGTTTCTGGGAATCGGTGCGTTGGCGCCGTTCCTGCGCGAAGCGGGCCGCAAGCAACGGCAGTGGGAGCGAGGTTTCTGGGCTTCGCGCCGGCTCAAGTCCGAGCGCTAGTGGAAAATTCTAGACAAAGTGTAAGATAATTCTGACGGTTTTTTCAAGAAAAATGTCCAAAAATGTTGACATTAGACAATGTCACGAGGACATTAGCCTTCGCAGCGCAAGCTTTTTTAGCCAAATGTGTTGCGAATGAAGTACTTGGAAGGCCTTCGTGCGGGCCAAGCACGATTGATGAACCATCAGGAGGTAGGACTATGGCTACTGACAAGGTAGGGCTGACCGGCCTGACCGAAGCCGAATCCGAAGAACTGCACCGGAACCTAGTTCAGGGCACCCAGTTCTTCGGCATGATCGCCGCTCTGGCGCATCTGCTGGCTTACATCTACACGCCCTGGTTGGGCTAAGGAGACCACAATGATCTACGGAAAAATGTGGACTGTCGTCAAGCCGACCGTTGGTATCCCGGTTTTTCTGGGTGCCGTTGCTGTCGGTTCGTTCTGTGTGCATCTGGCTGTCACGACGCACACGACTTGGGTGTCGAAGTTTCTTAATGGCGAGCCGATTCACAAGGCCGCCGCATCCAGTTGACGTGAAGTACCGGGGGCCGGCGGGTGCTGCCGCATCCGCTGCCCCGTTACCGGCTCGGGGAGTCCCAGCATGGTTCGACTGAGTCGTTGGGTGGTGGATGGCTGGGCCGAACTCGGCACTCGCTTCCTGCCCTTTGCAGACGCCGCGACGCCCGACTTGCCGCTGTCGCGACTCTTGCGCTTGTCCCTCTTTCAGGTGTCCTGCGGCATGGCTATGGTCCTGCTGATGGGCACGCTCAACCGCGTCATGATCGTTGAGATGCACGTGCCGGCCGCGCTGGTGGCCGTCATGGTCTCGCTGCCCATCGTCTTCGCACCCTTGCGCGCCGTGATCGGTTTCCGGTCCGACGCCCACCAGTCCGCGCTCGGCTGGAAGCGCGTTCCATTCATCTGGCGCGGCAGCATGGTGCAGTTCGGTGGATTCGCCATCATGCCGTTCGCCTTGCTGGTGCTGGCCGGTGCCGGACAGTCATCGCATTACCCCGCCTGGATCGGCCAATTCTCGGCCGGTTTGGCGTTTCTTCTGGTCGGCGCAGGTGTCCACACCGTACAGACGGTTGGCCTGGCGCTGGCCACCGACCTCGTTCCGCAAGAGGGACGACCGAAGGTGGTCGGCCTGATGTACGTGATGCTGCTGGCCGGCATGATCATCAGTGCGCTGCTGTTCGGCGGCTTGCTGGCGGATTATTCCCCGGGTCGACTGGTGCAGGTCATCCAGGCGGCGGCGGTGGTGACCCTGGTCCTGAATGTGATTGCTGTTTGGAAGCAAGAGGCGCGCAAACCCTTGCAGGCGCACACCGCCACGGCCAGCGATGACCCCGATTTCGCCGAGGCGTGGGCGTTGTTCAAGAGCGGGCCCGATGCCCTGCGACGCTTGCTCATCGTCGGCCTGGGCACGGCCGCCTTCACGATGGAGGACGTCTTGCTTGAGCCCTACGGTGGCGAGATCCTGCACATGAGTGTGGGCGACACGACGCTGCTGACCGCGACCCTCTCCGCGGGTGGGCTCTTCGGTTTCGGTTTGGCCTCCCACGTCCTCGGGCGCGGTTTCGATCCTTTCCGCATGGCCGGTTTGGGCGCGATGGTCGGGGTCCCGGCCTTTGCTGCGGTGATACTGGCAGCGCCCCTGGCCGCCCCGGTCTGGTTCGGCGTGGGTGTGCTGCTCATCGGCTTCGGTGGCGGTCTGTTTAGTCACGGGACGCTCACTGCCACTATGCAGGCAGCACCAGCGCGGCAAGTCGGGCTAGCGCTGGGTGCTTGGGGGGCGATGCAAGCGACTGCGGCTGGGCTTGCTGTCGCGTTCGGCGGCATTGCAAAAGATGTGTACGGCGCGCTCACCGATGCCACCCAAGGCTATATTTTTGTCTACTGTTTGGAACTTTTACTGCTGGTGGTGACCATTGGTGCAATGGCTCCGCTGGCAGGCTGGCGCCGCACCCATCACCCCCCGATCTTGCAAGATCAACCTACAAGGAGAATGACATGACGCTGACCACCTGGACATTGATCGCATGGGTCTACATTGTGGCCCGAGTCCTGACCAACCATTACGGCAAGACCAAAGGCTGAGGCTGCTGGCGTCGGCCTGGCATAGAGGCCCCCGCGGGGGCTTTTTGCTGGCTTAACACCGTCTATTCGCTGTAGAGTACTGTGGCAATGGTCGCGCTTGGGCGATCGTCCGGTTTCTAAGCGGGATGCCAGTGTCAGAGTCGATGAAGGGTCATTCAGGGGGTAGGTTCACGGTAGTAGGCGTGCTTGGCGTAGCCGCCGTCTCCTCGGCCCTGCTTATTGGGCTGCCCGGGCTCGATGCGCTGACTGTCGCTTTGACCGGATTTGGCCTGATTGCGATCGTGGTCCTTGCTGGACTTGCGTTCGGATCGCGCGCCGCGGCGCAGAGCGAGGCCCCATCAGGTTTAGAGGTGGCCGAGCCATCGGTGGGACGGGTGGCTGGCGACGCCACGATGCAAACGGCCGAAGAGCTGCGCGAGCAGCTGAACCGCGCGCGCGATGAGTTGCAGCAGGTGCAGCACATGATGGTCGATGCGGTGGGGTCTCTGGCCCGAAGTTTCGAGGACATCGCCGAACAGGCGCGCAGCCAAGCTCAGGCTACTGCCGATGGGAGCCCGGGGCAGCTGTCCTATCAGCAGTTTGCGGAGGAGATCTCCGGGATACTCCGCACGCTGGTCGACAGCATCGTCAATGGCGGCCAACGCAGCAACGACATGATCGAACGCATGGACACCATGCGCGGGCAGATCGCCGACGTGAATCGCATCCTGATCGAGATCGAGGCCATTGCCTCGCAGACCAACCTGCTCGCCCTGAACGCAGCGATTGAGGCCGCTCGAGCCGGGGACGCCGGGCGTGGGTTCGCGGTGGTGGCCGATGAAGTGCGGGCGCTGTCCAGCCGAACACAAACCTTCAGCAGCGAGATCCGTCAGCGAAGCTCGGAGATCGAGCAGGCCGTCGGGCGGGCGATGCAGAGCACCAGCGAGATGGCCGAGCGCGACCGTACTCTGGCGCTCGACAGCAACGCGCACCTCGATTCGATGTTGGCCAAGATGTCGGCGCTCGAACAACAACGGAGCTTAGACGAAGCTCTCGAAGCCGAGCGTATCCAGAGTCAAGTCGCGCGAACGGTAGACGCGGCTGCCGTCGCAATGCAGTTCCAGGACATCGCCAATCAATTGCTTACCCACGTGCACAAGCGGGTGGCTGCGGGTCAGCAAGCCGCCGGGCTGCTCGACCAGTTGGGCCGGGAGCTCGCCGCAGCCGTTGCAGACGACAGCGCGGAGAGTCGCGATCGACTTAACCGTACGGTGTCGCAGCTCTTGGCGGCGCTCGCACAAGCACGCGCACAGACACAGAATTGCCCGGTCGCCAGCCAGACGGCCAGTATGGCCACTGGCTCGGTCGACCTTTTTTAGCCCAAGGGAGGCCAGGCATCTATGAGCAAGACCATATTGACTGTTGACGATTCGGTGTCGATCCGTCAGATGGTCAGTTTCACCCTCAAAGGCGCCGGCTACAACGTCGTGCAAGCGGCCGATGGCGAGGAAGGTTTGGCAGTGGCCAAGGCCAATTCGATTGGCTTGGTGATCACCGACCAAAACATGCCGAAGATGGACGGTTTGTCCCTGGTTCGGGCCTTGCGCGCCTTGCCGGCCTACACGCGCACACCGATCTTGCTGCTGACGACCGAATCCAGCGACCAGATGAAGGCGCAGGGGAAGGCTGCCGGAGCCACTGGCTGGCTCGTCAAGCCCTTCGATCCCACCAAGCTGCTCGAAGTCGTACGTCGTTGCATCGGCTGATATGACTCAACCTCCGGGAATACACCTATGAGCGTTGATATCAGCCAGTTCCAGCAGGTCTTCTTCGAAGAAGTGGCGGAGAACCTGGCGAACATGGAAGGCCTGTTGCTGGGGATCGACATTGCGGTCCCGTCCGACGACGACCTCAACGCAATCTTCCGCGCTGCCCACTCGATCAAGGGCGGCGCTGGCATGTTCGGTCTGAATGACGTCGCCAGCTTCACGCACGAACTCGAGACCCTGCTCGATCGTATTCGCAAGCATGACTTGCAACTGACCGCTGGTCATGTGGACGCCTTTCTCGAGGCCGGAGACGTCATTCGCAGTTTGGTGGCGGGGCATCGTGGCGAAGGTGCCGCTGACCCAGTGGCAGTCGACTCCTCACGCTCCCGCTTGATCGAGCTCGCTGGCGCGGTCTCTGGCGTGGCGGCGATTGCGCCGGCGCCCGTCCCGGCACCCTCGCCGGTTGCGACGGCGCCAAAAATGACGGTCGTCCGAAACGTCACGGGGTGGCTGCTGCAGTTGGGGCCGATGCCGGTCGACCTTCTCGAGCGTGTGCGTCCCGATCTCGAGGGGTATGGCTTGCTGGAGGTGCGCGAAGCGCCGGATAAAAAAGCCACCTCGGGTACCTGGACTTTTGAACTGACGGGCATGGCTACCGAGGAAGCCTTGCGTGGCGAACTGGAGTTCGTGCTGCCGCCCGAGGCCATCCGCATCGAGCCGGTGTATACCGAGACCGAGGTGCCCGCGCCGGCCGAAGACGACGGGTTCGGGTTCTTCGATGACGAGCCCGCAGTGGCCGTCGCCGCCGCGTCGGCTGCGGCGACCACGCCCTTGGTCGAGGATGAGGGCTTCGGGTTTTTCGACGACGAACCGATGCCATCGGCGTCCGCAGCGCCACCGCCTCCGCCGCCCCCACCTCCGCCACCGCCACCTCCGCCACCTCCGCCACCTCCGCCACCTCCACCCGCTGCCCGCCCCGCATCTGGTGCAGCCGCAGCGGCCAGCCCGGACGCGTCGTCGATCCGCGTCTCGGTCGGTAAGGTCGACCATCTGATCAACCTGGTCGGCGAGTTGGTCATCAACCAGGCGATGCTGTCCGAGACCGCGTCGAAGGTCGATCCGATGCTCTATGAGCAACTCACCAATGGCATCGCGCAACTCGAGCGCAACACCCGAAATCTGCAGGAATCGGTGATGTCGATGCGGATGATGCCGGTGGGTTCGGTGTTTAGCCGGTTCCCGCGCGTGGTACGAGACATCTCGCAGCGCCTGGGCAAAGACATCGAGCTGCGATTCATCGGTGAATCGACCGAAATCGATCGTGGCGTGATCGAGAAGATCGCCGATCCGCTTACGCACCTGGTGCGTAACAGCCTCGACCATGGCATCGAGATGCCGGACGCGCGTATCGCTGCTGGCAAGGCCGCGCGCGGCACCTTGACGCTGCGTGCCAGCCACCAAGGCGCCAACATCGTGGTCGAGGTGATGGACGACGGGGGCGGGCTCAAGCGCGATCGCATTCTCGCCAAGGCCCGCGAGCGTGGCTTTACGGTGAGTGACAGCATGTCCGACAACGAGGTCTGGCAACTGATCTTTGAGCCGGGTTTCTCGACCGCGGAGCAGGTCACCGACGTGTCCGGCCGTGGCGTTGGCATGGATGTGGTGCGCCGGAACATCACCGAGCTGGGCGGTCGCATCGACATCGACTCGGCGGCGGGACAGGGCACGCACATCACCATTCGTCTGCCACTGACGCTGGCGATTCTGGACGGTCTCTCGGTGGCCCTCGGCGACGAGATCTACATCATTCCCCTGGCCTACATCGTCGAGTCATTGCAACCCGCAGGCTCGGACATCAGCACGGTTGGCGGAGATCGTCAGCTGGTCCAGGTGCGCAAGGAATATCTGCCGGTGCTGCCTTTGGCAGATGTCTTGGGCGGCGAACCGCGGGCTCAGTCGTTCGAAGAAGGCATCTTCGTCATCCTCGAATCCGACGGCACCAAGGTGGCGCTGTTTGTCGACGAATTGGTGGGCGAAAACCAGGTGGTCATCAAGAGTCTCGAGTCGAACTACGCCAAAGTGACCGGCATCTCGGGTGCAACCATCCTGGGTGATGGTCGTGTGGCACTGATCCTGGACGTGTCGGCGCTGGTGCGTCGCTGCAGCCAAGTCTCGCGGAGTGCGGCATGAGCGTTTCAATGCAAGGTCCCGATCGGGTTTCGTTCAGTCATGACAAAGGGCTGATTGCCCTTGGGAGCGCAGTATGGGTCAGGTGAAGTCATCCACCTTGGGTCGTCTTTTCGGCGGTGCTGAACTCGACGCTCACATCGATCGTCTCGAGGCGCGCTTGGCGGAACTCGGCGGGCGGCAGGCCGAGCTTGAGGCTCGCGCAGCGGCGGCTGCTGCGGCAGAAGCTCGTTTGGAGGCGCTGCAGCGCAATCAGGCGGTGGTCGAATTCGCGCCGGACGGCCAGATCACTGGCGTGAGCCCTGCGTTTGCGGCGCTGCTGGGCTACTCGGTCAACGAATTGATCGGTCAGCGGTACTCGATGCTGGTTGGCGCCGACAATACGGGGCGCCCCGAGAACCGTGACCACTGGCAGGCAGTCGAGAAGGGGGTCTCGTATGCGGGACACCAACTGCGTCAGCACAAAGACGGTAGCGAATGCTGGGTCCACGTAGCGCTCAGCCCTGTGCGTGATGCCGGCGGGCGAGTGTCCGGCTTTGTCGAGATCTGCGCTGACGCCAACCGATTCTGCAGCGAAGCCGCCGAGGCTCAGCGCG
>Ga0209400_1003824_pt1 | contig 10851 bp, 12 predicted proteins | sample M_130807_EF_Meta_FD_187313 | JGI IMG/M metagenome (GOLD analysis project Ga0209400, IMG submission 187313) | Freshwater microbial communities from Lake Montjoie, Canada to study carbon cycling - M_130807_EF_MetaG (SPAdes) (version 2) | ecosystem: Environmental > Aquatic > Freshwater > Lake... | reverse complement strand
TTTTTTTAAATAAATAGTTTAGATTAGTTCTATATTGTCTTTTTATGATATTTATCAACAGAGTAAATAAATTAAAATAAAAAAAAACCTAAATGAGAAAATTAGTAACCTTACTATTTTTGTTTGTTGGTTTAATAGGTTTCGCACAGGTTTGTCCAACCCCCACTACAACAGGGGCTTTCGTGACACTTGACGCAACCTATCAACTAGCAACGACAACTGCGGGTAGTACAGATGTGGGTCTGTGTTTTTACAACAACACATCACAACTTATTACTGCAGCACAATTCAGGGTGTTTTACGACAAAAATACCTTTTCAGGTGTTTCCGCTGTAACATCATTGAATGCTTCTTACGCACAGTATCTACAATTTGTAGATAACCCAAGTGTGGGTTATGTGACAATCACAATGTCATATACTGGAAACTTATCCTCGTTTACGATACCGAATGGTGCGTTTGTTAAGTTAAACTTAACTCACGTTGCAGGTTTCGCATCGTTAACGTCTACAACGCCAATGACTTTTTCAGGTGTGCAAACATTCCCACAAACAGCTACAACTCAAGCGGGTATGGATTACGCATTGAATCTACAAAACTTTGGTGGGGTATTCTTACAACAATTGTTCTCATATAGTGGAACATTTACTAACGTAACAGGTTCAGGAGCTAAAAACATCCCTGTTATCTTAGAGAAAAAATTAATGACTGCCTCATCTTGGACGACAGTAACAACTTCAACAACTGATGTTGCCGGTAACTTTACATTTACAAATTTACCGATAGATATCACAAGTTGGGATGTTAGAATTAGAGTTGATGGGTCTACATTGGCAACAGGAAATATTATCTCTGTGTCTGATTCACAAAAAATCAATAGAATCGTGTTAGGTCAAGACGTACCTACAGGATTTGATTTTTATACTGCTGACGCAAATGGTGATAATAATATTACTGTATCTGATGTTTATAGTGTATTTGGAAGAGTATCAGGAAGATTTTCAGTTTGGCCTAACTTGGTTAAAGATGTTAAATTCTTCTCAGCTTCAGAATATGCTTCTATTAACGGTGCAACATCATCTTTACAATCCACAATTCCGGGTGTAACTGATTTAGTTTTCAATATCTTACCAGGTTCTGCAAACTCAGTAACATTCTACGTTGCGGCTCCGGGAGATGCTAACGGTACAGGATTCCAAATGGCTCGTATGACACCAATTGAAATTTTAAACCCTGCTAACGCTCCGTTACACATCATTGATGTTACTACAACATACGATGATAACACATTAAACACAATTGAGGTTCATTACCCAAACTTATCAGTAAACAGTGAAAACTTAGTTGAAATTCCTGTATCTGTGAAAACAAACGGACAACAATTAGGTTCATTACAATTGGCGATGAACTACGATAGTAACTTATTAGATTTTAGAGGTATCAAACTTGAATCAAAAATTGGAAATTGGGTTTCATTTATGAATCCTAATGGAAACGTTGTTGAATGGGGAGGATATGACCCAACTTTAAATACGAAATTGTTACAAGACAATGAATTGGCTTTTACTCTACAATTCATTTCAAGACAAATTCAAAGTAATTGGGGTGTAAGTCCTTTATATGTGACTAGAAAATTTGCTGGTGATACATCAGCTAAAGATTTAAAAATAACACCAACAGACGGAATTGTAACAATTATGAAAATTGGTGAAGTTGGAGAATTAACTGAAAATATGATGGTTTACCCAAATCCTGTTGAGGATTTAGTAAATGTTAGATTCAGAGTTACTGAAAATGGAAGTACTTGGTTAGGTATCTACACATTAGATGGTAAAGAACTTCAGGTTATTGTTAATAAATCAATGCCGAAGGGAGATTACAATTATATGACTAGTTTAGGTTATTTACCAAGTGGTGAATACTTAGCGGTATTAAGAAAAAAAGATTTACCAATTGCATCAAAAATTATACTTAAAAAATAATTCACGGGGTCGTTAAGACCCCATAGCCTTACAAGGAAAATAAACAATAAAAATAAATTAAAATGTCAGAAGAAACAAATGTACCTGAATCAGACGGAAGTTGGTCTGGGTTGAAAAAAACAATAATCGGAACCTTAACTACTGTGGTAGCGGGAGGAGGTGTTTGGTTAAGTACGCAGCTTTTCGGAGGTCACTCTGAAGAAGAAGGTGGAGCAAAAACAGAACAAGCGGCTCCGGCAGCACCTGTTGTTATCAATTTACAAAACAACAACACTAACCAACAAAAACAACAAGGTGGTGGAACAAATACGATTGTAAAAGAGAGAGTAATTGAAAAACAAACGGCAGCACCAACTGAAGCGCCTAAAAAAGATAAACCAAAGGAAGAAGACCCTTGGTAAGATGAAGAAGTTATTTTTAATAATAACTTTATTGGTTAGTTTCTTCTCTGTTGGTCAAACAATAGGTTCAGTTAAGACTGAGGACTATAAAGCAGACTTTGAAAAGAAACAATCTATTGAGGTAGTGAGTAATTATACCGGTGACATTGTTATCCCAATACAGGTCTTAAAAATTGGTATAAACGAAGAACTATATGAGATGTATCCTGAGTTAAAAGACAAACGTGTCGGACTTGGGGTTGCTAATATTGTATTAGAGTTTTTAGAATCAACAGATAGATTTAAATTCACTGAAGATAAAGCGGAAATCAAAAATAAAATGATTGCCCAAGACAAAGCGTCTGATAAAGGTATATCAAGTAACAAGATTGAAGTTAAAGGTAATGTGATTTTAGCAAATTACTTTGTTTACATTGAAGTTTACGATTTTTCAGTATCTGAAGACGAACAAATCAAAATGAAAGATGGTTCAAAAACTACTCAAACCACAAGATTAGGTTTACAAGTTAGATTTGTAGATGCTCAAACCGGAGAGATTTTTACGGGTAGTGGATTAGGTGAAGCGTCAACAGTTAAAACAGCGTCATTATTAGACGGTCTTGACGAAATTAAATTTAACCAATCAACAATTGGTACATCAACAAAAAAAGCTCTTGAAACGGCATCGTCAAGAGTAATAACTAAACTAATAAAAAAAGGTGTCTTTAAGAGTTAAATAAATTATGAGTAAATTAGGAAAATTTTTAGGTGTTAGTAAACCAACTCCTGTAGTAGATGATAAAAATAGATTCTACTTTATGTTACAAGAAATGCAAAATAATCGTTGGAGAATCACTGCAATTGTATTGGGGTTATTTACTCTAATCATTGTTGGTATCAATGCGGGTGTCTTTTTAGGCGCTACAATTGGTGAGGATTGGAAAGAAATGTTATTAATTTTATTAGGTGCCTTTGTTGGTAACTTAAATAAAGTTGTGGACTATTGGTTCAACTCTGAGGACAGAGATAAAATGTTAATTCAAAAAGTTGATGAAGAAGACGGTGTTTCGTTATCTTCAACATTAGAAAACTAAAAAAATGAAGATGCCGATCTGTATTTTATTATTTCTTTTTTTAATCTCGTCACTTTATTCGATGGGACAGGGGTTTGTATATTCATACGATGACCCCTGCACGTCGAAAACAAAGGAAATTTATATAGATAATCCCAACGGGAACACAGCCTTATTTTACGGGGGTCAAACCCAAACTTTTACCGGGGCTCAAATACAATCCGGAGCCTTCCAACAATGGATAAATCAAGTTAACTCTTCAAACCCTTTAGGTCCTTGTAGTGGTGTTGGTTTATCTCAAAATGTAACAGTAAACGCAACAATAGCATCAAATAATATTTCGGTATTAACAAGTGTTCTATCAACACTATCAAGTATTACGTCAATGGCAGCCACTGTCACAACCTCAACCGTATCGTCTATTGGAGGTTCCACAATTGGTGGAGTTGTTCAAGCGGATGAAAAAGTTACTGATAACAATAATAATAGTAACGAGAATAAGGATAAAAGTAATAACAATACTAATGGAACAACAACAACTAATAATAACGGAGGAAATTCAACAACTACTAACGGAAATACAGGAACTTCGCAAGGCGGGGGAAATCAAAACACTAGTTCAGGAGTTGGAGGAGGCACTAATTCTCAAGGAGGAACGACTACAACTACGAATAACACAACTTCAACAGGAAGTCAATCGTCTCAGCCGTCTGTAAGTGCTCCGGTAACATCCGGTAATCAAACTAGTAGTCAAACTACTAATAATCAGGGTAATACAAGTGTTCCGTCTAATAGTCCGGTAACCGCAGGTAATAATTCAACATCAAATACTAATAATTCCACAACACCAAATACTAATAACTCCACAGAAAGTGGTGGAGGTGGAGGAAACTTAGCAGGAGGTGCAAATGCGGTTAAAGCGGATACTAACGAAAAAAACGAAAAACAAGAACAGGCTAAAGAAGATGCGCAAACCTCCTCAGCACAAAGTTCATCGGGAACTAAAAGTAAAGTCGCCGCGGTTAAACAAGGTAGTGTTATGATGACCGGAGATATTGTTACAATATCAAGTGCCGACGGTGTTGACCCAACGCAAGTTAAGATTAATGCAAGTATTATTATGTCTAATACTAAAAACACATTTGCTAAAGGTGCGTTAATTAATTTTACAAGTACGGTCAACAATTCAAATGTGACATTGTTTATGTCGTTTAGAAAGAAAAAGTTAACTACAATTTTTGCTAATTCAACAATGATGAATTTTGAAAAAGATTTATTCAATACAACATCTATTATGGAATCTTATCAATACCATAAAATAACGGGTACTGTTGGACTTAACCTAACTACAGGTAATATTGGAGATTCAAAATTTCAAAGTATCTCTACATTGGCTGGTCTTATTGGGACTTTTAAAGTTAATAAGAATTTTGGAATGACCACAATGTTTGTTATGGTCTATTCACCGTATGTTTTTTATTACGAAGGAATGTGGAATCAATCAGGGTATATTGTGGTACCATTTGTGGCTATAGATTACAAATTAACTAAAAAATTTAAGTTAAACGTGAGTTTTAGTGGTGTAAACCAATTAAACGATAAAACATTAAACTATCAAATCCTATTAGGGGCTAAAGCATTTTTATGAAAAAATTATTACTACTTATCGGGTTGTTATTCATAACAACATCCTATTCTCAAAAATGTTATTCTGTAACAAACGTTGAGAATAACGGAGAAATTGAAGGAATTAACCCTAAAAGATTTACATTGGGGGTAAAACAAATAACAGAAGAAATATTATCGGTTAAACATTCTATTTGTGAGAATGGTAAACCGGTTGAGGTCATTATTTTAAGTATTGAGGCACCATCAACAGGTATATCATTAGGTCCATTTGAGAAAAAAAGAAAAAAAACCATTGTTAAAGTAAAAATTACTGTGGATGGAGATGATTATTTTGGACAAGGGGATTCAAATACTGATGTTCAGTCAACATTTATTGAATTACAGGATGAGAACATACCATTTGAGAAATCCGCCTTTTCATCGGCATTAAAGAAAGGAATTCAAGAAGCGTTATCAGATTTTTAATGAAAAAACTATTATCCATATTGTTTTTTTTTACCACCTATTTAATTTGTAGTCAGACTCTTACATATTCTGGTTACATTTATAATGCGGGTGGTTTAGGTGCGTCAAATGTACCTGTTAAATTATATAAAAGAACAACACCAACATTAGTTGGTTTTACATCTCAAACAAATTATAACGGACACTCATATTATCGTTCAACAGGAACGGCAACTTGGACGGTATCTAAATCAAATTGTGAAGCAATGAATGGACACTTAGTAACAATGTCTAACGCTGCGGAAAATACATTTGTGTATAATACTTGGCCTAGTGGTTGGATTGGTTATTACCAAGATAGGGTTGCGGGATTTGCCTATTCAGAACCTTTAGGTGGGTATAGATGGACAGAACTTCCGGTATCAACAAATCTACAAGCGGATTACGATGTAGCATCATATACCTCAGGAACATCATTAGTAGATATTAAAAATGGTGTTAACACTACATTAACAAATTCACCAACCTATACTAGTACATCCGGAAAATATTTAACTTTTAACGGGACTAACCAATATGGTATTACAAATAATTTAGCATCAAAAGTTCCTGGTGTAACAACATCTTTAATGGTTTGGGTGTATCCTACAGGAAATGGTGTTATCGTAACAGAATTGGGGTCAGGTAGTCCATCTTCAGGGTGGCACGATTCTCAAATTGAAATAACCGGTGGTAATACATTAAGAGTTGGTGTGTGGGGTCAATCAGGAAATTTATCTACACCTATTACATTGAATGCTTGGCATTTAGTTGGGTTTACTTATGATGGAACAACTCTAACAGGATACAAAGATGGTGCTAGTTTTTCATCAGCAACAGTATCTCGACAAGCCCCAATTCAAAATGGGAATGGGTTGTATTATGGGATAGGATTAACTGATTCAACCAATTTAGGTTCGGGTGCTTATGGAGCGTTTAGATTGGGTGACTTTCAAGTATTTGACAGAGGTATAACTGCTGATGAGGTAAATAGAATGTATAATTTATATTCATATAGATACGGAATTTACCCATACTCCAATTGGAATGGTGGTGAGCCTAATGATTCTGGTGGTGAAGATTATATTCAATTTGTAAGTGGGGGTAAATGGAATGACTTGAATAATAATAGTTCATTAAACTATGTGTTGGAGTTTGACTATATAAATGATTTTACGCCTTGGGCTTTATATAAAACCGTATACACCGACGCAACCGGAAAATATACAATTAGTGAAACAACAAACCCGGCAACGGAATGGTATTTTGTGATTGATGTTCCAACTCCAATAACCCCACTACAAAATAGTGACGCTTATGGGGCAAATACAAAGGCAATCTCAAGAACATTTAACTCATTGGATTATTATAGATATGATGTTAATAATGACGGTAGAATTAACATATCTGACGCATATTACATCTTTATGAAAAAGATAAGTAAGTTAACCACTTGGGGGGCTCCATTACCTAAAACACGATTATTCACATCAACAGAATATAATACAATAAATTCATCAACATCTGATTTACGTTTAACTTATGTTGGTAATTCAAGTATAACAATAACCTCTCCGGTAAGTGGGGGTTCATCAAATTATTATTTAGTTAATACCGGTTATTCAAATTCAACTTCAATCGGATATTAAGATATTTATGAATAAATAAACAATTGTAAAATTAAAAATTATGTTATTAAAAGTAGGCTCAAAAGGAGACGATGTTAAAAAACTACAGGCAAAATTAGGAACCGCTGCGGACGGAACTTTTGGACCTGGAACAGAAAAATTGGTTAAGGAATGGCAAGCCAAAAATGGATTAACTGCTGACGGAATCGTTGGTGATGGAACTTGGGCGAAAATGTTTGCCGGTGAAGTGATAAAAGAAGATGTTGTAATTGCGACAGGTAGTGGATTCAAACTTGATAGTTTAAAAGGTCACGTTCCGGATGCGGTAATCGCTCAGATTCCTGAAACAGCAAAAAAATTCAATATTACTAACCCATTAAGATTAGCTCACTTCTTGGCTCAATGTGGTCACGAATCAGGTGGTTTTAAAGCGGTATCGGAAAATGTTAATTATTCTGCGGATGGTCTTAAAAAGATATTCCCAAAATACTTTCCTGGTAACTTATCAGAATCTTACGCAAGAAACCCTGAGAAAATCGCATCAAAAGTATACGGTGGAAGAATGGGTAATGGAGATGAATCAACAAAAGATGGTTTCAAATTTAGAGGTAGAGGTTATATCCAATTAACTGGTAAAGACAACTATAAAAACTTCGCAAAATTCATTGGGGAAGATACTATTGCAAACCCTGATTTGGTCGCAACAAAATATCCATTGGCTTCAGCGGCATTCTTCTTTGACTCAAATAAACTTTGGTCTATTTGTGATAAAGGAGCGGATGACGCTACGGTAACTGCGGTAACTAAAAGAGTAAATGGGGGGACTATCGGTTTACCTGATAGAATAAAACACTTCAAAGAATACTATAACTTATTAAAGTAATCAATTAACCCCTCCAAAAAGAGGGGTTTTTTATTTTTATAAGTATTTATAATTAAACTAAACAATATGTCTGAAAACACAAACCCTGTCTCGGGATTCGCTGACACATTCTTATCTAAACTCAAAGAACAATCCTTTACCATTATTGTTATGGTGGGAATCATTTGGTATCAAGGTAGAATGATGGAAGAGAGAGTTGCTTATTGGCAAAAGTTATATGAAGAAAAAGAAGCTTATATTGAACAAACAACAAAAGACGATAAAGAAATTATGTTGGAAAGAATTAAGTATCTTCAAGACCAAAGAGACAAGTATGTGGAAGAGGCACTAAATGAATTAAAAGATAAATAATAATGAAAAAACACGCAAAAGTTAAACAAAATAATACAGCCGAAGTTCATTCTGATAAAACTTCAGGTGGTGCATCAATTGATACCACAACTACTGCATCGGCAGGTGTATCAACAGGTGATGAAAACGCATCAATTGGTATTGAGGCATCGGTTAAAACCGGAACAGAGGCATCCGTAGAGGGTGGATTAGATGGTAATAATGTCTATGTTGAGGCAAATTATTCAGATACAACTGAAGCCCATATAACGGTGGAAGGTCAAGCTAATGCTGAAGGATTTGGTGCTAGTGGTACTGTAGATGCTTATGTTAAAACAGGAAATGAGGCGAGTCTTGAAGTAAGAGCGGGTGATGAAGGTGTAGTTGCTAACGGAAGTGTATCTGCAGGAAGTTCAGTTGGTGTAGATGGTGAAGGAACTTTAGATTTAAGAGAAGGTTCTGTAACTGCGGGAGCTGGTGTATCAGTTGGAGAACAAGTTGGTGTTGGAGGAGGTGGTGAAGCCACTTTTGTTGACGGTGTTGCAACTGTTGGTGTTAGTGGTGAAGTTGCCGTTTTACTTGGTGTTGATGTTGACGTAAGTGTTAGTATAGATACAAACCAAATTGCGGAAGACGCTAAATTAGCCGCTGAACAAGCGGAACTTGCGGCGGCAGAGGCACAAGCGTTGGCTGAGGTTGCCCGACAAGAATCTGAACGACTTGCAAAAATTGCTCAAGAAGAATTAGATAGAAAAGCGAGAGAAGCTCAAGAAGAATTTGATAGACAAGCGAGAGTGGCTAAAGAAGAAAGTGATAGATTGGCAAGAATTGCTCAGGAAGAACTTGACAGACAAGCGAGAGCGGCTCAGGAAGAACTTGAAAGACAAGCGAGAGCTGCACAGGATGAACTTGATAGAATTGCGAGAGAAGCTAGTAAATCAAAATGGAATCCAAGAAATTGGTTTTAATTTTTAACGATATATTTATAATTAAAAACAATTAAAATGGATAAGAAAATATTAAACGAGGATATTCAAAATATGAAATATCTTTTTGGTTATAAACCGGGAAGAGTTATTTCTGAACAAGACCATCTTGAAATGGATGAGGAAGGTAAGAGACACCCTGAAAGACACGTTAAACATAAGAAAACTAATAAAACTGTTGGAATCTTTAAAAAAGGAGTGGGTTTTAACCCCACTATTCACGGTAATGAATTAGGTTTTGAATTTCATCCAACAGATATCCCTCACGGAACAACATTTGGTGGGACTGAAATTGGCGATTTTGATTATGAAGATGATGACTTTATTTCCAAAATGCCACCATACGATGATGATGAAGATGAAGATAATTTGTTTGAACAAGAAGAACCTGAAACAGACAGATATATGTTTTTTGGTAATATACAACAAATTCACAGACAAATGGGTATATTGTTAGAAAAAGACCCTGAAATGATTAGTAAAATATTAGACAATGGTCACGATTGGGCTCAAGACCATATTGCAACAGCAAAAGAATCTATTGACCAAGTATTTGATTTCATAATGAATGAAGAAAATGGTGACGGAGACGAAGACTTTGAAGATGATAACATTTAATAAAAAAACCCCCAATTAAGGGGGTTTTTTGTTTTAAGATAGTTCCTTAGACATATTGATGGCGGCTTGTAAGCATTCCTCCATATTCTTAATTAATTTTTTACCTCTTTTTTTGTATGGCATTACATAACCAATTCCTTCTTCAGCCATCCATCTTTTATCTAAGTCATCACCTTCATCGTATGACTTATTATATTTATTAAACCATCCGGCCCATTCCCACTCTTCGTAGTCCTCTTCTTTTGGTTTGTAAGATGGGTCAAATAATCTATCACCAATTTTGAAGGTTGTTCCACCTCTGTGAGTATATCCGTGATATCCGATTAATTCATTATTGTCTCCATATACTTCAGCAACTCCGTGAGGGTATTGTTCACATACTTTCATATTGTTTTCGTAATACCACCAACCTCTTTCAATATCACCAACATATTCACCATCTTTTGTTAAGAATGAATTTGGTAAATGTTGTTCTCTTTTTAAATCGGGAGTGTCTCCAAAATAGTGAGAGTCAATTTTTCCATTGGTGTGTCTATCAATAAGATATTTACATTCAGGGTTAATTACCCATCCTGCTGACGTTCTAACTGGTGTGATTCTTGAAACCAATTTGGTAAATCCTAAATCAAGATGAACTCTATTCAATTTTGATTTTCCGGTGTAATGTGGGTGTTTCTCAAATTTTAATTTAAGTTTCCCAATGTAAGGTGTGGTGTTTTTTATCATAGTGTTTATTTTTTTTGTAAAGATATGAAATTCCAAAGTATTTATCAATATGAAATTAATAATAACAGAGAACAAATTAGAAAGAATCTCAATCAAATGGTTGAATGATAACTATAGTGATTTAGAGTTTATT
>Ga0209400_1003812_pt1 | contig 10871 bp, 6 predicted proteins | sample M_130807_EF_Meta_FD_187313 | JGI IMG/M metagenome (GOLD analysis project Ga0209400, IMG submission 187313) | Freshwater microbial communities from Lake Montjoie, Canada to study carbon cycling - M_130807_EF_MetaG (SPAdes) (version 2) | ecosystem: Environmental > Aquatic > Freshwater > Lake... | reverse complement strand
CTGTAACCCTGGCTAGTTCCAGGATAGCCAAGCACGGGGCGGGATAATGTCCCGCGCTTGACTAACCCGCCCTAGATCTCGCGTGTCTTTAGTTCGCGGGCGATAGTGTCGAACACATCACTACCCCACCCCGCTAGTAGTTGCATTATTAGTCCGCGCTCGAACTCGCTAAAGGGTGCACCCTTGACGGCCATTAGATCGAACACACGCCCGCATAGTTCTTCGTAGTGCTCGCGCATTGTGTTCGATAGTTCAACCACGCCTACACGGGGCGCGAGTCTACTTAGTAAGCCGTAGGCCGTGGCGTCATTGTCGGCAATTAGTAGGTAATCGCTAGCGAATAGATCCCGCGCGCTTGGTGTTTCTAGTGTTTCCATTGTCTTAGTTTCCTATCTTGTTCCTGATCTCATCAGACACCGCCCTACGGTGTGACCCCTTGCGGGGTTTCGATCTTTAGTTAGTGGCCTTAATTAAGAATAGCGCGATCACGCCCGCCAGCATTAACCAACACGCTAGGGCGATCAGGTTATCGCGTAGGCGGTAGGCCTTGGGTGTCCAATTCCATTTAGTCATACGTGTTTCACCCATACCCGCACCAGCTCGCCCACTAGGTGGCAATAACGGCACGGTGTCGCGCTTTCGTAGCCGTTGTCCGTGTCTGTCCATAGTGCCTCATTCACGCTGTTACAGCTTAGGCATTTACTAAAGTACCATAGATCTTTTCTCATTAGATTATCCCTACTAATCTTGGGGCGGTGTTGCCCTATGTATTGACCATAAGGCAAGGCCTAGCTGGTGTCAAGGACATTTGAAAACTTTTTTTTGTGGCGTGTGTCACACCGTTACGGCCTGCCAATTCCTGCCAGCTTTTCCCTAGGTGTTCGCCGTGTTGGTAGCTGTATGTAGTGTCCGTGTCATTAACAACCCACACCGCACACTTAGCCACAACTAGGGCAAGGCAAGGCCACAACACGGCACGGCACGGCCAGCAAATAACACGGGGGGGATCTAGCCAAAAGGTAGGGGGGGTGTCTGCCAGATCAGGCCACACAACGCCAACGACCCACGGGTTTTTAATACGCGCGAAGCATGATGTATAGTATCTAGTGAAATAATTTTTCTAAAGTAGCTGCTATAAAATCGTTGTAAATAAAGGGTTTTATCCCCGTTACCAAATCGTTACAAAAGTTTTTTTCAAAATAGCGTGGTAAAGCATACATTTCCCCCCCTTAGTATTAGTGAGGGGCTTCGCCCCTAGAAGCCCCGAACCTTCACGGTTGTTACGGTTCGTGTAGCGCAAGCGGAACGGGCCGTAACGGTTCGCAAGCTTCGCTTGCTCACCGTATAAAAGTGGTTTTTTCACTACCAAGGTTTTATTCTAGGACTACTACTAACCAGGCTTTCCCTTGGGAGTAAAAGCATGGAGGCACAATGTCTAGCCCTAAGAGAAATTCGCAGCATCGTACCGTTGGTACGCTGACTGCTGACCAGGCCAAGGAAAGATTACTTTCCCTGCTCCAGGATGGCTTCTCAGTGGCAGATGCCTGTGCTGGAGTTAACAAGTCCGAGAAGACGTATTACTATTACATCCAGTCTGACCCAGAGTTTAATCGGGCAGTTAAGCTTATGCGGGCCGTACAGCAACGCAAGGGCCATATCTCTGATGAAGACAAAGAGATTACCTTCGAGGAATTTAGAACCAAGTATTTGAACTCGGTGACCTTCGGTCACCAGCTAAATGTGGTAGACCTAATTGAAAATCGGCCTCCACGGTGGGTACATGAATCAATGACGTACGAGGCAGGATTGCCGCAGTACGTATTAGTCAACATGCCACCTGAACACGCTAAGTCTATGACGGTCTCGATTGACTACATTACCTACCGTATTTGCACAGACCCTAACATTCGCATTAAGGTTGTTTCCAAGACAAGGGAAATGGCTAAGGAGTTCTTATATGCTGTTAAACAGCGCCTTACCTCCCCTTCCTACGCGGAGCTACAAAGACGTTACGCTCCTGCTGACGGTTTCAAAGCAACTTCAGATAAGTGGACTGCGGATGCAATTTATCTTGAGCGAGATTCAGGTGAAAAAGATCCGACACTTCAAGCTTTGGGTATTGGCGGGCAGATCTACGGTGCCCGTGCAGATCTCATCATCCTTGATGACACAGTTACTCTGGCAAATGCTGGAGAGTACGAAAAGCAGATCCGATGGATTCAACAAGAAGTACTTACCCGTGTTGGACCGACAGGGAAAATCCTGGTTGTAGGTACCCGCGTAGATCCTATAGATTTATATCGCGAGATTCGTAACGAAGATCGCTACCCTGACGGTGCGTCCCCCTGGACGTACCTAGCAATGCCAGCCGTTTTGGAGTTCAACGATGATCCGACTAAATGGGTCACTCTTTGGCCGCGTTCAGACCGCCCTTGGGCTAATGATCCCGTTGACCCTGACCAAGATGGCTTCTTTCCTAGGTGGGATGGAACTAGACTCCGACAAAGACGAGGACTTCTAGACCCTAAAACCTGGGCAATGGTTTACCAACAGCAAGACGTACAGGCTGAATCGGTGTTTTCACCCGAATCAGTACGTGGATCTGTTAATGGTATGAGAGCTTGCGGCCCGCTGATTGCGGGTGCTGCAGGTCACCCGAAAGAAACCAATGGTTTCTATACAGTATGCGGCTTAGATCCCGCTATGTCTGGTGACACGTTCGGTGTTGTGGTGTCGGCTGATAGAACGACAAAAAAACGGTATTTACTTGATGCGTCACGTATGCCCGCACCCACACCGCAACGTATTCGTGAACTTATTATGACGTGGACTGAGAAGTATAGCCCACAAGCATGGGTTATTGAGAAGAACGCCTTTCAGTTGTTCTTAACTCAGGATGAACAGATCAACCAGTTCCTAGCTTCTCGCGGTATTAGACTTATTAGCCACTACACGGGTGCTAATAAAATGGATTTGGAGTATGGCGTTGCTTCCCTTGGACCCTTGTTTGGTCAGTTGGACCAGGCAGGAAAGTACATTAAGGGATCCAGTCTTATTGAATTGCCTCGTACAGATAACGAGGGCGTTAAAGCGCTCATTGAGCAACTAATTACATGGGCACCTGGAACTAAGAATAAACAGGATGGTCCTATGGCGCTGTGGTTTGTAGAAACCCAGTTGCGTGATTATGTGAACCAGATGGGGTCACATGGTAATACTTGGGTTCGTAATCCTTTTGCTACTCCTAGAGATCTAGCAAAGCGTATGACGGTAGACCTAGAAGAGTATTCAAGATTACAGCAGCAACTAGCTGCGGGAGGTTACTAAATGGCTGACATTCAGCAAATCGCTGCGCGTGTCAAGCAACTGCGCGAAAAAGCGCGGGAACGGGACTCTCGTTGGTCTGACGTACTTGAGGTACGTAAGGGAAATATTAACAAAGTATTCCCTGGATTATTCCCAGATGACTACCCTAAACCTATGGTTGCTAACTTTATTGACATTGCAGCTCGCGACGTATCTGAAGTTATAGCCCCGCTTCCAGCGTTTAACTGCTCGGCAACCAACTCAGTATCAGACCGCGCACGTCAGAAGGCTGACAAGCGCACCATGATCGCTGCAGGATACCGTGACCAGTCACGCCTGCAGGTACAGATGTTTACAGGTGCAGATCGTTATGTAACCTTTGGTTTGTTACCAATCCTTATTGAGATTGATTACGAACGTAAGACTCCAGTTATTAACATTGATGATCCTATCGGATCATACCCAGATTTCGACCGCTTTGGCCGTCTAGTTTCTTACACCAAGCGTTACACCAAGACTGTAGCTGACCTAGTTCGGGACTTCCCAGAGCATGAGTCTGTTATTCGTGGCCGTTACAACACAACTAACGACCTATCTCGCATGGACATGTATCGTTACCACGATAAAGATACAACTATGTTATTCTTGCCAGAGCGTAATAACTTTGTTCTTGCAGAAACCCCTAATCCCATTGGCAAGATCATGGCTGTTATGGCCGTGCGCCCAGGCATTGACTCAAATACAGAGTTCCGTGGTCAGTTCGATGACATTCTATGGGTTCAAGTAGCGCGTTCGCGCTTCGCTACCCTAAGCCTTGAAGCTGCACAGAAGTCTGTACAGGCACCATACGCATTGCCAGCAGATGTAAACGTAATGGAGATTGGCCCTGATGCCACTATCCGTTCTGCTTCCCCAGAGAAGATTCGCCGTGTAGATCTTAATGTTCCCCCTGGTTTGTTCCAAGAATCAGCAGCATTAGACCAAGAACTACGTGTTGGTGGGCGTTACCCAGAGGGTCGCCTAGGTAACATGTCTGGATCTATCGTTACTGGCCGTGGTGTAGAAGCCCTTATGGGTGGATTTGATACCCAGGTAAAGACCGCACAGACCGTATTTGCTGAGGCATTAACTCAGGTTATGGCGCTTTGCTTTGAAGTTGACGAAAGTATTTTTGGAAATGTACGCAAAACCGTACAGGGCATGGATGCAGGTGCACCATTCCAGGTGGAATACACCCCATCTAAAGACATTGCTGGCGAATACGTAGTAGATGTTACCTACGGTTTGATGGCTGGCCTTAACCCTAACCAAGCTTTAGTCTTTGGATTACAGGCACGTGGAGATCAGTTGATCTCACGTGACTTCCTGCGCCGTCAAATGCCGTGGGAAATCAACGTAACCATGGAAGAACAGAAGATTGAAGTCGAAAAGATGCGCGATTCGCTACTTGCTGCAGTCTCTGGCCTAGCCCAGTCTTTACCAGCATTAGTGCAAAGCGGTCAAGATCCTTCACAGTTTATTGGAAAGCTAGCAGCAATCATTGATGGCCGCCTTAAGGGTAGCTCTATTGAATCAATCGTTGCTGAAGTATTCGCCCCAGAGCCACCACCGTCCGCACCTGGATCGCAGCCTGCAGTCCCTGGCTCTCCAGAAGAAGCGGCCGCTGCTGCGGGCGGTGGTGTTTCTGGACTCAATCCACTGACAGGTTCACCTACGGGCGTAGCGCCTGGTCAGGTAGGGGTAGGCGGAAAGCCTCCAATTCAATACCTCCTTGCTGGTTTAACTAGTAGGGGTAAGCCGACACTAGCTTCTAGTGTCACAAGAATGATGCCAGCAGGATAAAAGGAGAAAAAACTATGGCTTTCGGATCAGGAAAGAAACCAGCGAACCAAGGTTCAATGGCAAAAGTAAATTACGATGCACCTCACGTAAGCGGAACACCAAGCGCAGCCAAGCCAAGCCCAAGCAAGATTCTATTTGGTTACAACCCAGGTGGAACTAGCGGCACAGGATCTACCTCAGGTCGTGGTAAGGGAGTGCTTAAGTAATGAGAGAACGCACAAACGCAGGAGATAACACCTACGTAAACAACAAGGACTTTGGCATGATTGCACAGTCAGCAAAAACTTCACGTGGTAGCAATACACCAACACAGGTAGGCAATGACAACCAGCGTGAAGGTTACAACGCTTACCGTGGCTCAACAAAAAATCCAAGGCCCCCAAAGGTATCAAAGGCGCAGGCTGATGTAAAGCCATCAAAGGACTGGACAACATCAGAAAAAATGCGTGATAAACAACGTGCTGGTGGCAAAGGTAAGTAAACAAACGTCCAGAACTGTGTTCTGGTTTGCAAGAAAAATCATTCGGTTTAATTAAAAAGGCGGTAGAATCATGGCAGGTAAAGGTGGGTATCAAGCCCCAACAAATCCAGCTCCAGTTTCAGGCCCAGGCGCATTGTCGCAACGTACCGATGGTGGACCAGCAGACACACAAGCAGCACAGTACGTATCTGGTCTTCCGTATGGCGAGGGGCAGGCTCTCATGGCTACACAGCAAGCGGCACCTATGGCTGCTTCTGGCATGATGCCTGAGTCTGCCCCCGTCATACCACTTAACGCACCATCACAGCGCCCTAACGAGCCTGTTACTGCTGGTGCAGATGCTGGCCCTGGGCCAGGCATGAGTTCTCTAGGTTTAGGTGCAAAGGACATAGCGGCAGATAAAGAGTTTAAGGCTACAATAGCCTCATACATGCCAGTTCTTATGCACGTCGCTTCTCGTTCTAATACATCACCAGAGACACGCAACATCATCCGACAGTTGCGGGAGATGATTTGAGTTTTTGGGATCGCCTGGGCACACTAGCCCAAGATACCGTGGGAGCAGTTACTGCATCACCAAAGTTTCTTTGGGATATAGCTTCTGCCCCGTGGAATGATAACGAAGAATTTAACGGCTTTGCCAACACCTTTAAGACCTCTGGAACAAAATGGGCGCAGGCTATGATTAAGCCTATTGCAGATGTTGCTGAAACTCCAGGAATTAAACAGGGACTACAAAAGCTAGATACTTTTAATAGAGAAGTAATCCGCGAACCACTAACTACTGGGTTACTTGCTGCCACTGAAACTGGTGGAGATTTCAAAAAAGCCTACGGAATGGCACAAGATACTTCACTTGGTCAAGCCATTGTTGGCAGTTTAGGTGCCATACTTCCAGGTCAACAGGCTGTAGATAAGATTGATTATGAAGATACCGCAGCAGTAGACAAGTTTTTCTCTACTGGCGCACCACGTTTCTGGTCTGGTGTTGGCGATGTTAGTATTCAAATCTTTGGTGACGTGTCTATTGCTGGTGGTAAAGCTGCTAAAATTGCACGTGAATCATCTTTAATAACTAATAAAATTAACAATGGCAGAAAAGCAGCAAAAGCAATTAACGACTTTGCTGATGCTGGTAATGGTGTTGTAAATAAATATACTCCGTTACTTGAAAACTTTGTAGCCAACGGTGCAGAGTACGCTCGAAATCATCCTATGATTCGTAAGTCACCAATGGCTGACACTGCTGCTTATGGTCTTGGCCAAGCAGATAACATGTACGATGCTTCTCTTGTTATGCGAGCAGCGCTTGCAGATCCTAGAGCATTAGAAGAACTGCAGGTAGTACGTGCCAGCATTGGCAATCCGATGGCTCGTCAACAAGGTATTTTAGATCCTTACCAAGAGTTCTTGCTTAAAAAGTCTGATGACCCAACAGGTATTGCCTCCCTTCCGCACACAGACCAAGTTGTTGTACAGGATGCAATTAAAGAACTTGAAGATTTACGCAACACCGATGCAATGTTTGCTGCATGGGAGCAGATGGCTAAGACCCCTGGCGGTGTAATTAACCGTACCGTTGGCGCTCGCCCAATGCAGGCGATAGATGATTTCCTTGCCAAAGGTCGCTCGGCTAAGTTTGTTGCAGGTGGAACCCGTGCTGAAGCATGGCAACCAACTCCATTTCACCGTATGTACCAGGTTGTATCTTGGTTAGGTAACGAACGTCCAGCAGGTATTGTTAATCTTAATGAAGCAGAATCAAGTGCTGAAGTTATGGCGTTTGTTAATCGCGCTCACCGCATTGCTGGCGATGACATGTACACGTTTCTTCCAAACAATTCAGATGTACTAAAGCAGTTTAAGGGTGTTACTGACGAACGTGCTGCTGGCATGATGGCTAACTACTACCGTGCTACAAGCCCCGAAGAACGTGCAATAGCTTTATCCATTATTGAAAACGCAGGATTCTCTGCTATCTGTGGCAAGTACGGAATTGATCGTGCTACTGCAAATGAAATTTACCAGAACCATTGGCGTTCACGTATGGGTGCTCAAGAGTCCCTACGTAAAAATGGATTTATGATTGATGAAAATGGTAGCCTAATTAGTGCTCCAGTCTTTGAGTCTCAGACCGCAAACTACTTGCCAATGATGGACTTAGATATTCTTAACTCCGTTCTTAAGCAACATAAGATTGCTTCAAAGAGCAAGTCACTTGCAAGAATCTATGGCTTAGGTAATGAAGTTACTGGAGCTATGGACATACTTCAAGTTATGTTTAAGGCTGGCGTTCTTATGCGCCTTGGTTACACAATCCGTAATGGTACCGAAGCACAGCTTCGTATTGCTGCATCCGTAGGATCAATGGCATCCATGCGTCATCTTGGCCCTGGCATAAAGAATCTTGCGCTTAATAGTAGAGATACTTTGGCCGCCCGAACAGTAGACCGTCTATCAATCTCTGGTGGACCAGCAACATACCAGTCAACCAAGCGTTCCTTGGATAAAGTTGACAGCGAACTTGGTGACTTGCAGGCAAAGTACCAAGGTATTGCTGATGAATACAATAAACAACTTGATGAGTTTAATGGTTATGTGCCACCAGAAGATCCAATATTTACTAGTACAAAATTTACTGATGAAGAAGTTAACCAGTTAGATCAAGGCATCCTTCCAGAGCGCCTTGGATTTAAGAGCGAAGAATACCAAAAAGCTGCTAAGGCTGAAGCCAAGCGTTTAGCTGATGAGCATCGTGCAATTATTGATCCAGACATACAGGCAAAAATAGACGAAGCTTCTAGCGCTTTTAATTTAGACAAAACAGATATTTCACTCCTTGAAACTAAAGGTTTAATTCCATTAAATAAAATTTTAGATGCTTATGAAGAAGGCAGTAGACTTGGATCAGATGAATTATCTGGCATTATTTCAACAGGAAAAATAGAATCTGCAAGTCTCGATGGACCGTTAAGTCAAGATTACGTTTACTACCCTGAAGGCGACCTAAAGTATTTAGCTGTTCAGAACGGCAAGTCACGTCGCAAATACATTGAAGTTCCATGGCGCAGACAGACACGTGAAGAATACGTAAGCGATGGCATTGCTCAGTTTGATTCTTACTATGAGATGCAGGTTCTTGAGCGCTCACTTGTTGAATACACTGATGAGGCTAACGCTTGGTATGGCCAGAACGCAACGCAAACTTATTCACCAATTACACCAAACGTGCAGCTAGAATCTGACATGCGCGTTATTGAAAAAGCCATTGCTGATAAAAAATCTGTTCGTGAAGATTACGCAAACCAGCTTACTGCATTAGAAAAATCAGCAAAACGTGGAGAAAAACGTAAGATTGGCCAGGGCAAGTGGAAAGTAAAGTCTGCTTTTGGTGACAACTACGATGACTTCTACGACGGTTTAGGTGGTCAGTTTGCTGACATTCACCGCACCAATGCCAGCGCAGAAAACTCAATGAACACCTTGGTTGATGACAATGCTGGATTATTCTCTCGTAGCCTTACAAAGACTGGCTATGGCGAAGTTAAACCAGATGCGCCAAACTATTACCAGGCTTGGTCGGATGCCCTAAACTACCAGTTCCGCAATTCTGACGTAGCCATGAAGCTCATGGAAGATGGAGCAGATCCTGCTGCAGTAGCCAAGTATTTACGAATAGATCCTGAAGGTCGCATCACAGCAAAGCGTCTAAACTTAGACCCATGGGAAATTGATTCTCATGTTGCTGCTGTCAAAGGATTTGTGGATAGTTACATTCCAAGTCGTGACTTGCGCCAGTTGTTAATTAACTCAGAAGATAGTGCACCTATTAGTCCTGACATGTTACGTGGCACATTCACTGGCACTGATGGATTACCAACTATCCATGGTCACATCCTTGAGGAAAACTTAAACCTTGTTTCTCGTAAACATGCTCAAGAAATTGTTAATGGAGTATTTAGGTTAATTGGCTCAATGCCAGAAGACTTGATTGCTCGTCATCCTTTATACATTTCCCTTTACCGTACTGAATTACAGCGTCGCGTAAAGATGTTTGAAGGTATGAATGAACGTCGTTTAACTAGCAATGAGATGGACGAAGCAATGTCTGTAACTCACAAGGTTGCCTTGCGCCAGTTAAAAGACACGTTGTTTACCATTGACCGTAAGACTAACCTTGCTCATTACATGCGTTTCATTTCCCCGTTCTTCTCGGCGTTTGAAAATACTGCAAAAACCTGGGCTAAAATTACTTACGAAAAGCCACAAACAATTAACCGCGCTAACTTAATCTTTACCTCACCTAACCGTGCAGGTATTGCTACTGATGAGAATGGCAATCCAGTTCCACCAGAAGAAGCAAGCATTAACGATTACATCTGGCTTGAGGTTCCTAAATCATTACAGAACGCTCCCTTTATTGGTAAAGGCCTTACCTCATTAACTCAAATGGGTATTCAGAAACGATCCCTTGATGTTATATTCCAGGGTGACATTGCACAGATACCTGTTGGTCCTTACGTTGCTATTCCAATTTCGGAAATGGTTAAACGCAAACCAGAACTTGAAGATAGCTTAAAGTGGGCTATTCCATTTGGGCCAGAGCGCAACGCAGTTCGCGCTTTCCTACCAGCCTGGGTTAAGCGTCAGCTTACCAAGCAAGATGGCCAGAGTAATCAACAGTACGCTAACACTTATGCTTTGATCTGGACCACTGAACAGCACAAGCGTCGCGAAGCAGGACAACCTGCTGCTACTGCTGTTGAAGTTCAAAAGATGACTGATGCGTATTACAACATGCGTACCGTTGCTAACTTAATCTTGCCGTTTGCCCCTACATTCAATACACCATATAAGTTCTATGTTGACCAGTGGAGACAGTATCAAGAACAGTTTGGCATGGAAGCTCAGACTAAATACTGGCAAGATTATGGTGATGACTTCTTTGAGTTCACTCAGTCACTATCAAAAAACACAACTGGCTCATTTGCATCAATAGGTTCTGTAGGTAATGCCAAGGCACATGCTGATTTAATTTCAGAATTGTCATTGATTGATCCTAAACTTATTGGAATTGTAACCAATGCTGGCCAGGCTTATGATTTCTCACAGGCCGCCTACATGTGGCAACAAGCCAATACGATTTCTCCAAGTTCAAGTGAGACCTACCGCACACGCAAGGATCCAGCAGAAGCTGCCCTAGACAATGAGCGATCACTTGGTTGGATTAAGTACCGCGATG
>Ga0209400_1003809_pt1 | contig 10879 bp, 12 predicted proteins | sample M_130807_EF_Meta_FD_187313 | JGI IMG/M metagenome (GOLD analysis project Ga0209400, IMG submission 187313) | Freshwater microbial communities from Lake Montjoie, Canada to study carbon cycling - M_130807_EF_MetaG (SPAdes) (version 2) | ecosystem: Environmental > Aquatic > Freshwater > Lake... | reverse complement strand
TAACAATGTGTTCTTTAATTTCAGGTCTAATTGCAATATACTTTTTTATTGTTTCATCTTTAATAGGTTCTTCCAGACCTATAATTTCAGAATGAACTGTACAAATTTTATCCAACTCAGGATACATTCCAAGAATTCTTTCTGTAATGGGTTTGTGTTGAATGTGTATGATATCAAAATCAACTTCTGATATTCTATATAAAGAATTTACTGTTGATGGTTTGATTCCTTCAGGAGTTTCAAATCCCCACTTACCATCACCAAGTTTAAAACCAGGAGCTTCTTCAAAAGAAAAACATTTAATTCCAAGTTTCTTTGCCATGTCTGTTAATGGTCCACCAATTTGGGAAACAACGGTAACACTACAATTAAGTTTCATTAGATTTTTTGCCAGTTCAAAAACATATAATTCAGAACCAGTAAACTCTCTAAAAAACAAACAAGAAATTAAAACTTTTAATCTTCTGTTAGGGTCAAACGGAACTTTAGCTGGAAGATTTGATTTGTACTTTTCAACAAATAAAATTCTATTTTCTTCCCACTGTTCATTTGTCATACCAATTGACTTGTGGGTAATTCTAATATTAGTGATAACACCAATCTTAACTCCTTTAAGAAAATTCTCAAAACAGAATGGAATGTCATAAAAGTGAAACCCTTTAAACTCTTCGTTGAAATTGGATTTAATTTTTCTTTTGTCCAACGCAATAAAAAGTCCATCAACAATAACAACTTGTCTGATGTTGTTATTCAAATCATCAGAGTATTTTGATGTCCATTTCTTGCCATCACTTTCGTGATTGACAATTCCTGTCATATTTTTTCTTCTTTTTGTTTCCCACCATTTTCCTGTTTCTGCTAAATGTGTAGTTCCCGCAACACCAATGATACCAAAATCACTTTTGTCAAAATGTTTCATTAATTTGTGGTACCAAGAATTAGTATCAAAGTATAAATCGTCGTGACAAAGAACAACTATGTCAGTTGTAGATTCTTCTAAAATTTCATTGTAAACCTGAGCAAGAGATTTCTCGCCATTGTTTATTTTTTCTATGACATTAATTTTTTTAAACCCTGAACTTTTTTTTAAGTATTCAATAAATTCTGGGTTATGTTCTCTTGTTGAGTATCCTACTGTTAACATTATTTAAGTCTTTTTTTCTTTGCTTCTTTTATTATTTCATTTGTTGATTTATCAGGATTTTCTTTTGCAATAACAATACAATCCAAAATAAATTCCGCTAATACATTTCTTTTATCTAATTTTTTAATTAGTTCTATAAGGGTGGATAAATGTTCATAATACTTTCCCATATACTGATTTTAAATTCCTGTACTACCAAATCCATTGTCACCTCTATCGGTTTCATTAAATTGATTGGTGTCGGTTAATTCAACATATCTTCCATTAATAACTGGACACAAAACACCTTGGGCAATTTTCATTCCCTTTTCAATTATTACTGAATGATTGTTAGTGTTAAATACTATGACTTTTATTTCACCAGAATATCCTTGGTCTACAGTACCAGGTGTATTCAAAACTGTAATACCCATATTAATGGCTAATCCACTTTTAGGTCTTACTTGAATTTCGTGTTCTTCGGGAAATTGAAACGATAGTCCTGTTGGAATTAATGCTCTACCAAAAGGTCCAATTTCAATTGTTTCAACTGAATGTAAATCAAATCCTGAATCTGTCGGATAATTGTATTTTGGAAATACCGCATCATCATGTAATTTTCTAACCAAAACCTTTTTTGATTTTGCCATAACTTCAAATTCTCTACCTAATTCATCGAGAGACATTCCTAAAATGCCTTCAAGTTCTTCTTGATAATTTTCATCTGGTTCAACTCCAGCTTCTTTTTTAACTTCATTAAATTGATTTTGAATTTGTTCCCATAATTTTGGGTCTATACCATTGTTTTCCATTATTGTAATTTTATTAATTTTCTAATTAAATCTATTAGTACTGCAACATCTTTTTCACAATATTTTACAATACCATTGATATCTTTTTTATTCCAATATGCGTCATGAACTTTATTACCTGTCACTTCTGTGTTTTTTGACGATTCAACACCCATACATACACACATTAATTCAAGAGATGCAAATTGACCATATCCACCATATTGCCAAATATCTTTAGTATCTATCGCTTTTACTTCCCAAGGTTTTGTATCATAACTTGGTAATAATTTTGGTGGTTTTAATCCATGAATCATCATTCGTTTTGCCAATGTCGGAATATCAAATCCTTTTACATTATGACCACACAAATGAAATCCTAAATCTCCTGTACGATTTAAAAGTTTTTGAACATCTTTCAATAGTTTTCCTTCATCATCACTATGAAATGATTGCATTTTGATAGTTCCATCATCCATAACAAACGCAACACTAACACAAACTATTTTTAAAAATTCAGGAACCAATGCCGCCCTATTAACAAACAACTGACCAATAGGTGTCTCCGATTCTTCAGGAAATCTTTTTCTTAAATTGTCTTGAATGTGTTCAAATTGAAACGACAATTCTTTTTTATTTTTTTTAAATGTTTCCCAATCAGATTCGCATCCAACAGTTTCAATGTCCAAAAATAAAATTCTTGTTAATGGTATGTTTATCATATAATTGATTTGTAAAATTCTGCCCTTGTTTTTGTTACTACTTTCAAGTCGTATGTATCTTTCACTGTTTCATATAATCTTTCACCCATATCTTTTGCCATGTTTGGATTCTTGACTAATTTTTCAATGAATTTAGCCCAATCAGAATGATTTCTATTTTCATCAACTAATAAAGCGTTGCCATCAACAAATTCACCATTTTTTAAACAATGTTTCAAATCAATTGTATATGGACCTAAATCCGATGCAATAATGGCTTTTTTGTAAAATCCAGCTTCAATAACTTTTAATTGAGATTTCATTCTATTAAACATAGTATTCTTGATAGGTGCCAAAGATACATCAAATTTTGAATAGTTTTTCGCATAAGATGTAACAGGTTTTGTCCAAATTCTAATATATGATTCTTGATTCTCATTTGGATAAACTTCTTGGTTGTATTTTAACAAATAGTTTTTGTATTCGTCAGAAAGATATGAAAAATTTTGAGTAAATATTTTTTCATATTGTGCCCAAACAGTTTCGTGAGGTAATATGTTTCTTTTTTTGTGCTCACCTGTTTCTTGGATTATTTCTGTAATAGTCCCTCTTGTATCAAATCCACAAAGTACAAATTGTAATTTGTCTTTATATTGACTTAATTTACTGAATGACTGGTCTAATAATTGAATATCGTGTAAGTGAGATGAGCCTCCTAACCAACCAATTCTTAATTTATCGGATTCAGGTGTTGGTTGTTTGAATTGAGATTCTTCAGGATTAATTGCGTTAGGAAAAACGATAACATTTTTGTTTAACTTCATTATTTCATCCGCAAAAATTGTTGTAGTTGTTGTAACGTATTTTGCAACTTTTAAGTTAGCTGTAATTTTTTCGTTAATCTTATTAAATCTAATAATATCGTGGATTGGGTGCTCTTTCCCTGGCATCCAGTAATCATCAATATCACAAACTGTTGCAATACCTAATGAGTTTAATGTTTGAATTAAAGCGTTTGCTTTCTCGAAATCAGGACCTAAACTTCTATGAAAAGAAACTATTTGGTACTGAGTCCAAAAATTTAAATCATCATATGGGACATCATAAATAATATCCACATGAAAATCATCTCCAAACATGTTTTGTAAAAAAATGTGAGGGTCTACTGACCTAAATTTACCAACTCCTGTTCTATCTGAGGGTACTACTAGCAATTTGATTTTTGACATAATAAATTAATATATTTAAAAAAATATAGTAATTTATGTCAAATAAAGAAAGGGGTTAAGACAACTTTTTAATTTTACTTATCTTACCTTCAAAAATGTGTTTTCCTACTTTAAAACTAAAAAGTTCGTTAGATTTTTCTGTACTTTCTGTAATCAATCCATTCTCATGTAATGCTTCATTAACCGCTTCATTAATCATTTTTTTAATTAATTTGTAATCAATTGAGGTAGAATTAGATTGTTGTTCTTTTTTTGGTGTTGCGGATTCTGATATGTAATTACCTTTATCTTTCATTAGTCTTGACGCTTTTTCAATTAAGTCGTCTGATAAAGTTGCGGTTTGTTGTTGTGGTTGTGATATTGGGTGTTCCATCATAAGTCTTTTAATCTCATCAGGAAGTTTAGAATTTTTAATTGCATCAACAGTTGGAACACCAACTGGCTTTGTATTAACTCTTGGTACTTCTGAAAGATATGGTTGATTCACTTGAGGGGCTTCTTGTAAGAATTCCTGTGGAATATTATATTTTGCTTGAGGCATGTCAAATTCTTGTAGAGACGTTTGAGGTAATCCTCCAACCATTCCACTTTTATTTTGACCAAATTTTGGACTATCCATAATTGCCTTTGAAGCCATCAGTCTACTCATTAATTCACTTTCGTTCATATTATGCTACGTTTTGTTGTGGTTCGTTTCCGAACTTTGCATTTATTATCACACTTGTCATACTCCTATCACCATTGAAATTATAACCTGGTTTAGGTTCAGAGTAAACTTCACCTGTAGGTTTATGAGATAAAATTTTATCTAATCTGAAAAGTCTCCATCCTGGTAATGGTTGTTCACCTTTATATGCTGTATGAGAAGAACCTTCCATGTCCCAAGCTCTTAATATTTTATTTCCTGATTTACTTACACCTAAGCATACAGGTTCAATTTCTCTAATACCTCTACCACCTGGTTCATCGCCATCATAGTAAATGATTACTTTATGTTTGTTTTTAATTGCGTTAATGATAGAATCCATTGCCGCAATTTCACAAATTAATCCTTTCAGAGAACTTTGAAGTTTCATTAGAAATTAGGATAAGGTTTAGATGAATTAAATTTATTTATTTTAACTTCATTTTTTCTTTCAAGAACATCGTCGATAGTTCCTGCGTTAACATTGTAAACATCTAAGAATGCACCAGTACCTCTACCCATAGAATCACCGTCTGCAACGGCATCTCTATTCACAGAAGAGTATTGGTTACCGACAGCATTGTAATCGTTTTTAGGGATTAACTTAGCTCTTTCAGCATCGGCAATAGCAGTCATTGCATTAGGTTCATTTTGCGATAGGTCAATTATTATTTCGTTTGCCATAGTTTATAGTTTTGACATTATTTCGTTTATTCGTTTTAAAGATTCTGTAACCGCAGAATCATATTTTTCAATTGTTGATGAATGTTCTTGAGAAGGTCTCACGTTTGTAAAATCTTTTTTCTCGTGTGGGTCTATGAATTGGTTTTGCATACCAGTATTCATTTTGTTTGTTTTTGTCATTTTCAAATTTCTTCTCATTCTATCTAATTCATAGTTGACCCAATTTTTCATTTCAACACCACCGTTTAAAATGAATTCTTTTTCTTTGTGATTACCTTCAAAATTATCAAAAAAGTTTTTTATTCTTTTTAATTGCTTATATGTTATATAATTTTTATTTTGTAATTCCTTGTTTCTTTTGTAACCTTCGGTATTTGAATTCGCACCCTTAACCATATGAAATGATTTCTTCATATGGTGTTGCAGTTTCTTTGGAAACTCAAATTCTTTATCGTAAAGTTCTTTATTCACTACCTAACATTTTAATAATATCTTGTCTCGACAAACCTTCTTTTTCGGCTTGTTTGATTAAAGATGATATATTTTTTTTGATAATATTTGAGAATTGTTTTTCAACATCTTCTTTTTTCTTTTCGCCAACTTCAGAATTATCCTTATTTTTTTGTTTCATTAAAAGGTCTTCAACCATTTTGATTGCTTTTTGTCTTTGTATTTCTGATAAAGTTGCTCTTGTAATAAAATTCTTATCGTTATAGTATTTTGATTTTTTATCTTTTTTACCTGAAGGGTCTTTACCTTGTTGTTTTGTTCTTTCTTTTGCATCATCAGGTTCCATACCCATTTTTTTAACTAAATACTTATAGGTATCCTCACCATCCAAATCTTCAGTCTCCTCATATCCAAACGCTCCCGACATATCAATTTCACTAACTTCTGCTCCCTCAACTGATTCACCATAATATGTTCTATATCCACGAGCAATTGGGTCATTTGTAATACTAGCAGCAGCAACTGTTTGGTCCATTGTTTTCTTTGGGTGTAAATGTGGGTCAAGTATAGGTAATTTTGAATTTGATAATGCACCATCTGCATTAACTAACTCTTCAATTTCACCTTTCATATCTTTAGTAGACTTTTTCTTTTTTGATTTAAGAACTTTTTCAATAAAATTTTTAACAGCTTCTAATTTTCCTTTTGGTATCTTAATAACTTCATCTTTTTTTCTTGCTTCAGTTAAAGTTTCTTCTGCAGAAAAATATAATGAATAGTCTTTTCCTTTATTTCTGAGGAAAAAATAGTATGGCGACGAATAAAATTCTTTATCTATATTAATCATCTCTTCTTTTTAATCTATAAATACTTGTTGTTAAGGTATTTATCATTAGTTTATGGCATATCAGAATATTAATCAATATAATTTTAGAAGATTTGGCTTAAAACCAGTTAATGAAATAACTGATATATGCCTTGCTTCAGATGAAAAAGACTATGACCAAGAGGTTATTTTCTCTCCATTATTAATTGGAGAGGAAGATGGTAATAGAATGCCGTTTAAATTTAATTTCAATAGTTCTGGTACTACTTTGTGTCAGACATCTGCATGTTTGTTTGATTATCAAACAATTGTTTCTGAAAATTATTGGAATCCTGATTTGGTTGACCCTAATTTTTGTGTGTGTGCAACCACACTTTGTGATGTTGGTTTAACAGGAATTGATAATGGATTAGTTCAAAACATGTCAGGTGAAACAATAGAAATTACAACGGGTTTATATACATCTCCTTCAGACAAATACAGTAGATACAAATATGATAGGAGAATGAAAATGCATCCTATTACAGGTTTTACCACGCCAGAAAACAGACTTTGGAATGATGATTCATATACGTATGATTTATCTTATGACAATGTTGGCGGTGACATTGGATATGTTGCAAAATTAAATGGAGGGTTTTTCCAAGGATTTTATAAGATACCAGGATATGATTATCAAATATTTCCACAAAGAGTTAATTTAGGATGGACAGCAGAATTTTTATTAAGATATAGATGGACAGGAGATACTTCCGTTGGTCTTAACAATCGTTATCCTCAAAATAAAGGAACATTCTTTTACATGGGGGCAAGAGCAGAAAATAAATTTTACCACTATGCTGATGGTAGTCCAAAACAAGATTCAGGTTATACAAGAGTTACTTCAGGTTTAACATGTATGCATACTTGTGGATGTGCAAGTAGTGCAAATACGTCTTCAACTTGTCTTCAGGTTTATCAACCATCAGGTGGAACAATAACACACTGTACTTGTGGATGTCCTTGTGATTGTCAAAGTTCTGCAAAGTATCCTGAAAAGGACCCTCTATATGATGAAGTATCTAATGGACTTTCATTAAGATTAAGTGGGAACACTGGTAATCCAAGACTTTGTGTAAAGACATATAGGATTACAGGACATTGTGAAACATCAGGAACGTGTTTAACAGGTCTTACTTATGTTACTGGTACATCGGTAACTGAATGGTGTTCATCAAGAGGTATTTTTGATGAATGTAAAGTAACACCATATATCAATTTGGAACATTGGGTTCAAATAGACGCTGTCTTCCAAAGAAGGGAATGGTTTGACACTTGCGATTTATATGACAAAGGTGGGCTTGGTTTATTAATTAAGACAGAATATTATGCCACATTAGAAGATAGAAGTATTAGCCTCGTAGTCCCTCCAACAACACATGATAAAGATTATGACCCAAAAACAACTGAAGTCGTAACCTTTACTGATATGTGGACTGAAGAACAAATTTATAGATTGGGAACTCTTAAATTTTATGTGAATGGAAAGTTATTCATGGTTGCGGAAAATTTTGAAGAAATAATACCAAGACTTTTAAATACACCAAGAGAAAAACAAATTGGTGTTGGGTATAATATATCCCTTGGTGGAGGAACTCAAGGCCTACACGATAACCTTACTTTTTCGGGAGGGTGTCCTGACGCATTAAGTGGTTTAACATATCAACAAGACCCTGAATGTTTAACTGATTATGACCTTGAACATACAATCTACTCGGGATTGACAACACAGATTAAATTAGAAGAAATATTTGGTGGAAGTATGATTGGAGATGTAAGTGCATTTAGAATGTATACAGAACCATTAAATGCTTCTCAAATCAAACACAATTTTAGATTATTAAAAAACAAATATAATCTATTAGACCCTAACTGCCCTGATTGTAAAATTGTAATTCCTGTTAATGATTTAGTTTATATTTCAGTTCCGTGTAATGATTTAGGATATACTCAATATGTTTGCCCATCACCAAGTCCTACCAATACCCCAACAAGTACCGAAACTCCAACAAATACTGCAACAGAAACACCAACACCTACTAACACTGAGACTCCTACAGGGACTCCAACTAGTACTTCTACCAACACAGTAACTCCAACTAATACTGCTACAGTAACATCTACAGAAACTCCAACCAATACTGAAACATCGACTCCAACGTCAACACAAACACCAACAAATACAGAAACACCTACACCAACAAGTAGTGAGACTCCTACAGAGACTCCAACTCAAACTGCAACTCCAAGTACAACTGCAACAGCTGGTTTAACTCCGACTGCAACAGAAACTCAAACACCAACTCCGACTGCAACAGAAACTCAAACACCAACTCCAACTGAAACCCCAACTAACACTCCAACTAATACAGAAACGCCTACTAATACTCCAAGTGAAACTGCAACAGAAACTCCTACTAACACACCTACAAATACAGAAACAGAAACCCCAACACCTACTCAAACACCTACTAACACAGAAACCCCAACAAACACTCCAAGTGAAACTCCAACAAATACTCCAACTAATACACCAACAATAACATCATCTGTTAATTTTATTTTAAATAATAATCAAAGTGCAGGATTTACTAATATAACCGGAGTAACATCCACGGGGGCTGTTATAACAACACTAAACGGTTCTTATCCCGTTTCAAATGGGCAAACATTAAGGGCCCACCACACAACAATAACATCTTCAATTAATATTGGTATAACAGGAGCTGCTTTTGGTTATCAATATTTTATAAATGGAGTTTTTTCTGGTTCAGGAAATTTTACCCCTCCAATAGTTTTATCAATTCCTGTAGGAACTTTAAACGAATCAGACTCATTCACATTTAACTTATCATAATATAATATGTACACAACAGATTGCAATTATTTTAGAATAACAAACTACAATACAGTTCAACAAGGCTACTATAGGTGGACAGGATGTACTGATGTAATTAGTGTTACACCTATCAATCCTTTGGATAGTCATTTTGTTTGTGCAAAACAATTATTTGTAGAAGATTGGGGAGCACCATTAGATGTTGTTTTTGTAGGTTTATGCCCATCAAATACACCTACTCCGACAATTACACCCACACCAACATTAACACCTGTAACACCTACACCAACACCAAGTTCGCCAACACCAACACAAACTCCAACACCAACGATTACACCAACGCTGGTTTATTCATATAATTTATGGACTGGCGGGTATTATCAAAATGTTTGTCAATCAATAAATTTTGGTACTCCTGTTGGAGTTACAATCTATACCACAAAACCTTTTGCATCTTTGGTTCCTGGTGATTATGTTTATGGTAATAGTTCATTATCAATACCACCTGTTGGAGCAGGCTTCACAATTTCTGATGGTGCAAGATTTATACAAGCCAGTGGTAATTTAGTTATTAATGTTGGAATATGTGCTTAGACATATAAAACAAAAGATTTAAGTATTTATAGACATGTCATATTGTGGAATTTCAATTTTTAGTAATAACTTGAGTGGTCAAACAGCCAATGTTACCTTTTATCCTTGTTCTGGTGGAACAATTAATTTGGGTCAACGAACTTTTCCATTTTCATATGAAACTGATTATTGGTATGGAACTTACGATTGTTATGTTCCCACCTATGCATTTAATTATGTTTTAGATGTACCTTGTCCATCACCAACATACGAATTAATTCCTACAGGTGAATTATTATATGACATAATTCCTTTGGATAATTTGTCGGCATTAGACATACCTAATGGTGAATTATTGTATGAAACAATTCCTTTGGATAATTTGTCGGCATTAGACATACCTAATGGTGAATTATTGTATGAAACAATTCCTTTGGATAATTTGTCGGCATTAGACATACCTAATGGTGATTTATTATACGCCATAATTCAAAATTAAATTTCAAAAAAATAAAAATTTTAATAAATCATAATATTTATAAATAAAAAAATATGTCAACAATAGAAGGAGTTAGAATCTCAAGTAACAGTTTAATAGGAAAAACATCAAATCCTACTGTTTTTAGGCCAGTAACTGGAGGAACAATTAGTTTAGGTACCCAAATAGTTCCATTTAATTATTATTCAGAATATCCATATGGAGAGTACGATTTATTCATCACTGAATATCAAACAGAATATACCATAACAATACCTGAACCAGCGCCAGCTCAATCGGCGTATACTGAAACTGTTAATTTAACATTTACAGGTTCTGTTTTATCTAGTTTTTGGGGTTCATATACTACAGGATTTATGCAATCATTAGGGTTTGCACCTGAAGATATTGTATATGCTGAAGGAATTTGTTCTGATGATGTTGATGCTCTAGTAGTACAA
>Ga0209400_1003808_pt1 | contig 10879 bp, 12 predicted proteins | sample M_130807_EF_Meta_FD_187313 | JGI IMG/M metagenome (GOLD analysis project Ga0209400, IMG submission 187313) | Freshwater microbial communities from Lake Montjoie, Canada to study carbon cycling - M_130807_EF_MetaG (SPAdes) (version 2) | ecosystem: Environmental > Aquatic > Freshwater > Lake... | reverse complement strand
GGCCGGATGTCATCGGCGTATTCAATCACGACCGCAATCTTCTGCTCGGCCGCACCGGAAACGGCACGATGAAGCTCATGAAAGACCCTTACGGTCTTCGTTATGAGATCACGCCGAACGAAAACACCTCCATCGGCCGCGACGTGGTTCAGTGGGTGAAGGATCGGACAGTCGTCGGCTCAAGTTTTGCCTTCGCAATCCGCCGAGACGGCGGAGATTCGTGGTCTACAGACCCCCAGCGTGGCATTCGCAAGCGAGAAGTGAGAGCAATTGGGCTGCTTGAAGATGTGGGCCCCGTCGTTCGGCCTGCATACGACACTTCCAGCGTGGTCGTGAGCCGCCGAGCCATCGAAATGGCCCTCGGCGAGAGCCACCGGCCCATCCAGACGATGGCGAACGCGGCGAAGCGCGGGCTGAAGCTGGCCCAGAGGGCAGAAAACGTCGATTCTCGCCTGCTTTGCATCGCCGAGAGACTCGCGAACCGCGAAATCGTGTCTGTTGAGGAGGTTTCGTACCTTTCCAACGTCTACGAACGCTGTTTGGCGGCGAAAGTGACGGGATGGTCGGGCACGCCGGCCTGGATTGAGTGGCAACTGGCTGGCGGTGACGCTGGTCAGAAGTGGGTGGATCGGCGAGCTGCTTCCGCGCAGCCGGAAGCAGCCCCGTCGGTGGACTCTGCGGCCGAAATCCCCGTCGCCGACGCTCCCGCCGAGGAGCGAGCCGCCTCCGACGTGAATCTGACCCCCACCGCGGGCATGGCCGCCGCCGCGAAGCGTGGTCTGGCCCTGCATGAGGCTGGCCGATCGGGCGACGGGCTCAAGCCGGAGACGGTTGCCCGTGCCGGAAAGATCGCCGACCGCAACGAACTCACCCCCGAGCACGTTCGCGAGATGCGGGCGTGGTTCCGTCGCCACAAGGTCGATAAGCGGGCAGGCTGGTCGACGAAGGGTGCTGAGACCCCAGGTTACACCGCCTGGATGCTCTGGGGCGGAGACGCGGCGTGGCGGTGGTCTGAGGCCAAGGTCTCGCAGATGGAGCGAGCTGCCGGTCAACGCGCCATCGACGAAGACGCCGAGGGCATGGAAGAGGAATATCCTGGCACGCTCTCGCAGGCGAACCTTGATCTCGCCGAAGCTCAGGAAATGATCGCCTCCGACGAAGGCCAGTGGCCGCAGGAAGGTGCGGCTGGTGCCCACTACATGGGCGAGAGCCCGTTCTCTGGCCGTGGCATCATGTGCGCGAACTGCGTCTTTTTTGAAGGCGGCGGCGCATGCGAGATCGTGCAGGGCGACATCGACCCAAATGGTGTGTGCAAGTTCTGGATCATCCCCGAGGAACGTATGAGCGCAGAAGACAAGAAGCCGGAGCCTGCTCCGGTTGATGAGAAGTCGCCCGAGGACATGCGGGCGGCGAAGCAGGAAGAAGAGATTGCAGTGAAACTCGCCAACTTGAAGGCGACAATTCTCCGCACTCAGTTGCACGGCATTTCCAAGGGTTGATAGTCTACATAGATACACATTGCTCCGCGACGGATGTCGTGGGGGGCAGTGCGAGCGTCTCGAGGATTCGAGAGCGCGGCGCGCTAGCGGGATCACCCGCCGGCCGCCGCACACCGCGATTGGCCGGCTCAAAACTAAGGAGCGGCAAATCATGGCCTCGAATCTCAAGCGTCTTCAGGAACGTGCAGCGGCAGTGGCCGCTCGGATGACCGAACTCGGCGGTATCGAGGATCGCTCGGCCGAACAGACCAAGGAACTCGTCTCGCTCGGCAATCAGGCCGACGACCTGAAGACCTCGCTTGACTTCGAGGAGCGGATCGCCGCCAAGGAAGCCGAGCTGCGTGCGGTGGTCGAGAAGGCCGCTCCCGCCCCGGCCCCAGTCGCCGAAGTGGCTGCCAAGGTTGAGGAGAAGAAGGTCGAGATTCGTTCGATCCAGCCTCACCACACGAGCCTGCGGGCGTTCAACGACGGCCCCGAGGCTGTCGAGAGTGCCTACCGCTGCGGCCGGTGGCTGCGGGCGGTGGTCTACAAGAACGCCGACGACATCCGGTGGTGCAAGGATCACGGCGTCGAGAGCCGTGCCCTTGGCGAGACGAACAACTCGGCCGGCGGTGCCCTGGTTCCCGAAGAGTTCGCTGCCCGCGTGATCCGGCTCGTCGAAAACTACGGCACCTTCGCGGCGAGCAACGTCGAGAAGGTCACGATGACCCGCGACACGATGGTGATTCCGAAGCGAATCACGGGCACCAGCGCATATTTTGTGGGGGAAGGGACGGCGGTGACGGAATCCGAGCCGACCTACGCGAACGTGCAGCTCATCGCGAAGAAGCTTGCCGTCGGCACCCGCATGAGTTCCGAAGTGGTCGAAGACGCCCTCGTGTCGATCGCTGATGCAGTGGCAACGGAATTCAGCACGTCGCTGGCTCTCAAGCAGGATTTGTGCGGCTGGCTCGGTGACGGCACCTCCAGCTACGGCGGAATCTACGGCGTTGTGCCGAAGATCAACGACGGCACGCACACCGCTGGCGTTCTGACCGCCAGCACGGGTGCGACGGGCTTCGAGAGCCTGACCGTGACCGACTTCATCAAGACCATCGGCAAGATGCCGCTCTACGCCCGCCAGGGTGCTGCGTGGTACATCTCGCCGGCTGGCTTCGCTGCCTCGATGGCTCGCCTCCGCTACGCTGCCGGCGGCAACACCGTCGAGCAGGTCGGTGGTGGCGTGACCGAGCAGTTCCTCGGGTATCCGGTGAACCTCGTCCACGTCATGGACGGCACGCTCGGTGCCGATGCGAGCAAGGTCAAGTGCATCTTCGCCAACCTCGGCCTGTCGAGCATCTACGCTCGTCGTCGGGACTTCTCGGTTCGACTCTACGATCAGGTGTACGCCACGACCGATCAGCTCCTGCTCCAGGGCACGATGCGGTTCGACGTGGTTCACCACTCGCTGGGCGACAACACGACCGCCGGCCCCGTGATTGCTCTCAAGACCGCGGCGTCGTGAGCCTAACAACCCTCTAGAAAAGGAACTACAGAACCATGATTCATTCGCAAATGGAAAAGGTTGTCGCCACCCTGCCGGCGACCGGCTCGAGCGCCGTGACCCTGACTGTCGATACGGTCGGCGTCGATTACGCCAGCTTCACGGTTCTTCGCGGCAGCAATGCCTCGACCGTGTTCGCCAGCGTGCTGAAGGTCGAAGAGTCCGACGACAACTCGACGTTCTCGAACGTCTCCGGCTTCGTCGGCGGCACCGACTTCACGATCCCCACCGTGTCCGACACGTCGGCCACCGTGGTCGTGAAGATGGACATCGCCACGCCCGCTCGCAAGCGTTACCTGAAGGTGACGGCGACTCCGGCCGTGTCGGTGCCCGTGGCGATCACTGGCCGGCTGTCCCGCCTCGAGAACGCTCCGTCGAACGCCTCCGAGGCTGGTGTCATCGGTTGGGTTAAGGGCTGATTCCCGAATTGCGGGACGGCCATGACGGCCGACAAAGGCGCATGGATGCGCGCCCGCTCCACACAAGGAGCGATCCATGCTTGTTAGAGTCGGAAACGTCGAAGCGGAAATGAAAGTCGCGGCGGTGATGAGCACCCCGCGACTTGGATTCACAGACAATTTCTTCTGTGTCTCGTCGGCCCTGGCCCCGCACGGCATCAGTCCCGTAAAGGTGACTGGTGCTTTCTGGGGCCAGTGTCTTCAGCGGGCGATGGAACAGGTCATCGACGACAACGATGTCATCCTGACCATCGACTACGACACGGTCTTCAGCTCGAAGACGGTCGAGGCGTTGCTGGCGTTGCTCCTGCACTCTGGATACGACGCCATCGCGCCGCTCCAGACCAAGCGGGAGGCCAATGCGGTGATGTTCGCCCTGGCCGGCAGCGAGGTTGACGAGAAGACGACTGTGGACGGCGACTTCTTTCAGAAGGTTGTCCAGCCGGTCGAGACGGCTCACTTCGGCCTGACATTCCTTCGCACGTCTGCCCTCAAGAAGATGAAGAAGCCGTGGTTCCTTGCCAGGGCTAACGTCGACGGCGAGTTCACTGGAGGCCACATCGACGAGGACATCGCGTTCTGGAAGAGCTGGGCAGCCTGTGGCAACAAGCTCGGGCTCGCCACGCACGTCAGCGTCGGGCACGCCGAGCTGATGGTCACATGGCCCTCGCGGACAGTCGAGGGCGGCAAGGTGCAGCAGCATACGACTGAGTATTGGAACAGCGGCCAGAAGGCACCGGAGAACGCCTGGGGGCACGTCAATTGAGAATTCGCGTACTCCAGAACTTCGACTGCTACGAGAAGGGGCAAGTCTTCGATGACTGGTCTTCTGGCATGTGCGACATCCTCATTCGTCGAGGGTTGATTGAGGAAGTGGAGACGGCAGAGGCGGTGCCGCAGGCGATTGAGCGTGCCGATATGAACGTGAAACACACACCGAAGAAGAGGCGATAATGGACACGATTATCTTCGGCACGCCGCAGAACCCGACTCCGACGATCACGCCGTATCGCAGTCTTCGGCGAGTTACTTCGCCGACCGTGGAGCCGATCAGTTTGCAGTTCGCCAAGCAGCACGCCCGCGTCGATACGGAAGCAGACGATCTCTACATTCAGTCGCTGATCGCGGTGGCGCGCCAGTACGTCGAGGACATCCTTGACATCACGATCTGCACCACGGTCTGGGAGGTCAAGTATGACCTGTTCCCGATCTGGGCGATCATCCTGCCGCGGCTGCCGATGCAGGACAAGGCGATCACGGTGACGTATCGGACGGGCGACGGCACCTATGGCACGATGGCGAGCGCCAACGGCGACTTCCAAGTGGATGCCAGCGTCCTCCCAGGCCGCATCTACCCGCAGTGGGCTCGCTCGTGGCCGGCGACTCGAGGTGACGAGAACTCGGTGACCGTGCGGTACACGGCGGGCTACGGCGACGACGGGCAGCCCGCGCCACCCGTGGTCAAGCACCTCATTCTTCTGCTTGTGGGCCACTGGTACGACACTCGCCAGCCGGCGGTTACCGGGGCACCTCAGTCTGTGCCGCAGACATTTGAAACGCTTCTGGCCGCTGCCAGCCAAGGAGTCTACCGATGACTGTTCGCGCCCGCATCGACATCGACACGGTCTACCACGATGCCAGCGACACGTCGCTGACCATCGGCAATCTGTCAGAGCACCTCTCCCCTGCCCTGACAACGGCTCAGACGGTAAGCGCGAGCGTCGGCACCGCTGCGGTGCAGATCGTGGGTGCCACGCCGCTTTCGACGCTGGTCGTCAAGAACACGGGCTCGAGCGCCCTGCGGCTGGCCGGCAGCATCAATGTCTCTGCCGGCCGGCTGGCCGTCCTGCCGGTGACGGCGACGATCACGGTATCGGCTCCCTCTGGATCAGGCACCTACACCGCACTCTGGATGGGGTGATCCATGATCAACTCAGGCACCATGCGCGAGCGGGTGACGATCCAGAAGCCCGTGGATCAGCAGAGCGCGTTCGGCGAGACGACGCTAACATGGGTGGACGAGGCCACGGTCTACGCGAGCGTCATGGGCGTCAGGGCGGTTGATTACTTCGCCGCCCAGCAGGCGGGCACACTGGTTACGCACCGCATTCGCATTCGCTTTTTCCCCGGCATCACACAACAGCACAGGCTTATCTGGCGCGACCGCGTGATGGAGATTTCTAGCGTCCTTGAGCGTGAGGCTCGCTCGATCCATGAGATACTGGCGAGGGAGGACGCGACATGATTACGCAAGGCCAGGGATCGCCAAGAACATTCGGCGGCCAGACCGGCAAGTCGCTTGCAGAGGGGTTCGTCACAGTCAAGACGGCTGGGATTCGGGAGCTTGCAGAGCAGCTCGAGGCACTCGCGACGGGCGTTAGCGAGGCGAAGACGCTTGAAAACTGCGTTAGGAAGGCCGGCGGGCACATCAAGCGAGGCTACAAGGCCAAGATCAAGAATGCCACGGGCAACTTGAGCAAGTCGGTAGACATCGACACGAAGCTGTACGACTCGGCCGCCGTCGCAATCATCGGCCCGCGGCAAACCGGCACTGGCAGCGCCACCGAGAAAGGCGGCTCGGGGAATGCTGCCTGGCTTTTCGAGTTCGGATCAGGCACGCGAAAGCCGGGAACACGAGGCAGGCAGACGTACCTTAACGTCCACCAATCGATCAACAAGAGAATGCGAGTTCATTCGTCGGCAAACGCCCAGCAGTTCGCCAATATGTCGAAGGGCTACTACTTCCTGATGGGCAGCAAGTACGAAGAAGCTCGGCAAGCCGCGATGGGCAAGGGCTACCCGCACGACTTCGGCTACTCCGGCAGCAAGATGCACCCCATCACTCTGCATCCAGGCGACACCTACGCTCGTATGCCAGCGTCCCACGCGATGGAAAAGACCATCAGCGAGCAGCAGGGGGCCGTGTTTAACACGCTCAAGGCGGCCATCCAGGCCAATATCGACAGGCTGTCCAAGTGATCATTTCCCCCGAAAAGCACGTTTTCCAGAGGCTGGTCACAACGCCCGCGGTGGCGAGGCTGGTCGGCTTTCAGGTCTACCCGATCGCCGTGCCGAAAACCGCCGTCCTGCCCTTCTGCGTCTACAAGCGGAACAACATCACGCGAGAGGCCGCTCTCGCTGGGCCACTGTATCAGCCTGTGGTCAATCTTCAGATCGCCTCCTGGGCGCTCTACTACGACACGGCACGCGAGTTGGCAGACGAAGTGCGACTTGCTTTGGATGGCCGCACCGGCACCCTCGCGGGCGTTACAATTAGTGATATACGGCTCGTGTCGGAGACGGATGACTATCTAGACCCGGCAGCCGTGGGAGCGCAGCTCCCGCCCGCTTACGAGGTTCGACAACTATTTCAGATTCGGTGGTCAGAAGCCACCGAATAAGACTTTAGCGCAAGGAGGCGCACTATGGCCGGTATTGCAGCGATGGGCATCACCATGTCCTACAACAGCCAGTCGGTCACAATCACGAGCTTCAGCGTCAATGACCAGATCGACAACGCCGACGGTTCGCATCTCGGTCAGGCCGTTGGCAGCCGCCGCGAGTACGTCCCGACCTTCGTGCAGCGGGAAATCTCCTGCGACTACATCGCCTCGACCGTCATCACGGTGCAGTCCGCCAACATCAGCATCACCGGCCCCGGCTCTCTCAGCTTCAGCGGCAACGCCACCCTTACGGCGTCGTCCATCGGTGGAACAGTCGGCGATCTCGTCAAAGGCAATGCGACTTGGCGAGTCGCCTAACGTCCTGGGGGTGACCCAACATGGCAGGGGTTACCGCACACGGCGCGACATTCACCTTCTCTTCTTTCAGCGGCAAGCTGACCGGCATCTCCGTGGAGATGCCGACAGCAGAGGTCACGAACATGACCGCCGCTGGGGACAGTTTGGGGTACACGTTCATGGTGCCGACCGGAGAGCAGTCCGGCGGCACCATAACGGTGGACTTCATCACAATCAACACCGACCCGTGGACGTTCGTCAAGAAGGTCGACACCCTCACGTTCGGATCGGCGGGCTACACAGTCAGCCGTCGGGTGATCTGCGAGTCCGCCTCTGTGTCTGCCCAGTCAGGAGAACTGGTGCGCGGCTCGCTTCGTTTTCTCATAACTGATTACCAAGGCACTTAGTCGGCAGGATGCCGCAACGCAAGCACACTCTCGGAGCAGATTGAAATGGCACTTGATCGTAAAAGCATCCTGGCAGTCGATGACGTTCGCAAGGAAAAGTTCGCTGTTCCCGAGTGGAAGGGCGAGGTGTTTCTTCGAGTGCTCACCGGCACTGACCGCGATCGTTTCGAGGAGTCCTACGCCGACCAGAAGATGAAGGCGTTCCGCATTCGCTTCCTCCTGCTCGCCCTGTGCGACGAGGACGGCGAGCGGCTCTTCAGCGACGACGAGGCCGACGTGCTCGGCAAGAAGTCATCTGTCGTGATCAATCGCCTGTTCGAGGCAGGCTGGAAGCTGAATGCCTTCACTCAGGAGGCAGTCGATGCCTTGGGGGAAGATTCGCCAATCGCCCCGAGCGGCGATTCTACTTCCGCCTAGCCGCAACGCTGGGCATGAGCGTCAAGAGGCTGTTGCAGGAGGTCGACAGCGCGGAGATAGCCGAGTGGTATGCGTTCGATCAGCGGTGGCCGCTGCCTGACCCGTGGGGGCAAACGGCCAGACTGTGCAGGGTGATCATGGCTTCGTCAGGGAATTACAAGAAGAACGACATCCCCGACGAGGCGGCGTTCATACCGACCGCAGTCAGGCCCGAGCAGACGCAGTCGCAGATCATGGGCGAGCTGATGAAGTTGAATACGCCAATTCAGGGATGAATCGATGGCAAACGGCTATCTCGGCAAAATCAGCGCGATCGTATCGGCGAATACGGCCGACTTCGACGGAAAACTGTCGAAGTCGGCCAAGGAAGTGTCGTCGTTTGCCAGGAGTGTGCAGAGTAACCTGACCTCTGCCTCCCGGCAGGCGGCGCGTTCCCTGGAGGGCATCTACACGCCGCTCCAGAAGTTCGAGCGGTCGCTCCAGGCCGCCGCGACGATGAAGCTCTCGTTCAAGGGCTTCCCCGGCATGATCAAGGACTTGGATGGCCTCCAGCAGAGGCTGAACTCAGTCCTGTCGAAGCGTCAGGTCGACATCGTCTTGAAGACGACCGGGTTGTCCAGCGTCTCGGCCCTGCGGGACGCGATTAGTGGGCTCAAGTCGAAGGACATTGAACTCATTACCCGCCTGGGCGGGCTGGACAAGGTGAGAGAGCTTCGCAGCCAGATAGCGTCTTCCCAGCCAGTGATTGATGTTCGCGTCGAGGTGGAGAATGCGAAGACGGAGATCGCCACGGTCAATGAGCAGATTAACGCCGCCAAGAAGGCAGGCGGAACAATCACTGTCGGCGTCGACACGGCTGAGATCGACAGGCTCACGGGCAAACTGGATACCGCTACCTCCGCGCTCGCTGCGTTGCGAAAGCAGGCGAATGCAAGTGGCGGCAGCTCGTCTGGCCTTGAAAAGATAATTGCAGACATCGACGCGCTGACCACCAAAAGATCAAGGCTTGAGGAGAAGGCTGTTCGAGTCCGAGGCGACGAGCGTGAACTTCAGAGAGTCAATCGTGAGATAGACGCGATCTCTAAGAAGATTGATTCGCTCGAAACTAAAAGGGCGAAGTTGTCCTTATCGACAGAAGATTTCACGGCAAAGATCGACAGCGCGCAGAAGCTCGTCGAAAGGCTCACCGCCAAGCTTGAGAAGGCACGGTCGAGCGGCACCACCTCCGACGTTAAGGAGCTTGAGCAACAACTGGCCGCCGCCGAGAAGCAGGCCGGCAGGCTTGAGCGAAAACTCGCCCAAGCAATCAAAGTAAATGTCGGAGTCGATACTGACCTGGGCGAGCTTGACGCCGTTATCAAAAAGGCAGAAGACGCCGGAATCGTTCTGGGCAAGCTGCCTGCCCTCATGGACGCCCTCGGCAGATCGGATTTCAGCGCCGCTACGGATAAGATGCGACGTTTGCAGTCTGCGGCCACAGAGATCGGCGAGCCGCTTACGGCCAGCGTCCAGAAGCTTCGCGCCCTCGGGGCTGACCTAGCAGGCGCATTTCAGCCAGCTCTCGTATCAGCCCAGCGGGCAACCGAGCTAATAGCATCTACCATTGAGCGGCAAGGATCGGCGTCTGGCAATCTTCAGGACAGGACGCTGGAGAGCTACTACGAATCGGTTCGACAGAAGGTCGAGCGGACGATCGCATCAATCGAGCGGCTAGGTCAGGTCTCCGCGCAGATCGGCCAAGTCAAGACCGGCAAGGAATTCGTCTTTGAGCAGCCGGGGCTGAACGAGGCAATCAACAAGGGAGGCGACATCGGCAATCGCGCCGCTGCCCTGCCGGCCGAGGCTCTGCGAACCAATCCAGCCATCGCTCAGTCGCTCGTGGACATCCGCAGGCTCTCCGACGAGGCCGGCGTTGCCTACGCCAAGTTCCTGGCAGTCAAGGATCAGAAGCAGCCGACGGGCGAGGCCCAGAAGGAACTGGACTCCGTCGTCAAGAAGCTGCTTGAGGCTCAAGGCGTTGCCGAGAGGGAGATCAAGGTCGTCCTTGATGTCGCGGAGGCTGACGCAAAAGCGACGGCACTGAAGGCGAAGATCGCTGCGCTGAAGCAGGATGTCACGTTCACCGTCACCGGCAAGGTACAGAACTTTGATCAGGCTCGCGGCGAGATGACGCGGCTGCAAGCGGAGATGGGGAAGCTTGACGCCACGCAGCGAGCGCCGATCGCAAGGAAAATTGTCGCCCTCGGCAAGCTGGTCGAGGTCGGCGACGTTAACTCCCTTGAGACCGTCCGCAATCTGATTCAGCAGATTGAGAAGGCGGTTGGCAGGAAGCTGCGGATCAATCTTGAGAAGGGGCAGGCTCAGAAGGCCGCCGACGAGCTTGCCGCCAGCCTAGCCAAGTTCAAAGAATCAATCTCGTTCACGATCACCGGCAAGGTACAGAACGTCGAGCAGGCCAGAACTGAACTGGGCCGGCTTCAGTCGGACGTGGACAAATTGTCGGAGTCGCAGAAGATTGCGATCGCTCCAAAGCTTCAGGCGTTGGGCGAGCTGGTTGCTGGCAATCAGATCAAAGACCTTGAGCAGGTGCAGGGACTGATCGCTGATATTGCTACTCAGGCCGGCAGCGCCATCAAGCTCAATCTGGATACGGCAGAAGCTGACGCGAAGGCGACTGAACTGAAGGCAAAGATTGTCGCCTTGAAAGAGAACGTCACGTTCACTGTCACCGGCAAGGTGCAGAACATTGATCAGGCTCGGAGCGAGCTTGCCCGCCTGCAAGGCGACTTGAGCAAGCTGGATGAGTCTCAGCGAA
>Ga0209400_1003802_pt1 | contig 10889 bp, 12 predicted proteins | sample M_130807_EF_Meta_FD_187313 | JGI IMG/M metagenome (GOLD analysis project Ga0209400, IMG submission 187313) | Freshwater microbial communities from Lake Montjoie, Canada to study carbon cycling - M_130807_EF_MetaG (SPAdes) (version 2) | ecosystem: Environmental > Aquatic > Freshwater > Lake... | reverse complement strand
TTGCCGTTGATGCTGACCTGCTAACCGTCGTCCAAGACGACCCAGAATTGCTTGAATACTGAACGCTGTAGTCGGTGATCGGTGTCTGCGACAGAACAGTTGGTGCCGTCCATCCAACAGTCGCCTGCGCATTCCCAGCAGCCGCCGTCACGCTTGTCGGTGCTGGCGGCAGGAACAAATCCCAGCGGGAGTCGCTTTGCGCAACTAGTTCCCATGCATACCCGGTCCACGAATATACGCGACCGTTTTGCGTCGATTGCTGCGAAACTGCTGGAGATGCTGGAAACGAGAATGGCATGATTACCTCAAGTTACTGCGGCCCGATCTCGACATAAACGCCCGACGAATCCCACCTGTACGCGCGATTTGCGTCAGTAGCGATGTAGATCGTGCAACTAACACCCGACGCTGGAAAGTTAGCCGTCGTCTGGTACTCGACGATGTTTGAAAAGCCGCCACCAACACTTCCTATGAGTCGCATCAGCTGATTTCCTTGTAATCGCAACTCACGTCGAGCTTCCCGCCGGCGCTAGCGACAACAGCCAGCGACTGCCCCTCAAGCAGGTTGCGAGATGTCACCTTCTCAAGAACCACAAGCGACTGCCCAGAGGGCACGTTCACGGACGAGCAGATCGCGACGCCGGTCGCACCAGTCGCACCAGGCGTCGCGTTATTCCAATGTGACACGCTCACGCTGACTGCGTTTGTGTCTGTATTCGCAACGATTAAAGATTCCACCAGAAATGCCTTGCCGCTCGAGCTCGCATTGCTCAATAGCGTGTTTGTGCCAGTCGGCATGGCCTTAACTCCCGTCGTGCGAGCGTAAATCTGAGTTGCCGAGACGATGTTTGGGTTAGCCATTGATGCCCCACTTCGATTTTAGATATGCCGACACAAGCGCCGCGCCGTTGCTCGGCATCGACCCCCGATAAATCAGATACTCCGCCACATCCACGGCCGGCCCGTACTGCAAGCCACCGTTGAACTCCCAGTTAAGAGTGAAACCGCAGTCGGATGACGATGCCGAGCTTGTGTACGTGTTATTCGCGTATGACTGACCACCGACGACGGCCGTGGCTCGGTCCGAGGCCACCGACGCAGACGGTATGCAGCGAACGTGCGCTAGCGTGAGAGCTCCGGGCGTGATCGACGTGAGCGAAGACGTTAGCAGCGACACGTAGGAGTTAAACACGCTGCGAAACACGACGTGCCCGAACCCCCAGCGATTTCCAGAAGACCCGATTCGTGATCCAGTCACGCGAAATACAACGCCCGGTACGTTGGTCGAGGACGGCGACCATGTGGCATCCGAGAGCGAGCCTCCTGCGTATGAAATGGACCCCGAAGTCCTCGCAAACGTCATGTCTCTTGCGTAGGACGATTGTTCACCGCTCCCCGTGAGCGAATACACCTTGAACACTACAAACAGGTGCGATTCTTCCGAGTGCAGAAAGTTCCACGTGGCCTTGGCGGCGCTGCTATTTGCCCGAACCCGCAAGTCCGAGGCCGACGAACTTGATGAGCCAATCGTTCTTGTCCGCACGACTGACAGGCCGTTGGCGGCTGCGTCGGCACGCTCAACCATGTCCTGGTAGGTGCCAGATGGAACGGTCGATCCAGTGTTGAGGTTATACCTCTGAAACACCATCGACGAACCGGTGGCCTTGTCGACCCACTTGTCCGGATAGTTGCTGGTCACACCAGCAGACGTTTGCAGCGTGCTGGCGTCGGCCCCGTCTAGCCACAACTGCAAGTTGCCTGCATCGGGCGGTGCGAACGGCTTCCGCACAGGATAACCCTGCAGAAGCGACGCCATGCGGAGTGGATTTGCGGTAACCATTTTGCTAGCTCAGTACGAATGCAACCACGCCAGGTAGCCCTGTGAAGCCCGGGCCTGTTGGCCCGGTCGGGCCGCCGCTTGGGCCTGTTGGTCCTGTGGCACCGATGCCCGTCGGGCCAGACGGGCCGATCCCTCCCGCGGGGCCTGTTGATCCCTGCGGCCCCGTCGAGCCGGCGCCGGTCGGTCCGATTGATCCAGTTGGGCCTGTCAAACCGGTAGCGCCCGTCGAACCTGTCGGGCCTCCAGACGGTCCCGTAACGCCAGTAGGTCCCGTTGGGGCATTACTGCCACCGATCCGCCATCGCAACGACGTGGGATCGTAGTAAGCCATAGCCATCTGGCCTGGCTGCAGGATGATCGACTCGCCATCGGACGCGGAGAACCGATTAGCAGAGGACGACGATGTCGACTCGTGGGCAAGCGTCACGTTGTACGCGCCGACGTTCACAAGCACGCGGATCTCGTTTGAGCCTCCTGCAACCATGCCGCTGACGGTGCGGGCGGCCGTGCCTGCGAAGCGGACGATGTCGCCATTGCCAGGAGACAGGTTGTCGACGTTGGCCGATAGAGCCACATCCGTGTCGATGGACGAGTAGGCGGCGCCCGTCGGCCCTGTAGCGCCTGTTGAGCCTGTTGCGCCAACAGACCCCGTCGGGCCGGTGATATTGCTGGCGGCTCCAGTGGGACCTGTAGCGCCTGTTGAGCCGGCCGCGCCGGCAGACCCAGTCGGTCCGGTGACATTGCTGGCGGCGCCAGTGGGGCCAGTCACGCTTGGACCGGTAGAGCCTGTTGGCCCCGGGATGTTTGAAGCCGATCCTGTAGGGCCTGTGACCGACGGCCCCGTCGCGCCCGTAACGCCAGCAGGCCCAGTCGGGCCGCTGACGCTGCTTGCCGCACCAGTAGCCCCGGTGCTGCCAGCCACCCCGGTTGGGCCGGTAGCACCTGTCGAGCCGGCTCCGGACGCGCCGGTAGGCCCGGCAGATCCGATTGGTCCGGTCGGACCAGCTGGTCCGCTCTGCAGCTGGAGACCGATTCCCCACGAGCCGCTCGCCTTCGGCCCATAGAGCCTGCCGGCAGATGAGTCAATGTACCAGTCGCCACTGCGGCCGAGGCCGGAGAAAGGCCCGGTAGACCCGCTATAGATCAGCGGCCCGTCAGCGCCTGCAGTGCCCGTTGGTCCAGTCACGCCTGGCAGAGGAGCCCACGACGAGCCGTCCCACGTCAGCACCTGGCCGCCGGTCGGGCCGGTGGACGCCACGGCGCGGCCCTGCAGCTGCGTCGCGTTGCCACTTGTAGGTGATTGGATGGAGAAGTACGGCATCACGGCACCAACTGGGTGTGAATCTTGCGAATCTTCTGTTGGCGGTCGGCCCACACCCACGCGTTGCCGCTGAACGGGGCGAACACCTCGTACACAGTGCCGTCGGGATCGATAACGCGGTCGCCCTTCTTTGGCACGGCCGACAGGTAGTCGGTCGAGATGAAGAAGTCGCGACTCTCAATGCGAGTCATGGAGCCCGCCTGGTCCATCGCTTCGTGGCGCGTCATGCCGACCATCGCGGGCACGGACACCGGAACAAGCGATCCGGTGCTGCGATACTCGACCTGCACCGAAAGGTGCTTGTCGGCCTGCTGCCGGAAATACGCTGCGCCCTGCGAGATAAGATCCTGCATGACTGCGTGTTACCGTGGGAAAGCCGAACTCCAAATAGAGCCACCGAGGCCGTGCGGCCGGCACGATTGCCAAGCCGCACGGCCCCTAGAGCGAACTGCGTCAGGCACCTGGAACGAGCAGCACGTGCACCGTGTTGTCGGTGGTCGCCGGCTTCGCAGCCACGTAGCCCATCGCGGTGCCGGTAGCACCGGTGACGGCCTGGCCACCGAAGAGCGAAACCTTGCTGCCCTGGGCGTAATCGGTCCCGGCGCCGGTCGGCTTCGGGACAGAGAAAATTCCCCTGACGTTCAGATTCCCAAGCTCGTTCGCAACGATCGGCCGCGAGGCCACGCCGACGATCGAACCAACTGCAACCGCTTCGCCCGCGGCCACGCCCGTGGTGGGCGTGTAGCGGATCTTCTCACCTTCGTACTCGTAAGCCACTGGATCACCTTCTTTCTGAGAGATTGGAGACTGTTTCGTTCGTCACGCCGGCCGGCGGCGCTTGGGCACGCCGCCGACCGGCCACGTTTTGCATCACGCCGATCAGGCCGTCGCCATCCGGTAGCAGCCGTTCTTCTCGGCCTTGGCCACGCCCCACGACCAGTGGCCGCGGACCATGATGCCGAGCGTGTTGAAGTCTGCGTCGGCCGACTCCACCGTCGGCTGCCGGTTGCCGTTCAAAAACGCGACCTCCATCGCAGGGATCGCCCGGGGATCTGCCGCGAGCCACCAGCTGGTGGCACTCGACAGATAGCTCGAGCTCACGACGCGATACCGGCCGGCGAGCACGTTCGCGTTGCCGCGGACCGTGTCGGAGCCGGTGATCAGCAGGCTCGAGGACATGACCTCGGACGCTGCGATCTCGAGCTCGGCGGGCACCAGCAGCACGCTGGGCGGAACGCCCAGCGGGTTGCCGTCCGCATTCTTCAGCTTTCGGAAGCCGGTCGCTGCCGTCCGCAGGGACGTCAGCGAGAAGGCATTGCCGGCGGCCGCGGCTTCCTTCGCGAAGTAGGAGGCATTCGACGCCTCGAACTCCGTCCAGAAAGCCTTGTTGAGGCCGATCGCTGCACCGTAGCCGAGCCGCGAGCTCACCTGGGTGAGAGCACCCAGATCGTCGTTCACGAGGTCGACCATCGAGATGCTCGACAGACGGCCGTACAGCTTCGCCTTGATGGTGCGGCTTTCCTCGCCGGCATCAGCACTGCGGAGCTCACCGTCGTTGGCCACCTCCTCGAACTCAAAGCCGCCCGTGAGCCGCACGCCCGTGACACTCTTGTAGTCCGACACGTTGCGAGTGCTGGCAATCGCATCCCAGTTCTGCTCGACGGCCGTAAAACCGTCCAACAAAAACTTGCCGTAGGTCGCCGAGAGGATCGTCGAGATGTTGTGCGTCGCGAACGCGGCACGCAGCACCTGACGGCAGTTGCTCTCGGAGATCCGGTGGCCGGCTTCCGCATACCCGTTGGCACGGGCAGCGGCGAGCACCACCTGCGACAGCGTCGCCTCGCCCCGACGGGCGTGGGCGGCCTCGAGGGTGCGCTCGTCATACTTCTTCTCGACGTCGGTCAGACCGCCCGCCATGCAGAGGGCGGCCTCCACCACCTTCGCGTCGTTGGCGGGCTTCGCCACGACGTGAATCGCCGGGGCAGCCGGGCGGGAGGCCCGAATGTCGGCGAGGAGCTCGGCCTTGAGCTCGGCCATCAGAGTCTTCTTGATTTCGTCCACGGACACCTCCGGCTTTTCGGCCGTTACGGTCACGTTCTCGTTGCCCACGGCGACGCTCGCCGTGCCTTCCGCGACGACCGGCTGGTCGACGTCGGGCGTTTCGTTGGCGTGGTCCGCCATGAGCTCATCCCCTGTCGCTTCCGCAGCGATTGCGGCCGATGTACTGGCATCGGCTCCAAACAGAACTACGCTTACTTCTCTCAGGGTGCTTGCACGCACCACTGAGATCGGGCCGGTGAACTCCCGGCCGTTTACGGTGACCATCTCGCCCGGGGCGACGTTCTCAATGCGGTTCACGTCCGCACCGATCGACGCCTGGAACTTCCAGCCGCGCTTCGCGTACCCGAGCACCTTGTCGACTAGCGGGCCGTCGCCGATGACGTCGCCGGCAACGACCAGGTCCTGCCCGGAGTTGTCCTTCCGGTCCGCCTGGCCGATGGCAGCCTCAAGCGAGTAGTCGTGGCCGTACATCACGGCCACGTTGCCGCTGGTGTCCATGCCCGCCAGGTCGACTACCAGCGGGTTGCGGCTCCACGACTGCCGGATCGCCCGGCCCGTGTAGCCGACGAGCTCAAACCGCGGCAGTCCGCCAGCCATCGTGCCGTCGGCGGCAACGGCTGGCGTCGATACGGAAAACTGTGCGTCAGTTGTGATTCGTTTCATAGGAATTCAATCAACTCCTCGATGTCGTCGTCGTCGTCCCAGTCGAAGTCCCACATACGTGCTCCTCCGAGCTAGCGCCCTCCGCCCGATCACCAGACCGCGCAACCTTCTCGGCCCAACTTCTGCCCGCGTCACCACCCCACAACGCCCACGCAATCCTGCCGGCACTTGGGTATCCATCCTCGCCGGGGCTCCATCCTTCGCCCTGCTTGTCGACCTCGTGACGAGCGAAGTAGCTCACCATCCTGTTGATGGTTTCAAGCGATAGCGATCGTCCGCCGGCAATGTCGCGGGCACGGGCAACACCGACCGCAGTGCCACCGCGGCCGAATTTCCGACGCCACTCCAAGCCGCGACGGGCTTCCTCACGAGCCCCCTGCGGAGGCACGTAGCCATCCGCTGCCTGCGCTGACTGCTCCTCTTCGTCGGGGTCAAGCTGACCGCCGTAATTGACTTCCGGGGTGAAGTCGACGAACAGGCCAAGCTCCTTCATCAGCGCGACCTCTTCGGCACGCTGTGCAAGCTCCTGCCTCCAGTCGCGACCTTGCCGCTGGTATTCGGAGGCCAGGGTCGTCGTGTGCGTCCGCAGACGCGTCTCCATCGCGTCGGCTTCCTTCTTCGGGTCGACATGCTCAAAGCCGTCCCACGTCCACTGCCACGTCCATTCGGCCATCGGAGGCAGGCCGTCAGGGATGAGGCCAGGGATGAGCGCGGCCTCGTCGAGCCACTTGCCGACGAGCGGGTCGAGCATCACCCGCTCGAGGTCCACTCGCTCGCACTGCAGATGCTTGCGGTAGACGAGGTAATCGCCACGCATGCTTGAGTAGTTCGCGGCGCTACTGTCCATCGCCCCAACGATATAGGGCATGTTCAAGCAGCGCGAGATTTCCCCGAGCAGGCGACGCACAAACGAGTCATACGTGGCAGTCGGCTGTTCCGGTTTCATCTGCAACGCATCCCAGCCGTCGGGGATGCTTGTGGCCATGCCACGCATGAGCGGCATCGTCTCCCACGCCGGCTGGGCAGTCGCGATGCCGTCGGCCGGCAGGTTCGTCTTGATGATCGCGGCAAAGTCCGCAGCCGTCTCGGCGGCCGTCACCACCGCGAGCGTATAACGCCGCAGCATGGCGAAGAGCTCGAGGGCCGGAACCACCTCGCCGACACCGCGGTGCTGGCCGGGGCGGAACGCGTGAAACCAGTGCAGCACGTTGTCGGCCGGATACCATCGCCCGTCGCCAACCCAGCCCGACAGAGTAGCGCCGGGGTGGTGCTTCAGCACGTAGTATTCCGAGACGTTGCCGTCTTCGTCGAATCGCAGCCCGTCAACGCTCGCCGCGTAGAGTTCCGGCACCGGGCTCGTCACCTGGTCGGCCTCAATGAGCTTCACGTCCAGCTGCACGCCGCGGAGCCGGCGGTTTGTTGTCTCGACTGCGAAAACCTCGCCGTCGGTCACTTTCGCGAGCTTGGCAAGACGCAGCTTGCGGGCCATGTCGATTGCCAGAAACCACTCAAAGACAGCATCCTCAACGCGGCGGACGCTTTCAGCGTCAGCGTCGCGGCCGCAGTCAAGCTGCAGCCGCGGGCCGGTGCCGATGAGGTCTGACGCCAGCGTGCTGGCCATGCCAGCGAGATACGCGTTGTTGTCGCGTTCGTAGCGAGCACGGGCTCGCATCTTTCGGCGGACCTCTGGAGCCAGGGCGGCATCGGCTGAATAGTAATCCGCCATCGACCAGTGGTTGCGGTTGTGCTCGGTGGTCTGCGCGGCGTCATACCGAGCCCGCACCAGCTTGCTGATGACGGCCTTCTGCTCGGCCACCGTCTGCTTGAGGGTGGGGCGAGCCCGCGTCGGCTTGGCTGCGGCGCGTTTGGCCATCAGCTACTGGCCCCCGGGGAGGTGATGACGGCCCGTCGCATCATGGCGAACGGGCTGCCGGCCGCGATGGCATTACGCTGCTGGATGATGAACTTTGCAGCATCAAGCTGCTTGTCGAGCTCGTGCTGCTCGACTTCGCCGGCGTCGGTGCGTGCACGCTGCGGCTGCGCGAGATTCGCGGCGAGAGCGTCGAGAACGTCATCGGCGGCTGCCATTGGCACCTCGTGAACAGGCGGATCGCCCGCTATTGTGAGTGTACCATTGTTCACTCATTAACCTTCGAGCAACTCGCCCGGAATCATGGCTCTGATGCGCTCTGCGAGAGCCCGCTCGTCTGGCGTCGGCTCGCCGTGCTTGAGCAGTGACCGGCACGCCTGATCGATGTCCCAGAGCGTTGACTTCGCCGAGCGGCCTTGGATTGCGGCGTCAAACTCCGACTGCTCTTCTGGGAGTCGGAAGCGGATGAGTGCGTGCGGCATGGTATTTCTCGTTTATTGCGTCACAAGCAATCAACTGAAAACAGAATGCCGCCCGGCGGGGCTGGCTGGTCGCTTTATCAGTGCGATGCCTTGCCGCCGGGCGGCAAGGGTCACCGGTAGCGAATTACGGCAAACCATTTGCGAGCGGTTGGCGAGTATGCGACGCCCTCCTCGACGATCTGTCGCTTGCCAAAGTAGCAACAGTTGCGACGGGCGCTTTCCGCGGTCGATCCGCAACCTATGCCCTCTGTCTGGCCGCAGTGACTGTGGACAAGCGTGCCGCGTCTGGCGAGCACCAGGGCGTGTTCCTGCGCGGACGAGATCGTGACGTTACGTGCGTAGACGTTCGTGTCGGCCAAGGCGGCTGACGATGAGAGGACGAGCAGCAGGAGCAGAGCGAGAAAACGCATGGTGAGTGCCTTTCTGGTGGGGTGAGCGGAACCACCATCAGACTGCCACGGCATCTGCGCTGGCCAAATAGCGGACTACCTACCCATCTTCGCAAGCAGGGCGGCCCGGCGTGCCGCGAGATCCTCGCGAGTGATCACCTTGCGCGGTGCGGTTGCCTTGGATTCAGCACCAACGGCTGAAATGCCGGAGAACGACGCGGCCACAGCTGCCCCGACGACGCAGTCGAGCAGATGGTTGTCGCGGCCCGGAATCAGCTTCCACTCGTCGCACTGCCGCATCTTGCTCTCGACGCGCACCGGCACTTCGCTGGCGAGGTGGTCCGCGAGCATGTCGTGGTTGCCTTCGTGGATTGTCAGGGCCTGCGGATCTCCGACTGGCAGCTTGAGCCTGGCCACCAGGAAAGTCTTCCACGCGTTCGTATCATAGACCACGTGCCGCTGCTTTCCGATCGTGCTTGTCCGCCAGTTGGCGCCGATTCGCTCGCCGCGGTCGGGAGCTTTGTCGCTGATCGTCTGGCCGGAGGCCCCTACGAACCGGCCGTGCGTCGGCAGCACCCGCGGGCCGTAGCTCGAGCGTCTCGCGAAGTCGCGGATGACGCCCTGCGTCTGTGCCCAGTTCGCATCGATGAAAAGCTGCCCGACGCGGAGCACGGCGTCGTCGTTCTCGCGTGCGAACTCTCGGTCGAGGATCTCGGCGGCCACGGCCTCGAGGCCAGCGTGGATCGCGGCCTCGACGTTGTTGCCGTGGGCACGGGACAGCGTCTTCTTGGCGTCGCGGAGCGAGAAGTAGCCGCGGCCCTGGTCGGGGTATGTGCCGTAGCTCACGACGTGGCCGCGGAACTGATGACCCCACGCCACGACGGCCCAGTAGAGGAGCTCCTTCTGCACGTCGCAGAACGCGGTGAGCGTGTCGAGCCCGCGTGGCACCAGCCACCGCGGCACGTGGATCGCCCGTCCGCGGACCTCCTCAGCTGAGATGCCAGCCGACGCCGCCTCGTCTCGGATCGGCTCCTGCTGGAACTCGCTCGCGAACACGCTGGCCCCGTCGTCGAGGTACGCGTTATACGCGTGCTGGATCGCGGAGTTCTCTCGCTCAGGATCGAAGCAGGATTCCCACGAGACGAGGCAGCCCTCGTCCATCGCGGCACGGTTTGCGAGGTAGAAGTCGTTGGCCTCCTTGTGAGCGCGGGCCTGGTCGCCGACGAGGTCTTTTGCGAACGTCCGCCGCAGCGTCGCGTACTGCTCGAGCCACATGTCTTCGTGCCGCGTCGCCCAGTGCCGCACCATCGGGATCCGCTCGCCCTGCCATGCCGGATGTTTGCCGGAGTCGAGCAGCTGATCGACCATGTCGCCGTGCTCGATCACCGTCGCGTTGACCACGCAAGCCATGCTGGTCGTGTGGCCGGAGAGCTTCATCACGCTCTTGAGCAGGATCTCCATGCGGGCCTGGCACTGCACGGGGCTCCGGGCACTGTCGCGCGTCTGCGGATCGTCAACGATGCAGACGTCGGGACGCAGCTGCCGGCCGTCGGGCGTTTTCCAGCGGAGCCCGAGGATCGATCCGGTGAGGCCGCGGCTCATAATGATCGCACCGCTCGACGGCGAGCCGTCGATGGTCGGGAGCACCAGCGTGTCCTTCTTCCACTGGATGTGAGTGCGTTTGCCGGCGTGCGTCTGCGAGTTGCACCGCTGGGCTTTTCCCTCCAGGGCACGTACCGCGTGGCAGACTTCGGGGAAGTCTTCGTAGAGCAGGTCGTTGTCGCTCAACTCTGTGCGGATTGAGTTGATCGCTTTTGCGGCGAGGTCGCTCTCGGCCGCGAAGATCGCGCCGAAAGACCGGTGGCCGTAGAGCACGGCCCACAGCAGCGCGAGCTCGGAGATCGTGCTCTTGGCAAAGCCGCGGTAGACCGCGTTGACGAACCGGCCGCCACGCGTTGAACAGTCCTCAATCCGACCGATCACGCGTTTGTGATCGTCGCTGAACGGCGAGAGCCCGGTGGAGTAGGGGAAGTAGGTGGTAAGAAAAAGTAGCAAGCTTTTCCCACACGAATCGCGGCGTGTACGGTCGTGCACCGGCGGGATTTCGCCGATGTCGGACCCCTTCCGAGTGCGTTCGCGGGACCGTTCGAGGGCGGCCAGACGTGCCTTTTCGGCACCTTGACGCTGCTGGCCGGGGGGCGTTTGGCCCGCGGTTTTCTTGGTTTTTGGGTTCATGGGAGGGAGGAGTCGACGCAGAAGGGGA